>JFJP01039805.1_pt1 | contig 12594 bp, 11 predicted proteins | sample 431651 | NCBI WGS metagenome assembly JFJP01 (sample SAMN02602958, study PRJNA72255) | Microbial mat metagenome, whole genome shotgun sequencing project. | biome: fresh water; feature: sink hole; material: water; isolation source: purple microbial (photo- and chemosynthetic) mats found in... | reverse complement strand
CTTATTAAAGAGATTGCTCTACGTGGGAAGCAATATGCTGCCGAAGTGGATCACTTAAATAGTGCCCATTTAAGAGAAAAAAATCTCGACCATATCAGAACCGACTTCCTTGAAGGTGAGGACGCTGAAGGTGTTCAAAGTTATAAGCTCTACGACATCGAAGGACGTGTCTATCGTCCCATGTCGAGTCTTAATACCATCGTAAATGATCCTTTCTCGGTAGATGCACTGAAGTTTTATAAAACTGAAAGTAATCAGGATAAAGAAGTTATTCAGGATTTGGGTGGCAATCAGATTGGTATTGCCCGGGCGATTAAGGCCCATGATAAACAAATGGGAAGAGACGTAGTGGTTGCGGTTATTACCATTATTTTCTCGCCAAGTTCACTGGCGCGAGAAGCATCGAATAACTCGAAAGCCTACCTCGAGTCATTGATCACAGCAGGCATGGTAGCCATATTCTTTTTCGGAATTCTCTATTATATGACCATTCGCCCTCTGGATGAAATACGCTATCAAATTGAAGCCGTACTAAGAGGAAGGCAGAAAGAATTAAATTCAAATACCCTTTTTAAAGAAATTCACCCCCTTAGAAATACCATAAATAGTATTTTGATTAGAATAAAAGAACTGCAGAATGTTGATGGCGGGGAAGTTCAAAGCATGGAAGAAGACGGTCCATACCTCAGAACCCTAAAAGAGTTTATGGAAGGGGCCCAAGGTCCTATCCTTATCTTGAATTCGGAAAAAGTGATTCAAGAGATCAATCCAGAAGCTGAGGATCTAATAGGTATTAGAGCTAATGCCTCCACAGGTCAAAGTTTACTGGATACTGCAAGAGATCAAGGGTTTGCTGCCACAGTCATAGACTTGTGTGACAAGTCCGCCAGTAATGAGGGTTGCCATCAGAAAGAAAATTACCAGATAGGTGGTAAAGATATGACCATCAATGTTGTTGGTCTTGTTGGAAAGGATAAATTCGCGAAAGGATTTTATATTACTTTCGTGAAAAGCTAATTATGGCAAAGAACGTATTAGTTCTTAAACATTTTGAATCTCCTAAAGAAGCTGGAACTTACTTCCGGTTAGTTTGTCTTACCGGAACCAGTAAGGGGGAGTCCTACGTCCTTTCTGGGAACCGCATCGTAATTGGTCGTGGAGATAAAGCCGATATAAAACTTAATGACACTAAAGCAAGTCGTGAACATGCTGAAGTAACGAAGGTGGGGAGCAATTGGGTTGCTACTGATCTTGGTTCTCAAAATGGGATTGTTGTTAATGATAAAAAAGTGACTCAATCGCAATTAAACGAGGGTGATAAGCTTATCGTTGGGCAGACAGTTTTTAAATTCGCAAAAGTAGAGGTCTCTGCCAAGGCCAAAACAAATAAAGACAAAGATTCTGAGGCTCCTGAAGCAAGCGGAGCGAAGAAGACACTTGTTCCTATGATTCTCCTAGGCGCTGTCGTCATTTATTTGATCCTCGGTGATGATAAAAAATCTTCTGAAAATTCAGGTAAATCTAAAAAACAGTCATCGACTAGCTATCAGGATGTTTCTAGTGATTACCTAGCCCAACTTAAAAAACGTCAGGCCAATGAAGATAAAGCAGTTAAAGAAAAACTAAATGTGATTTACCAGAGAGGATTGCGAGAGTTTAGAGAAGGTAACTATTTTCGGGCCATTGCTGAGTTTAATTTGGCACTAATTATTTCTCCCGGCGATCCTTACGCTGAATACCACTTACGAAAAACAAAAGAAAGACTTGATAAAACGATTGAGGAATTTACAATTCGGGCCCAGCGAGATGAGGGAGCTCTCAAATTCAAGAGTGCGACCGTTTCCTATTGTTCAATTGTCCGGCTTCTCTATACAGTGCCGGAAGATCCGAGACATAAAAATGCAGAGAAACAAATAGCAGAATTAGAAACCAGAATGGGAATGGAGCCAGGTGAGACTAACTGTCTTAAAAAATCACGTACCGATTAATGAAGTTCTGGTAGAAACACCAGACTTTAATGAGCGGTACGAAATTTACGTTGGAAGATCTGAGGACTGTCATGTCGTTATTGATGATCCGTTGATCTCTCGTCATCATTTTGTTTTAAAGAACGAAAGTGGTACTTGGTATTGCGAGAAATTGTCTCAACTAGGGTCGCTTAGCATTAATGGCAGCGTAGCCAATAAGATTGAAATTGCCTCTGGGGACGAAATTAAGTGCGGAAGCTATTCAATTATAGCGGATGAAATTCCTTCGAAATCGAGTGCTCCTACTCGGCCCGTTTATCAGACTCCTGAACCGTCCTACACGCAGGAAGTACCCAAACAGCATTCGCCCATTAGTCAGCTGGAAGAAATTGAAGAAATGGTGGAGGAAGTTCCACAAACGGAAGAGCTTGATAGCACCGAAGTGATAAGCAGTTCCGAAGACGCAGGCCAAGAATCCTTAGAGGCGGTTGAAGAATCAGATACTTTTTCTGACTCTGATAATTCTTTTACTGATGAAGCTCCGGCCGATGATAATTTACTTCCAGCGGAATCTTTTGGCAGTGATGAAGTTTCAACATTTGGTGATGATAACGGAGGCGGCGACGAAGGGTCCAGTGATGAAAGCACCCGCTTCTTTAAGGCCTTCGTAAACTATCAACTCGTTTTATTCGGTGATCTCGCTCCTTATGACAGGTATCAAATTGATTCTTCAGAAATTTTTATTGGACGCGATCCCAAAAAATGTCAGATCGTTCTTGATGATCCCGAGGTCTCAACAGTACATGCTGTCATCAGAAAAAATAATATTGATATTACCCTAGAGGATCTCAATTCTTCTAACGGTACAATTCTTAATGGCGAGCGTATCAATAAGGCGCATCTTTCCACGGGGGACGAGTTCGTCATTGGTAGCACTAGTTTTTCTCTTGAGACGAGGTCTGATCTTTTAGATGCTGAGTCAGATCGTTTGATGCCCGTTGAGAGCGGGCAGATGATTGAGACTGAGGAAATAGAAGAGGAAATGGTTGATGCTGTCGATGGCGACGTCGATTTTAATTCCGAAGCACCTCCTGAGAAGAGTTTAATTAAACGAATCTGGAAAGATCCAGTAAAAAGAAAAAAGCTTATTTATGCTGTAGCGGGACTCGTACTCGCCTACGTTTTCTTAGGTCCAGATGAAGAACCGGCACCTCCGCCCAAGGCAGCGGTTGCCAAGGTTGATCCTACGAAGGATAAAAATGCAAAACCCAAACTTCAACTATCTAAAGAGTTAGAACAAAAAAGAAATATGTCTTACGAATTGGGTGTGAGTTTTTTCGAGCAGAATAAATACTTTGAAGCCTTAAAAGAATTTCAGACCGTGATGGAAATTGATCCAGAGTACAAAAAAGTCTCTACTTATTTTGATCAAACCAAAGCTGGATTGAAGCGACTTGAAGAATTGGAAGCTCAAAAGCGCGCTGAAGAAGAGCGACTCAAGACCAAAAAACAAATTGAAGAACTTTTGGTTAAGGCAAGGGAAGCAGTCAAAGATAAGCATGTGACAGTTGCTGAGAGTTATTTTGCCCAGATTGCGGAGAAGGATCCCGAAAACATTGAAGTCCAGCAGTTAAAGATGGAGCTAGAAGAATGGCAAAAAGAGCAAGAACGTATTGCTCTTGAAAAGGCTACTAAAGAGGCCGCTCGTAAGGCCATGGTTGATGCCATTAATCCTGCTAAAACATTTTATCTGAAGAAGGAATGGTATAAGGCAATACTAAAATTGGAAGAATACCTAAGACGCAAAGGTACTGATGAGGATTTAGTTAAAGAGGCTACGGAAATGTTGGCCGACGCTAAAAACCAGCTCGCAGCAGATCTTGGCCCTCTTATTGGTAAGGCGCGCTCTCTTAAAGAAGGTCAGGATTTGAGGAATGCATACGAGGCTTACCTTGAAATCTTAAAGGTTGAGCCAACCAACTCTGAAGCTCTTAATGAAGTCGATGATATTAAGTCTTCCCTGGATACACGGTCTAAGAGAATCTACCGCGAAGCAATTATCGCGGAATCGTTGAGTCTTTTTACTGATGCCAAAGAAAAGTTTCAAGAAGTTCAGCAGATCTCACCTACTGATAGTGAATACTACAGGAAGGCGAGCGATAAATTGAAGAATTACCTGGAGTAATACATGCGATTGAAGGCCTATGCAGCTCAGACTCATCAGGGTCCATATCTTCAAGTAAATGAAGATGCGTATGATTTTGATTTTGAAAATGATCTCTTTATGGTCCTTGACGGCTTTGGAGGATCAGGAATTGGGGATAGAGCTGTCGAAAAACTAAAAGGTGAAATAAAATCTTTTTACACTCAGCTCTCCGATGACCCGAATGCCACTATGCCCCTATACTACAATCCCCGAAACTTATTAGAAGGCAATGCCATTTTGAATTCTATGATGAACGCTCATCAGAATCTTTTTAAGTCTAACTGTGATAAACCTGTGAATCAAAGGGCCGGCTCAAGTGCTGTTGTTGCGGCCCGCTCGGATAGTCTCATGGTTTTAGTTGGTGTTGGTAATTGCTGCGCCTACCACTATCGCCAGGGGACACTTTCTAAAATTATTGTAGAAGATACTCTCAAGCACCTATCTAAGGGACAGTTTGATACCCAATTTCGAACTTCACCTATGAATGCTATCGGTATGTATCCTGAATTGGGGTATCAGATGCGAGAGGTTCGACTTCTTGAAGGGGACAAGATCTTATTAATGACTGATGGCCTCTATGCCTACCTTTCAGAGGAAGAAATCCTTCACCATTTGAATCGAAACGCTCCTGATGCCAAGGAAAGGCTGAATAGTTTACTAAAATTATCCAACACTCACGGCAATCTCGATAATCAAACTGCAATGATTCTCGAGTTTTAAGATTATTTCCATTCCCATACTGCGGATGCCCAATCTATAATTTTAGAATGAATCATAAAGTTCTATTAGCAGACGATAGTCTTACTATTCAAAAAGTAATCAAAATAACTTTGGCGAATCAGCCATTTGATATCGTTGATTGTATTTCTGATGATGAACTTTTTAAAAAGCTTCCACAGGTTCAGCCTGAGCTTGTTTTTCTAGATTTTAATCTTTCAGAGAAATTTTCAGGTTATGAACTGGCATCAAAAATTAAAGCAGCTGTTCCTACCGCGCGAATTCTACTTTTACTTGGTACATTTGATACAATCGATGATGCTGCCATGGAGAAGTGTGGAGCATCTGATAAAATTGTAAAACCGTTCGATTCAAATAAGTTTATCGCTATTTGCAAACGCCTTGTGGATACTGCACCACTTGAGGAATTAAACTTTCCAGAAGAAAAGAAACAAGAGTTTATTGTTCCTCAGGATGAAGATCATTGGAAGGTAGCGCATACTACTGAGCCGGTCATTACTGCTGAGGAGCCCAAAGCCGTATTTGATGTGAGAAATCACTTGAATCCGCTTGACCAGGAAGTCTCAGAGTGGGGAATGAGCATTCCTAACGTCATTAATGAAGAGGCATCTCACGAAAAGAAAATTGACCTTCCACCTGTCATTGGTGAACTCAAATCTTTCAGTGACCACAAAAATAAAGTCGAAGCTAAAGCTGCAGCGCCTGCTCAAGCAACTCATGATATTAAATTTCCTCAAAATGATGATCTAGATTATCCAACCATTGAAGAAATGGAAGAGTCTCAGGCACCAGTTGCTGAAAATAAGCCTCAACCTAAGTCAAAACTGATCTCCATTGAAAATTTCAATATGGGGCCAGAAGTTGAATTTGAAATTGAGCACACCATCTCTTCTATGGATGAAACGGACGTTTCAAGTATTGAAGCTCAGATTCGTGATGAAGTGGAAGAAGATCTTTGGAAAGTTGATGAATTTGAAGACTTGAAGAAAGAAGTTGCTGCAAAGATTGAAGAAGTTAAACTTAATTTCTCGCCATCAGTTAAAGATATCGAAGAGCATGAAGAAATTGAATGGAATGTTTCTCCGGATCATAACTTTTATGAATCAAAAGAACTCCCTGTTGTTTCCAAAACGACGGACGTGAATATGGATGAGCTTCGCTTAGAAATGGAAGCCATGATCAAAAAACACGTTAAAGAGTACATGGATGAGATGTTTCAGCAGAAAGTTGAAAAAATCTCGTGGGAAATTATACCTGACCTCGCTGAAAACCTGATTCGCCAAGAAATGAGTAAGATCTCTAATAAAATTTTAAACGACTCAAATTAATCGCAAACTTCCATTAAAAAGATGATGTGTGCCCTGGGAATTTTCCAGTACGGCTTCTCCATATGGTCCCAAGCCTTTAAATACGCCAGCAGTTTCCTGATCACCCTCGATTATGCGGACTTCCTGGTTTAAGTGAGAGCAACAATCCATCCAGTCTGTGATGAGTTCATCCGTCGAATCGTAGCGATTGTTTCTAATGTAACTGCTTAGTTCTTTGGCCCATTCTTTTTTCTCGATGGGAAATGAAGTTTCGTAAATTCCGCCGTAATGGCTATTGGGTTGAAGCAGATTAACTCCAATACCTGCAATCAAGTGAGGGCCACAATTCTGAATCAGGATTCCCCCACATTTTTTGCCCTCGGCACTGATTAAATCATTAGGCCATTTAACTTTGATATCTTTGCCTTTGAGGAAAAAAAAATGCTGAATGAGCAGAGATATCTCAAGGGAGGTAAAGGTGACTTTTTGATGTGGTTTAACAGTCATAGAGAAGCAAATCGTTCCTGGTGAATCCTCCCATAGATTGTTGCCTCTTCCATGGCCACTTTTTTGATGCTCACAACTCACTGTTAATTCATCAGGGCCAGGTAGCGATAATTGTTCTTTGAGAAGATCTTGTGTAGAATCACAGCACTCAATATGAATAAATTTTTCCATCAGAGGTTCCTATGTCATTAATTAAGCGTGACACTCCAAGACCAATTAAGTTTACCACTAATATCAACCCCTATGCCTATGGTTCAGTTATTGCTGAATTTGGTAACACAAAAGTTCATATTACCGCCTCAGTTCAAGAGTCTGTTCCACCATTTCTCAAAGGAAAAGGGCAGGGTTGGTTGACAGCTGAGTACGCTATGCTTCCTTCTTCCACTCATACACGCTGCGAGCGTGAAAGAAAAGGAGCTTCAGGAAGGACACAGGAGATCCAGCGGCTCATCGGGCGGGCGCTGCGTTCAATTGTTGATATGACGAAATTGGGTGAGAGAACAATCATGGTAGATTGTGATGTTATTGTAGCAGATGGTGGAACAAGAACCACTTCCATTTCTGGCGCTTATATAGCCTTGGAAATGGCAGTCAGAAGACTTATGAAGGAAGGCTTGCTCAAACAAAATCCAATTAAAGATGGGTTGTGTGCGATATCAATTGGAATTAATAGTAACAATGAAGTGATTGCGGATCTCAATTATGAAGAAGATTCAAGCTGTGAAACTGATATGAATATCGTTATGACTTCGAGTGGTAAATTTGTCGAAGTTCAGGGAACTGCCGAAAAAGAACCATTTTCAATGGAGCACATGAGTAGTTTGTTGGCATGTGCCCAGTCAGCTTTGAAAGTAGTTATGAGGGAGCAAAAAGCAACTTTGGATAACTTAAAGTGAAATCGTTTTTACTCGGGACAGGTAATGCTCACAAGGCAGAAGAATTCAAAGAGCTCTTCCAGGACGCGCTAAAGATAAATGCGGCCCCTAGAACTCTTGAAATAGATGAAACAGGCAAAACGTTTATTGAGAATGCTCTGATCAAGGCCAGGGCCTATTATGAGACCTACAAAGTGCCTGCACTTGCTGACGATTCGGGGCTAGTGATTGAAGAAATGCCGGATATCCTGGGCGTTCAGTCGGCCCGCTTTGCGCCAGAGCTGCCAGAATATGCCGATAAATGCCTAAAGCTTATCGAGTTGGTTAATAATCCACAAAAAGAGAGAAAGGCCTATTTTGTCTGTGTTTTGTGCTTTTACCTGTCTCCGGACGAGATTTACTTTTTTGAGGGCCGTTTACAGGGAATGATTGGAGCAGAGCTTAAAGGTGCAAATGGCTTTGGTTATGACCCCATTTTCATTCCTGAGAGGAAAGAGAATGATGGCAGGAGTTTAGCCGAATTGCCGGAATGGAAGAACGAGTTTTCGCACAGGGCCAAGGCTGCCCAAGCAGCTTCAGAGTTCTTTAAAGAAAGCGTGGACAAAACACGTAATAAGACTTAAAAATATTGACTCAAGAAGTTCGGGGTGTAGCGCAGCCTGGTAGCGTATCTGCTTTGGGAGCAGGTGGTCGTTGGTTCGAATCCAATCACCCCGACCACTTTTTTTATCTAGTTTTTTTTTCTTTAATTCCAAGTACTTTCAATTAAATCCATTATTCTTAAATCCTGCCTTATAATAAATAAAAGGCAAATTATGAACGACATAAAATCTAATGTGCACATTCTCATTCTTTCTGCGTCAGCGTCGAAACTCATTCCGAATATAGAGAAGCTCCTCGTGAAATCAGGAGTAACAAATATTGTGTTTCATACTGAGCTACACATGGCCGATGCTGATTTGATATTCATGGACCATACTTACGGCGAGAAAGACAGTGAGCTATATTCAAAAGCTTTAACTTACGTGAATAAACTATGCTTACTGGTCTCCCTTGCTGACTTTAATGAGATCAATCGAATCTTAGGTAAAACACGAGGGCACCATCTCTTTGGTCTTTCAAGCCCCAACTCTTTATCAGATCTAAAAGACTTTATTATTTATTGGGTTGAACACAAGAAATGGTCTTCCAAAATCTTTATGCCCTCTCCTCTTAAATTGACTTCAGCCTCTTTGAATAGTTCGAAGAATGTAAACGAGGTGATTGAAGATCTTTTAAAAGGGCATGACTTCTCTGCCAGTTTTAAAGGGATTGAGAATTTTTTAACTCAAATTTTGAATGAGGCGATTCTTAATGCATTTTTCAATGCTCCTGTTGATAAAGATGGGGTGCATCTCTATAGGAAGAGAAATCGCTCAGAAGCTGTTCATATGATTCCTGGCAAAGATGTCGAAGTGAGTGTTTCTTCAGATCAAAAAAAGTTTATTTTAAGTGTGAAAGATCATTTCGGCTCGATAACTGAAGACGATGTTTTTGAATACCTACCTAAAGGTGAGGTTCAGGATAAAGATGGTGGTGCAGGGATCGGAATGCATCTGATCTTCAAGTATGCACACAAATATATTATTAATGTAGAGAAGGGTGTTAGCACAGAGACTCTAATCATTGTCGAGAATGATAAACAGTTCAAGATTTATGACATGAAGGAAAAGTCTTTTCATCTTTTCATAGATTAAATTCAATCTACACTTCAACATATAAGAAAGGTGTCTCCGAAGCTTGTTTTCGAAAGAAAAAACAACAGGCTTCTGTCCATTCACCGCCACAGTGACGAATAACAAAAAAATCACAGAACTCTTTAACTAAATTTAAACCAATTCCCGCCCCACCAATTTCTCTATCCATTTGTGGGGCAATCGTTTGCTCCGTAATTTTGGTCAATATTTTGGATTTAGCATCTAAGGAGATACTCCCATGTTGATCGCGGATAATTAGCGCTTGAACTTCGGGAGTCGTGCTTAAGTATAGGGTAATGGGTTTTTCGCCAATAATGACGGAATTGTGAGACTTTTTTATGGGGTCGAGAGCATAGATGGCGTTTGAAATTAGCTCATCTGCGCAATGGCCGATCCTTTGCTGAAGAGTGGGCCTGACTTTTGAAGCGAGGAAATCGCTAAATAGGTTAGTCGTTTCAGCTTTATTTGCCTGGGTCATTGTCCATTCTTGCGGAGAATAAAGTAGACCGACAATGCCCTCGTCCTTTTGAAGGCTTAAAACATCATCCAAAATTTTAAATGTCTTCTGGTCAGGAAGTTCTTTGGAGATAAAAGCGCTGTGATCACCGATTTCTAATATCTTAAAAGGGACCTTCGATAGAATAAGGGATTTTCCGCAAGGAGTTCGGGCAGCTAGGCTTTCAATCTCTTGGTCAAAAAAATCCCTAACAGCATTAAGCACTAAACTGATTCTTGTATTTTTAAAAAATGAAAATATTTTTCTGGATGTGCATCAAAGTCTAATTGCTCACCTGCCGCATTTTTAACAACCGGAGGTAAAACAGCAGTTATATCTTTGGCATGAATCAAATGCAAAGTTTCAGTTTCATCTGAAGGGTCAAAATAAGGAGCGTAGAAGGATACAACCTTAATATTTGGTCTCAGGAAGCCTGAGATAATGTTCATCTGAGTCACAATGATGGGAGTGCATTCTTCATACTGGATTTTTACATCTGTCGGAATTGCCTTGAGGAAGTCAATCCATTCACGAATTCCGCACGAGTTTATCATGGTAAGGTCACGAAAATTGAATGTAATTTTCTTTAAATCGTTTAACTCAATATCTTTACGTCGGAAATCTTCATCAATCTTCCCAGAGAGGTGAAATACCGTTTCATCACCTTTTGTTTCTGTTTTATACTCAAGTTTTCCCATCGCTAATTCTCCTCTTCTGGCCAATCCATTTCCATGGACAGTACACAACCATTATCCGTGAAGGTTTGTTCGTGAAAGCCGTTAATATCTTTTAATTGTTCTTTTATAATCTGCATTCCAAGACCACGTCCTGAAATTAAATTGCTTGTTTGCTCAGTTTTAGGCCTCAGACCACGACCAGTGTCTGTGATTGATATATTTAATCTTTTATTCACTCTGTTAAAAATAATGGAGATAGAATTATTTTTTTCCTCTTCGTTCCAAAAACCATGATCTACGACATTACGAAGATACAGAGTGAGAATGGGTTGGAGTGATCTGATAACCTGGTAGTCAGCAGGTAGATCGGGCCCCTGAACGACAAAACTGTGATTTTTTTTATTAAGCTGTGTGCATAATTCATCAACAAAAACAGAAAAAGAATTTATGTAGTCGGTGAGGGCCATGGTCGCGATAGCCAAGAGTTCATCACTATAGGGGCGTGGTACTTTTTTAGCGATGGTCTTGATCTTTTGTTGATCTACCCAAATATGGCTAATGGTAGGTGGCAGGCTAAGAGAGTTCGCAAGCTTCGCGTGAAGAGCTTTGGTTTCTTCACTTAAAATAATAAAAGCCGATTTCCATGTCGGCATTTCACAATGCTCTAAATCTTCCACTTGATGAGTCATTTTCTCCAAAGCATGCATTGAAAATAAGGAGTAGCTTCCTTTCAATCGATGTAGAATCTTCTTAAATTTATTTTCATCAACGACGGTTTCTGCCAGGAGTTTCTTGAGTGAGCGCTCCTGCTCTTCAATTGCAGACCGGTAAATAAAAAGATTAGTTGCTACTTTAGTGAGCACCTTTTCAAATTCTTCGGTTGTGTGCAGATCCTCTTCGAGTTCGACTATACGAGTGATATCTCGTGCTACGACGACGACACCTTCTGCTTTTAACTTTTCACTACGTAGAGGAAAGTATTTAAGTTCAATGTGAGTCCCATTTTTTATGACGATCTTTGGGCCAAGATCCGCAATGTCATCGAAGTTAATTTTCTCTTTTATCAGATGTGAGATCCATCTGCGCAAAAAAGGCTGCTCATCTTCAGGGTATTCAATAATATCCCAGAAGCTTTTTCCGTTAGGCGGGGTTTTAAAAATGCTGGCACAGTTTGTAGTGTGGTGAGGTAAACACATCCCCTCAGCATTCAAAACGAGAATTGCCTGATTAAGGCTGTCAAGCATACCGGAAATGTACTGATTGGACTCTGAGAGTTCGCGAGTCCTGATTTTCACCTTCTCTTCGAGGCCTTTGGAATATTCTGCCAGCTCATCTAGTTGCTTTTGGTACTTGTCATGAAGTTGAACTTCAACTGAGTTGTCCTTGAGAACTAAAAGATATTGGTCGTCTATTTTTCTCCTACCAAGGAGACAACTCCCTGTAATCGCGGAAGGGAAAACAGTGAAAGTCGTTTCTTTGAAGGCTTCATCTTCCAGATGAACGTCATCAATATTTTCAAAACAAATAAGCTCTTCTATGGGGAGTTTGGTGTTAAGGAAAAGACGGCGCTTAACGCCATATTGAGACAGAAAAAACTCATTGGCTGCCACAACGATGCCTGCATCGTTTATAACCAGAGCGGGCTCCGGTATAAATTCCAAAATCTGTTCACCATTTAGATTCATTTGAATTATTATATAGCTATGGAGATACCAAGAGAAATAAATATTTTGATTGTGGATGACTTCTACGCAACTAGAAAGTCACTTAAGAAATCTCTCAAAACACTGGGGTTCAAAGGGGAAATCTTTGAAGCTGATCAGGTAAGTCTTGCTAGAGACATCTTAACTAATAACCCATTGTTTCTGAACATGGATTTTATCATCTCAGATGTTGATATGCCTGGAGAGTCGGGAATCGATTTTCTGTGTTACGCAAAAGCCCATGAGAGTTTTTCTAAAATTCCATTCCTCATCCTTTCTGCGATCACCAACAAGAATACCATACTTGATGCGATCGATAAGGGTGTTGATAGTTATCTTCTCAAGCCATGGGATGATCAATCTCTTTTAAAAAAGATGGAGA
>JFJP01002224.1_pt1 | contig 12594 bp, 12 predicted proteins | sample 431651 | NCBI WGS metagenome assembly JFJP01 (sample SAMN02602958, study PRJNA72255) | Microbial mat metagenome, whole genome shotgun sequencing project. | biome: fresh water; feature: sink hole; material: water; isolation source: purple microbial (photo- and chemosynthetic) mats found in... | reverse complement strand
GACATCAGAATGACCAGCACGGTTGCAATCATCAAAAAGGACGTATCGCCTTTGTTGGGAGACGGAGCGGGCGCGGGTTCGGCCACTGCCGGTGCAGCTTCGGCAACCACGGGCGCCTCAACCGGGGCTGCTTCCGGCATTACCGCATCGGCGGCGGGCGCGGCGATAACTTCCGTCGCGGCAACCGGTGCTGCTGGTGGTGGTGCTTCCTGCGACAGGGCAGCGCCGGTGAATCCCAGCGTGCCCAAGAGCATCAATGTAGCGAAGAGCTTTTTCATGGTGGCTTCTCCTTAGATCGCCGTCTCGCCGACTTCGCCGGTTCGAATGCGTACAACCTGATCCAGATCCCAAACGAAAATCTTGCCGTCGCCGATCTTGCCGGTCTGGGCCGCTTTGGAAATGGCCTCAATGGCTTGATCGAGCAGATCGGACTTGATGGCGATCTCGATCTTCACTTTGGGCAGAAAGTCGACCACATATTCCGCGCCGCGATACAGCTCGGTATGGCCTTTCTGGCGACCGAAACCTTTGACTTCGGTAACGGTAATGCCGGAAACCCCCAGACCGGAGAGGGCTTCGCGCACCTCGTCGAGCTTGAAGGGTTTGATGATGGCGGTGACAAATTTCATAACGGTCTCCTGAATGAACAGCCGGTCTGGTTTTGCCTCGCCGCTGTTTGCTGCGGCGAGGACGGATTCAGATCAGATTAGAAGGACTTGGAGAAAGAGAGGACCGCGCGGCCATCAGCGACCTTTTCGGTTCCCCAGGTGTAAGCCGTGGCTGGGCCGGCTTTGCCGTAATCGACATCGGTATCGGTATAGGCCAAGGTGACGGTGCCGTAACCGATGTCCTTGGAGACGCCGATTTTCCAGTCGGTGTAGGACGCGTCGTCGTTGTCCTTGACATCCTGATAGCCGAGATGGCCGATCAGAGACCAGCCACCATCAAGAGGATAAGTGGCGTTTACTTCAAGGTAGTAACTGCCTTTCGTGTCTCTGTTGCCCACGCTGGTGCCCCAGCCAACGAAGCGCTTGGAAACGGCATGGCTGTATTTGGCGCTCAAGAACTTCCAACTTGCGCCCAAATAAACCTCGGTAGTGTCCGGATCGTTCGCGCCGGAAATTTGATCGCCAGGGTAAAAATAGGTGATCAGGCCAACGTCATAGCCCACATCGCCCATGCTGCCCTTGTAGCCGCCGTAGAGGTCGATTTCCATGCTGCTGTTGGTTTTGTAACCTTGCGAGACCCAGTCAACGTTGGAACCCCATGTGCCCAGATAAGCGCCGCTGGCATGGCTGTAATCAAAACCGCCTTGCAGCGCCGGTCCGTTCTGGGTCTGCGAGATGCCACGGAAAAGGTAGTCGGTGGTAAAGGCGATATTCCCAGCCACGGTATGCGGGCTATCCGCCGCAATCACGGGCGCGCTGACAAGACCAGACAGGATGAGCAGGTAAGACAGTTTCTTCATGATGGTTCTCCAGGAAAGGTGGTGCGATGGTGCACATCCTTTCAAAGCATTAACCATGCCAACTGAATAAAAATATACATATCATATGGTTACTTCGATTTATTGAATCTTGATGTAAATCAATGCACCTCTGTGGTGCATCAAGAAATGCTGATGCACTGCGTTGGATCTCGGGTTTCTGCAAGTCGGTTTGTTAAACTCGCCCGCTCCATTCGGAAACAGGAATTTATTCATGATCAAACAGAAGCTCGTCCAGGAAGTCACCGGCAAGGTCTCGGAAATCCTCTCCTTCAGCCCCGCCAAGGATGTTGAAAAGAACCTCAAAGCCAGCCTGGCTGCCTGGTTATCCAAGCTTGATCTGGTGACGCGAGAAGAATTCGACGTACAGACGCAAGTGCTGGCGCGCACCCGCGACAAGTTGCAAGCGTTGGAAGCGCGTCTGGCCGTGCTGGAAAAAGCCGGCCAAAGCGACCAGCCCGTGTGAAGCGGGTCGCTTGATGTCGAAACAACGTGTCGAAGTCGCGGCGGCGGTGATCGAACGGCCGGATGGCGCTTTTCTGATGGCCAGTCGGCCGCCCGGTAAAGTCTATGCGGGGTGGTGGGAATTCCCCGGCGGCAAGGTCGAGGCGGGTGAAACCGCGCGCCAGGCGCTGGATCGGGAGCTGCGCGAAGAGTTGGGCATCGAGGTTGAAGAAGCCTGGCCTTGGCTGAATCGCGCCTACAGCTATCCGCATGCCGATGTCATGTTGCGGTTTTTTCGAGTGACGCGCTGGCGCGGCGAGCCGCATCCGCACGAAGGTCAGGTGTTCGACTGGACCCGCGCCGAAGCGCCCGTTGTATCGCCGATACTGCCGGCGAATGGGCCGGTTCTGAAAGGTCTGCGTTTGCCGCTTGAATACGCTATCTCGGATGCCGCCAAGCTGGGGCCGGATACTTTCTTGCAACGACTTGATCGGCGTTTGGCGGACGGCCTCAAGCTGATGCAATGGCGCGAAAAGGGCGCTCCCGCCGATCTGGTTGATCAAGTCGCCGCGCGCTGCAAAGCCGCTGGCGCGGTGTTGATGTGCAATGGTGATGCGGCCTTGGCGGGGCGACTGGGTGCCGGCCTGCATCTGAATTCGGCGCAGTTGGCGGCTTCGGAACAGCGCCCCGATTTCGAATGGGTGGCGGCTTCCTGCCATAACGCGGCGGAATTGCACCGCGCAGCTGAACTGGAAGTCGACTTTGTCGTCCTTTCGCCGGTGCTGCCAACACCGAGTCATCCCGGCGAGCCGGCGTTGGGATGGCCGGTTTTTAGCGAACTGTTGGCGGATTGTCCGACCCCGGTGTTTGCCCTTGGCGGCCTTGGTAAAGGCGATCTGGCGTTGGCGCGCGGCCATGGCGCGCATGGCATCGCGCTGAAGAGTCAAGCCTGGTCTGCAGCGTGAGAACCAGCGTGTCGGTGCTGCGTTTTTGGCCGCTTGTCTTGCTCGCGCCGATTGCGTTGTCGCTTTGGCTGCAGCGCCAGCCGGATGATGCTCCGCCCATCAAGGCGGTCTGTGCCACGCTCGCAACGGGGTGTACGGTGCAAGTCAACGGGCGTGAAATCCGTTTCGGCATGAGCGGTAACTTGAAGCCGCTGGCGCCATTTCAAATCTGGTTGCAAGCGGCGGGTATCAACCAGGCCGAGGCGCGATTTGTGATGGAAGGTATGGACATGGGCTTCAATCTTTATACCCTGCATCCAGACGAGAAGGGCGTCCTGCGCGCCAAGGTAACGCTGCCGATCTGTGTTACCGGACGGCGCGACTGGGCGATGATTCTGGATTTCGACAAGATTCGCTTGAGCGTGCCATTTGTCACTGATCTGTAATATTCGGCGGCTTCCACGCTCCTATAATTGTTTCAGCCGCAAAGGCGAAAAAACAATTCCGTGATTAACGAACCAATTAGCGGCAGTCGAAGGAGAGTAGGCAATGCCTGGTGAACACATATACAAACAATTTGATGCCGACATGGAGGCCGCGCGTTCGCGTGTGCTCGAAATGGGCGGCTTGGTGGAGGAACAGGTCAACAAGGCGATCGATGCACTGATCACCGGCAATACCCGTTTGGCCGAGGAAGTGATCGCCAACGACCATAAGGTCAATACGATGGAAATCGAGGCCGACCAGGCCTGCACCCAGATTATTGCCCTGCGCCAACCCACTGCTGGCGATTTGCGCATGGTTCTGACCATTATCAAGTCGATCATCGATCTGGAGCGTATAGGCGATGAAGCTTCGAAGATCGCCCGTTTTGCGATCAAGGTCTACGATAGTGACCGGATCATGACGCCGCGCTATACCGAGATCAAATACATGGCGGGTCTGGCCAACAAGATGCTGCGCGACTCACTTGATGCTTTCGCCCGTCTTGATGTCTCCGGTGCAGCCGCAGTGGCCCGCCAGGATATGGAAGTGGATGAAGAGTTCCATCTCATCACGCGCCATCTGATTACCTTCATGATGGAAGACCCGCGCACCATTTCCACCTTTATCGACCTGCTGTTTGTGGTGAAAGCTATCGAACGCATTGGTGACCATGCGAAGAACCTGTCCGAATACGTCGTGTTCATGGTGAAGGGCAAGGACGTGCGCCACAGTACGATCGAAGAACTGGAACGCGAGATTCAGTAACTTTCGGTCAGCATTGAGCAAAAAAGCCGGCAGATGAATTGCCGGCTTTTTTGTTGCAATGTGGTGTTGCAAAGCGGTCTTGCAATATGGTCTTGCAATTGGCGTTAAAACCCCTTCGCCTGCAGCCACTCTTCCAGAATCATCATGTTCCAGATCATTTTGCCGAAGTAGGTGGCATGGCCGCTCATGTGTTCGTTGCGGACCAGGTCGATATACGCGGGCTGCAGAATGTCGCGTTTTTTCAGATCGGCCAGCCGATCTTCGATGCGTTCGCGTAGCGGGGCATATTCTTTTGCCCATAGGCCGAACGGCAGGCCGAAGCCATGTTTGCTCTTGTTGATGATTTCGTCGGGCAAGAAACCTTTAAGCGCGGTTTTGAAGAACCAACGCAGGTATTGACCTTTTACCTTCCAATCTGGCGGCACTTCGCCAGAGAAATCCATCATTGCATCGTCCAGCAGCGGGTAGCGCACATCAATGCCGGCGGCTTCGGTCATCGCGCCGACTTTGCGCAAGTCGCTGTCGGCCAGGGTGAATTTGATATCCAGATGCAGCATGCGATTGATGTATGAGCTGGAATCGGCGCGGTCGTAGACCTCTTTCAGCAGTTCGCTTGGTTGGTGGCTGTTGACGCGGGAGAGAAAGCCGGCGGTGAACATGTCCGCCAATGGTTGGCGATAAACGTAGTTGTAAGACTCCATGCGCTCCGGCAGCGGCTGGTTGGCCTGGCGGATGTAGCTCTGTGCTTTGCTGAATGGTGGAATGCGGGCGAGTCCGGGCAGGTGGGTCAGGGGTTCGATCAGGCCGCTGCGCAAAAAAGCGGGGATCTGGTGATAGACCTCGAACACCTTTTGCTTGGCGTAGCGCGCGTTGCCGCCAAAGATTTCATCACCGCCATCGCCGGCGAGCATCACCTTGTAACCATCCGCCGCCGCCAGTTTGGCGCAGAAGTAGGTCGGCACGGCGGATTCGTTGGCGAACGGTTCGTCGTAGTGGTTGGCGATGATCGGGATGGCTTCTTCGATATCCGCTGGCTTCAGGTAGTACTCGTGCAGGTCGAGGCCGAAACGTTTGGCTGCGATGCGGGCGTATTCGATTTCATCGAAGCCGCTGGCGTCGAAACCGATGGAATAGGTTTGCACCTTGCCGGCAATTTCTTTCAGCACGCCGCTGACCGTTGAGCTATCCGTGCCGCCGGACAAAAACGCCGCAGCAATGTCGTCGCCCTTGGCGCGCTTGACGCTGTCGCGCAACAGGCTGTGGAAGCGCTCGGATTGCGCCGCAAAGTCGTTACGCGCTTCATCGCGGTAGTTCAGCGCCCAGTAGAAGCCCTTGCTGAGTTCGCCATTTTTCCAACAGGCCCACTGCGCCGGGAGCAGTTTTTCGACGCCTTTGAAAATGCTGCCGGGCGCCGGAACCTGGTAAAAATAGAGGAAGTTGTACAAGCCCTGCGGATCAAGTTCTCTGCCCACGGCGGGATGCGCGGCGATCATGTCGGCCTGGCTGGCGAACACCAGTCCGGCCGCGCTGGGGGCGAAAGCCAGTTTTTCCGCACCGATGCGATCCAGCGCCAGAAAGACGCTTTTTTCGTGTTGGTCCAGCACCGCCAGGGCGAAAGTGCCGTGGATATGTTTAGGCGCTTCACGGCCATGTCGTTTCCACAGCGTCAACAGCGCGTTGGCGGCGGGGGTGTCCTTGAATTCGGCGGTATCGAAGTAGGGCCGGCCGGTAATCACGGCGGCCAGTCCGCCTTCCACCGCCAGCGGCAGATTCGCGGCCATGCCCCATGCTGGCGCGGTATAGGTATGCGGCGGGAGTTCGACGCTGCAATGAGACAGCATTTGCTCCAGTGTATGAACGGCATCGGTGGTGTGGTGACCGAGCCAGCCTGCGAGGCGGTGCATGGGGTGCTCCTGTCGATTCCGGTGGGAATCGGGATTGATCAGGGTTGTCTGGTTTGATTTCGCTTGGCCGGGATCAGCGGGGTTCTCGGATAGCCGGCTGTATCCAGCAAGCTGTCCCAGGAACTGGCGTCGAAACCTTTCTGATGGGCTTTCCCGACCACGATGACCGGCACTTCCAATACACCGACCAGTTTTTTCAGTTCTAGCGCAATCTCCGGCTCTTTGGAGGGGTCTTTGAGCGTGAAAGCGATGCCGCGCTGAGTTAGGTGCTCGCGCGCCTGGTCGCAGACGGGGCCGCACGCGGAGGAAAACAGCACTACCGGGTTTTTGTCGCGGGCAAGCCGAGTTTCGTAGGATTCTTTATCGACATCGACCACATTGCCCTTGCCTTTGATCCTGGATGACTGCATCACCGAGGGCGGCGGCGGTTGGTCGGAGTAAGAAACGTTGCCACGTTCATCTGTCCAGCGATAGACCTCGCCGGCTTGAAGTAAGGAACTGGCAAACAGAAGAAAAAGCAGCAGCAGGCCTTTGAACATGATTTCTCCTTGAATGTCCGAGGAATTCTAGCCGGTAAGTATCATCACGACGCACTCCATTCCAGCGTAGCGAACAGCCATGACATGTCATCCCGAAAATCGGGCCGCGCATGCCACGCTGTAAATCATTTGGTGTGTGGCTACGCCATGCCGTTATGCCGCAGCAAGGCGTCGATGGTCGGCTCGCGGCCGCGAAACGCCTTGAACGATTCGATTGCCGGGCGCGCGCCGCCCTGGGCCAGAATTTCGCTCCAGAAGCGGTGGCCGACTTCCGGGTTGAGCACGCCCCAACTGCCTTTGTCGGCTTCATCCTCGAACAGACTGTAAGCGTCGGCGGACAGCACTTCCGCCCACTTGTAGCTGTAGTACCCGGCCGCATAGCCGCCGGCGAAGATGTGCGAGAAATTGTTGGGAAAGCGGTTGTACTCGGGCGGATTCACCACCGCGACGCGCTGGCGAATTTCGCGCAACAATCCCAGCGCGGTCTGGCCGGGACGCAGGTCGAAATGCAAATGCATGTCGAACAATGAAAATTCGATCTGGCGCACCGTTTGCATGCCGGCCTGGAAGTTCTTGGCCGCCAGCATCTTGTCGAACAGCGGGCGAGGCAGCGGTTCACCGGTGTCGACATGTCCGGTCATGTGTTTCAGCACATCCCATTCCCAGCAGAAGTTTTCCATGAATTGCGATGGCAGTTCGACCGCATCCCATTCCACGCCGCTGATGCCGGAAACGCCCAAATCTTCCACTTGGGTCAGCAGATGGTGCAGGCCGTGACCGAATTCGTGGAACAGGGTGATGACATCGTCATGTGTCAGCAACGCCGGTTTGCCGCCAACCGGACGGGTGAAATTGCAGTTTAGATAGGCCACTGGCGTCTGGATGCCTGCATCTGTGCGCCGCCGGGTGATGGCGTCGTCCATCCATGCACCGCCGCGCTTGGTGTCGCGCGCGTACATGTCCAGATAAAACTGGCCGATGAGTTGGTTTTGCGCGTCGTGCAAAGAAAAGAATTTCACATCCTCATGCCAGACCGGCGCGGTATCCGGGCGAATGTCCAGACCGTAGAGGGTGGAAATGACGCGGAACAAGCCGGCCAGCACCTTCGGCTCTTGCAGGTACTGCTTCACTTCCTGGTCTGAATAGGCATATCGCGCTTCGCGCAGTTTTTCGCTGACCAGCGAAATATCCCAGGCTTGCAGATCCTCCAGCGCGAGTTCTTTGGCGGCAAATTCGCCTAACTCGGCCATGTCTTTTTCGGCATAAGGTTTGGCGCGATGCGCCAGTTCATGCAGAAAATCGAGCACTTCAGCCGGCGTATCCGCCATCTTCGCGGCCAGCGAAACATGCGCGTAGGCATCGAAACCAAGCAGGTGGGCGGCTTCAGCGCGTAAAGCCAGAATCTGCGCGATGAGTGCGGTGTTATCCAGTTCCGCCGGGCCGAATTCAGACGCGCGGGTGGTGTAAGCGCGGTACAGCTCTTCGCGCAACGCCCGGTTTTCGCAGTACTGCATGATCGGCATGAATGACGGCGCTTGCAGATTCAGCTTCCAGCCCGGCTTTGCGTCCGCCTCGGCCATCTCGCGGAACATCGCTTTGGCATCATCGGGCAGGCCACGCAGGTCGTTTTCGTCTTCGATGTATTTCGACCAGGCATTGGTCGCGTCAAGCAGGTTTTCCTCGAACTTGGCGGACAACTTGGAGAGTTCTTCCTGAATCGCCATGAAGCGTGGTTTCTGAACTTCCGGCAGATCTGCGCCGCCGAGTTTGAAATCGCGTAGTTCGTTGTCGACGATCTTCTTCCGCGCGGCGGTCAAGGTGGCGAATTCAGCCGATGCCGCCAGCGCCTTGTACTTGTGAAACAAGGCAAGGTTTTGCCCGAGTTCAGCGTAGAACTGCGTGATCTTGGGCAGGTTTTCGTTGTAAACCTCACGCAGTTCCGGGCTGTCGAGCACGGAATGCAGGTGTGAAACCTGGCCCCATGCGCGCGACAGGCGCTCGTTGGCATCGTCCATCGGAACCACAAAATCTACCCAGATTGCTGGCGTTGCAGCATCGGCGGCATGCGCTGCGGCGGCACGGCTTTGCGTCAGCAGGGTGTCGATGGCGGGGGTGACGTGTTCGGGTTTGATTTCGCTGTAACGTGGCAGACCGGAGAAATCGAGCAGGGGATTCATTGGGGTGTCCTGGAAGGGGTGCGAATTGGGGGATGAATTGGGGGGATGAATTGGTTTTTATAATTGCGGCTATTCTGAATTATTTCCAGTCTGAAAGTTGCTTCGTATGAGTATCGAGATTTATCGGGGCATGACGCCCAAATTGGGACGCGCGGTTTTCGTCCATGCCAGCGCCTGTCTTATTGGCGACATCGAACTCGGTGATGAAGTGTCGATCTGGCCCGGGGTGGTGATACGCGGTGACGTCAACAGCATTCGTATCGGCGCGCGAACCAATGTGCAGGATGGCTCGATTCTGCATGTCACGCACAAAAGCCAACGTAATCCGGCCGGCGCGGCGTTGAACATCGGGCGCGATGTCACCATCGGCCATGCGGTGATTTTGCACGGCTGCCGAATCGAAGATGAATGCCTGATCGGGATGGGTTCGCTGGTGATGGATAACGCGATTCTGCAACCGCGTGTGCTGCTTGGCGCCGGGAGTCTGGTACCGGAAGGCCGCGTGCTGGAAAGCGGCTGGCTTTATCTGGGACGCCCGGCCCGGCAAGTTCGACGCCTGAACGAGGAAGAACTGGCATATTTCAGCTACCAGGCCGCCAACTACGCTCGCTTGGCAAGCGAATATGCCGCCGCTGTTGGGTGTCCTGTTTGACCCTTCATTCCTCTCCCTCAAGTTTGCGAAACCGCTTGCCGATAACACGACCTCCATCGAAAAGGAGTCGCCATGCTTGTTCGCCAATCCGTTGTTACTCATCTCGACGTTGCTTCGCTACAGCCGTTGGCCGCGATTGATCCGAATCTGGTTCTGGTTTTTGCCGCGCCAAGTTTTTTTACCGATCCTGAATTTGGCGTTAAGTTGGCGGCTGCTTTCCCGGCGGCGCGGCGTGTCGCGGTATCCACCGCCGGCGAGATTTCCAGTCAGGGCGTCAGCGAAGCCAGCGCGGTCATCAGTGCAATCCGCTTTGAGCGAACGCCATTCAGACTTGTCTCCAGCGACATTGTTGGCATGGAGGATTCCGCTGATGTCGGCCGACGGCTGGCGGAACAATTGCAGGCGCCGGATCTGAAAGCGGTGATTCTTCTCTCCCAGGGTGTTGCGGTGAATGGCAGTGATCTGATCGCCGGCGTAGTGTCGGTATTGGGCAAGGAGATTCCGCTGACTGGCGGGCTGGCCGGCGACTATGGCGCGTTTTCGCAGACCTGGACGCTGCTCGACGATCGCGTTTCCGACAAGATGATGTTGGCCATCGGGTTCTATGGCGAGGCGCTCAATTTTGCGCATGGCTCGTTTGGCGGCTGGCAGAGTTTTGGTCCGGCGCGGCGGGCGACCAAAGCCGCTGGCAATGTGTTGTATGAATTGGATGGCGAGCCGGCGCTGGAAATCTATCGACGTTATCTGGGCGAATATGCCGCGGGTTTGCCGGCTTCCGGCCTGCTGTTTCCGTTCGCCATTTTGTCCGACGATCGGCAGGAAAGCGGCCTGATTCGCACGTTGTTGAGCGTTGATGAAAGCGATGGCAGTTTGACGCTGGCGGGCGATATTCCAAATGGAGGTTTTCTCAAACTGATGCACGCTTCGACCGAGGCATTGGTTGATGGCGCTGAGGCCGCTGCCATTGCGGCACATAAAATGTTCGAAAACGACAGCCAGGGACTGGCGCTGCTGGTGTCCTGCATCGGCCGTAAATTGGTGATGGGCGATCGGGTTGATGAAGAGGTTGAAGTGGTGGGCGCGGTGTTTGGTCAACGTTGTGTGTTGACCGGCTTTTACTCCAACGGCGAAATCAGCCCATTTATCGAAAGCACCGATTGCAAACTGCATAATCAGACCATGACCATCACCTACTTGAGCGAGAAAGATTGAGTCCCGGTATGCACCGCATGCTCGAACGCCAAATCAAGCGTGTTCTACAGATCGATGTGGAGCAGTTGCCGCGTCTGGTCGAAATGCTCCAGACCTGGGCTGATCAGGCGGCGGATGAGGAACCTGAGTTGTCACGCGCGCTGTTTGCTCTGCCGAAGCTGCTCGAACGTGTTTCCGAAGCCTACGGCCAACAAGATCGCGATTTGGCACTGATTCGCCGCAGTCTGGAGTTGTCATCCGACGAACTCACCAATGCCAATCAGAAGTTGCGTGAAGAGGCGTTGGCCAACACCCAGGCCCTGTCCGCCTTGCAACGCGCTTTCGACGCCATGAGCAAAGATGCGGGGCAGGCCTCAGGTGGTCATGTCGAAGACCTGGTGATTCTGGCCGAACAAGTGGCCGGTTTGACGCGTGACCGTGAACGCATCCGCAACGCATTGGCGAAAAGCGAGGAGCGCTTTGATCTGGCCATGCGCGGCGCCAACGATGGCGTCTGGGACTGGGATCTGAGCAACAGCATTGTTTATTTCTCGCCGCGTTGGAAAGCCATGCTGGGGCATTCAGAAGATGAAATTGGCCCGGCCTTGTCCGAGTGGTCCGAGCGGTTGCATCCAGAAGATCAGCCGGCGGTGACGGCTGCGCTCGATGCGCATTTGGATGGCGAAACGACGCACTTCGAAAGCACTTTCCGCTTTCGCCACAAAGAGGGGTATTACCTCTGGATGCTTTCACGCGGCCTGGCGGTGCGGGATGCCGAGGGAAACGTGTTGCGCATGGTCGGAACGCACACCGATGTCAGCCAGCAAAAGCGCGCCGAGGAAGCGCTGATTCTGGCGAAAGAAGCGGCTGAGGCGGCCAGCCGCGCGAAAAGCGAATTTCTTGCCAACATGAGTCATGAAATCCGCACGCCGATGAATGGCGTGCTCGGCATGCTCAATCTGACCATGGATACCGAACTATCCGATGAGCAGCGCGAGTATCTGGGCATGGCGCATAGTTCGGCCAATTCCTTGCTTCACATCATCAACGACATTCTTGATTTCTCGAAAATCGAAGCCGGTCGAATGGATGTTCAGCCGGAAGCTGTCAATGTCAGCGTTGTGGCGGATGAGCTGATGAGCTTGCATCAACATCGTTGTCAGGAAAAAGGTCTGTCATTCTCCGTCCAGGTGGATTCAGACTTGCCAGCGCTGCTGATGCTGGACCCGACGCGGGTCAAGCAAGTCCTCATCAATCTGATCGGTAATGCCATCAAATTCACCCAGACCGGCAGCGTCAGTTTGCGGATTCAACGCGTCGGGCAAGGTGTGCGCTTCGCGGTTAAAGATACCGGTATCGGCATCGCAAAAGAAAATCAGTCCACCGTGTTCCAGGCCTTCACTCAGGCGGACGGTTCGATTACCCGCCGTTTTGGCGGCACCGGGCTGGGCTTGTCCATTTCCTTCCGGCTGGTTGGGTTGATGGGCGGATTGATGGGGCTGCAAAGCGAGCTCGGTCATGGCAGCGAATTTTTCTTCATGTTGCCGATCGAGGAGCCGCGCAAGAATCCCGTTGTCGCGCAGCCGGAAATGGTGCAAAAGATCATGTTGAACCGGCCGCTCTCGATCTTGCTGGCGGAAGACAATCTGATCAATCAGAAACTGGCGGTGACCTTGCTGACGCGCGAAGGCCATCACGTTGTCGTTGCTGAAGATGGCGAGGCCGCACTACAGGCTTTGGCGCAAGCACGTTTTGACTTGATCTTGATGGATATGCAGATGCCGGGGCTTTCCGGCCTGGAAGCCACTCGCCAAATACGCGCCAATGAAAGCGCCGAGGCAAACAGCGGCCAGCGCATTCCGATTGTCGCGCTTACCGCCAATGCTTATGCGGAGGACCGCGATGCCTGTCTGGCCGCCGGCATGGATGGTTTCATCAGCAAGCCGATTCGACGTGATGACTTGTTCGCCGCTATCGCGGCGGCATTGCCAAGCTGATGCAGCCTC
>JFJP01043395.1_pt1 | contig 12596 bp, 6 predicted proteins | sample 431651 | NCBI WGS metagenome assembly JFJP01 (sample SAMN02602958, study PRJNA72255) | Microbial mat metagenome, whole genome shotgun sequencing project. | biome: fresh water; feature: sink hole; material: water; isolation source: purple microbial (photo- and chemosynthetic) mats found in... | reverse complement strand
CTTGCCTGCAGCGTGCTGCGGTTCGAGAGCACCAATGAACCGATGGCGTCCCTGTACCGATGGCGTGCTCGGCAGTTCAGCGCCTGGCTAAGAGACCTGCCGAGACCGGTGGGTCTGTTCACCTTCAGCGACCGCCAGGCGGGCCAGCTTGGCGCCATGGCCCGCGCGGCCGGCCTGGCCGTGCCCGAGGATGTCGCCATCCTGGGCTATGGAAACTACATCTTTGACTGCGAGGCCGCGCCGGTCACGCTGTCGTCGATCGATGCCAACCACGGAGAGATGGGCCGGAGGGCGGCCTGCCTGCTGCGCCTTCTCATGGGCGGCGGCGCGGCACCCAAAGCGCCGATCATGATCCCGCCAGCAGGGTTGGTCGAGCGCCGCAGTACCGATATGCTGGCCGTGGACGACCCCATGGTCGCCCACGCCATGCGTTTCCTGTGGGATAACCTCGACCGGAGCCTGGGGGTGGATGACGTTGCGCGGGAACTCGGTGCCTCGCGGCGTCAGCTCGAACGCGCCTTCAAGCAGCATCTCGGCCGCGGCGTCAACGAGGAACTGCGGCGCAAGCGCATCGAGCGCGCGTGCGATTTGCTGCGCAGCACGGACCTTACCATCGCCGACGTTGCGGCGCGCGTCGGTCTCGGTTCTGCCGATTACCTCCACGAGCTCTTCCGGCGCGTCCACCAGACGACACCGCGGAAGTTTCGACTCCGCGAGCGGGTGGCATCCGATGGCCTGCTGACCGGATGACGCGATGCCGTCCCCGAGCTCGCCACTGCTCCTCCACCGGGCTTCATAAAGTTGCCCCGTTCAATAATGTCGTAATCGCTCGTATTATTTGTCGCAACTACGCGCTAGTATAAATCCGCAGCATGCCATATATTACAGTATACGTTCTATAGGTTGTCGCGTCAGCAGGAGAGGGAAGCCATGAAACGATACACGAAGGCCGTCGCGGTGATAACGTTGGCGCTGGGGCTGATTGGCGGGAGTGCGCAGGCGGGCGACCGCTGGTGGGACGGTGGCACCGTCAACATCGGCGGCAATGGAGACGGTGCCAGCCAGGGAGGCGCCGGCACGTGGAACACCACGATCCAGAACTGGGACCAGGGGGCCGGCCTGGCCCACGTGGCCTGGGTGAGCGCCAACAACGACACGGCCATCCTCGGCGGCGCAGCGGGGGGACAGGTTACGCTCGGCGGCACCCCAGTCGTTGGCGGCCTGCAGTTCGACACGGCCGGATACACACTCTCCAACGGCCCTTTGAATTTTGGCACCTCAGGCAACATCGTGGTCAACGCGGACGCCGCGACCAGCTTTGTCACTATTGGCGGCACCGCCGGCGTGGCGATCACCAAGACCGGTGCGGGCAAGTTGACGATCTCCTCCAACGGAGGCAACGGCTTCCTTGGCCAGTTGACTGTGGCGGAAGGCATACTGTCGATTAGCAGGTTCGACTCCCTCGGCGCCACCGCCGCCACCTCGGTCATCCTCGGCTCCAGCGGCAAGACCGGCACCTTGCAATGGACCCCGACCTCCGCCAGCGGCACCAAGAAGTTCACCCTGGCCACCGGCGGCACCGGCGTGTTCCAAGTGGTCACCGCCGCGGCCACGATGAGCACGAGCGGCGCGATCGACGGCGGCGGTAGCCTGATCAAGAGCGGCGCCGGGACCCTGGCTCTTTCCGCCGCCGCCGGTAACACCTACGGCGGCACGACTACCGTCAACGGCGGCGTGCTGCAACTGAGCAGCGCGAATGCCCTCCCGGGCGGGATCGGCGCCACGGGCGGCACGAGTGCACTCACACTCGCCGGCGGGGCAGTGGGCCTTGGCAACGGCAACTTCACCCGCAGCCTCGGCACGGGGGGCGATCAGGTGCAGTTCACCGGCAGCGGCGGCTTTGCGGCTTACACGGCGGACCGCGCGGTCAACCTGGGCGGCGCTTCGGCAGGCGTGACCTGGAACTCGGGCAACTTCCTGCCTACGGGCTCGGCCCTCATCCTTGGCGCCGCCACAGCGGACACGACCGTCGACTTCCAGAACCCGATCGACCTCAACGGCGCGAACCGCACGATTCAGGTTGACGATGGCCCGGCGCTCGTTGAAGGCAAGATCTCCGGCACCATCACCGGCACCGGCGGCGGGATCGTGAAGACCGGCAACGGCGTGCTGGCGCTCTCAGGTGCCAACACCTACGACGGCGGCACAACCGTCAACGCCGGCACGCTGACGCTCCTGAAGACCCAAGCCAAGCCTGCGTCTGGCACCATCACAGTGGCGGCGAGCGCCACCCTCGGCCTCGGCGTCGGCGGCACGGGGGACTTCTCCTCCACGGACGTGGACAACTTGTTTGCCAACACGATGGCCAACGTGTCGATGAACGCGACGGCCAATGTCGGCATCGACACCTCCTCGGGCAACTTTACTTATGCCTCCAGCGTTCCTTCCACCACACGGGGTCTGTTCAAGTTCAGCGCCAACACGCTGACCCTGTCCGGAAGCAACGCCTTCACCGGCCCGACGGCAGTGATCGGGGGCACGCTGCAACTGACGCATGGCAGCGCCATCGGCTCGTCTTCCGCACTGGCCATGGCGACCGGCACCACGCTGGCTCTGCGCAGCGATACCTCCACCACGTTCACCACGCCGGGCAACGGGACAACCACCTTTGCAACGATTCCCGCAGGGTCAACCACCGTCACCATTGACGTGAACAACAACGGCTCGGGTTCGGGCAATACGCTGGTGATGAGCGGAGGAGTAGGGTTTACCGCTGCGGCTGGTACTGCTTATACCAGCACCCTTACCATCACCGGTGGCAATGGTTACGTCCTGCGCACCCCAATATCCATTGGTCGTGTAGATAGCACTGGGCAATCGCTCACCCTTAATCCTACGAGTGCCAGCATAATCGTAGATGGGCTTAGACACGGGTTCGCTGCGGGCGGTTCCATCACTCTCTATCTTGGCGGCACGAACACTGGCACGAATGAGGTAAGAGGGACACAAACCGATACACAGTGGCTGGGTGTTACTAAGAACACGGCGGCCACGTGGGTTTGGAGTGCTGCGAATACGGCCACAACTTTGGCACTTGGCTCGATTGCCATTAGTGCTGGAAACTTCATTATCACCGGATCAATCGCGAGCAAAGGCACTATTACCCTCAGCAACACAGGCACGCTGCACTTAAATAATTCTGCTGCCCTGCAGAGCGCCCTGACAATCACCGGCGGCAACCTCGACAACACCAGCGGCGCGCCGATCACCACTTCGACCACCAACCCCACGATGGCGTGGAACGGCAACTTCACCTTCATCGGCAGCCAAGGCGCCAACAGCGACTTGAACCTCGGTTCCGGTGCGGTGACGATGAACGCCAGCCGGATCGTGACGGTCAACAGCAATGCGACGTTGACGGTTGGGGGCGTGATTTCAGGTGCCACCTTCGGACTGACCAAGGCCGGTACGGGCACACTGAAACTAGGCGGCAACAGCACCTACAGTGGCGCGACCTCTGTTAGTACCGGAACCCTGGCGGTCGTGACCGGCGGCTCCTGCTCCAACAGTGCCGTGACGGTGGCAGACAACGCCGCGCTGGGGGTTGCCGTGACGGACATCGCCAAGCAGTGGACCTGCTCGAACCTGACCTTCAGTGCCGGAAGCGGATCCAAGCTGATATACGCGTTCGGTGTCACGCCCAGCACCGCTCTGGCGTCGCTGAGGATCAACAACAACCTGATCTTCAACGGCATGCCGACGGTCGAGGTGTATCCCGCCAATCTTCCCCGGAGCGGAAGTGTCCCGCTCCTGGTGGTCGGGGGCACGGCGCCGACGTCGTCCGTGCCCGTTCTGAGCGGTGTCCGGGGAACGCTCTCCTGGGGTGCCACCGACAAGACGCTCTACCTGAATATCCCCGCCAGCGGGACGCTTCTGATTATTCGTTGATGAAGATGGCATGGGAAAATGGAATTGGCAATAGAGTGGGTTGCTGACGACTGAACACCGAGTACTGGTTAAGGAAGGAGAGACGCAGCCATGACACGATACACACAGGCAGTCACGGTGCTGGCGCTGGCAATTGTTTCGGCGCAGGGGGCTGACCGCTGGTGGGACGGTGGGGCCGCCAGCATCGGCAGCAATGGGGACGGCACCAGCCAGGGAGGCGCCGGCACGTGGAACACCACGATCCAGAACTGGGACCAAGGAAACGGCCTAGCCCACGTGGCGTGGGTGAACGCCAGCAACGACATCGCCATCTTCTCCGGCACGGCGGGGACTGTAACATTCGGCGGCGCCGTTACTGTTGGCGGATTACAGTTCGACACCGCGGGATACACCCTCAGCGGTAACCAGATACTGACCTTCGGTACATCAGGCAACATCGCGGTGAACGCGAACGCGGGACTCTCATGGAACAAAATGCAGGGCGACGCCACCGCGGCGATCAACAAGACCGGTGCGGGCACGCTGACGCTCTACAACAACCAAGCCTACACCTTCCTCGGCCAGTTGACGGTGGCGCAAGGCACGCTGTCCGTCAACAGACTCGATTTGCTCGGCTCCAGCGCCACCTTGCCGGTCGTGCTTGGCTCCAGCGGCCAGACGGGTACCCTGCAATATACCGACGTAACCACCAGCAGCACCAAGAAGTTCACCCTGGCCGCCGGCGGCACCGGCGTGTTCGACGTTTCCACCGCCGCGACTACGCTGACACTGAGTGGCGTGATCGATGGTAGCGGCAACCTGACCAAAACCAATGCCGGTACTCTGGCTCTCTCCGCCGCCACCGGCAACACCTACAGCGGGATTACCACCGTTAGCGCAGGCGTGCTGCAACTGTCCAGCGCGAGTGCACTCCCGGGCGGCATCGGGACCTCCGGCGGCACGAGCGCCCTCACCCTCACCGGCGGCGTGGTGGGCCTCGGCAACGGCAACTTCAGCCGCGGCCTCGGCACGGGGGTCGATCAGGTGCAGTTCACAGTCAGCGGCGGCTTCGCGGCCTTTGCCGCGGACCGCCTCGTCAACCTAGGCGGGACCTCGGCGGGCGTGACCTGGAACTCCGGCAGCTTCGTGCCCACCGGTTCGGCGCTCATCCTCGGCGCCGGTACGGCGACCCATACCGTCGACTTCCAGAACCCCATCGACCTCAACGGCGCGACCCGCTCGCTCCAAGTCGACAACGGCACAGGCGCCGTCGACGGCAAGCTCTCGGGCGATATCACCGGCACCGGCGGGGGCGGGATCCTCAAGACCGGCGCCGGCACGGTCCTGCTCTCCGGCAACAACAACTACAGCGGCAGTACTACCGTCAGCGCCGGCACCCTGGTGGCCACCAAGGCGGCGAGTCTGCCGGGCTACAACTCCTCCGGCCTGGTGGTCTTCAACGGCGGGACGATCGGTGTCCAGGTCAGCGGCAGCGGTTGGGCGAGCGCCGAGGTGGACGCGCTCCTTTCCAACGCCACCAAGACCAGCGGCACCTTGGGAATTGACACCAGCAACGGCGACTTTACGCAAGGGGCGGCCTTCACGCCAGCCACCTTCGGCCCACTGGGTCTAAACAAGCTCGGCAGCAACACGCTCATACTGGACGAGGCTAACACCTACACCGGCCCGACGACCGTCAGCGCCGGCACGCTGCAACTGACGCACACCGGCGCCATCGGCTCATCGTCCAGCATGACGCTCGCCAGCGGCACCACGCTGGCGCTGCGCAGCGATACCTCCGCCACCTTCACGACCCCGGCCAACGCGGTCGGGGTCAGCACGGTCATTGAGGGCGGAACCGGCTCGATCGACGTGAACAACAACGGCGGCGGCTCGGGTAGCACACTGACGATGAGCGGAGGTATTCGGATCGTCTCCGCCACCGTCAACAGCACCACCACGATCAATGTCACCGGTGGGAGCAACGGCTACACGCTGAACATCCCGACACTCACCTGGCAGAACAACAGCACTCAATACCTGTCCCTGGTTCCCACAACGGCGAGCATGACCGTGTCCAATCTCGTCTTTGTCTTTACTGGCGGTCAGACGCAGAGGTTGTATCTTGACGGCACGTCCACCGGCAATGTGCTGGGAAGCATCAGCAGTTCGTCTTGGCTGTCTGTCACCAAGCAAGGAACGGGTACCTGGTCCTGGAACCATAACGCCAGCTCCGCCAAGAATAGCACCATCCTTATCAACGGCGGGAACCTCATCGTAAACGGAACGTTGGCGAGTCAGAGCTCGCTCACGCTCCAATCGGGCACGTTGCACTATAACAATTCCGGCGCGGTAGACACATCATCGAAGACCTTGACCATCACCGGCGGCAACCTCGACAACACCAGCGGCGCGCCGATCACCACCTCGACCACCAACCCCACGATGGCGTGGAATGGCAACTTCACCTTCCTCGGCAGCAACGGCACGAACAGCGACCTGAACATCGGAACCGGGGCGGTGACGATGGGGGCCACAAGGATCGTGACGGTCAACAGCAATGCGACCCTGACAGTCGGCGGCACGATTTCCGGTGCGGGCTTCGGCCTGACCAAGGCCGGTACGGGCACGCTGAAGCTAGGCGGCAACAGCACCTATACTGGCGCGACGCTGGTCACCAACGGCACGCTGCTCGTGAACGGATCGCTCGGCACGAATACCGTGTCGGTCACGAACAACGCCACGCTCGGCGGCACGGGCACGGTGAACGGCTCGGTATTCGTGTGGGCGAACTGCACGAACGCGCCGGGCGATTCCATCGGCGTCTTCAACGTAGCCAGCAACATGACCATCAGCGGCACTCTCGCCATCGAGATTGACGATACCCAGACGCCCAAGTGCGATACGGTGGCGGTGAGCCGCAATCTGAACATCAGCGGGGCCACCCTGAAGATCACGGCCAACGGCACGCTGGGCCAGAGCGCCTACGTGATCGCCACGTATGGCTCTCTGACAGGCGCCTTTGCGGCCACTAACGGCCTTCCGACCGGGTGTACGCTCGACTATGCTTACTCCGGGAACCAGATCGCTATTCTTCGGCCACTGGAGCAAGGCTCTGTGTTCAGGTTCCGGTAGACGCAAGGGATCCACCGGTGGGCTCACGTTCCCGGATCAGGCACAATCGCGGGCGCGAGCAGATTCAGCGAGCGCAGAAACACAAGCACATCCTCCCGCGTTTTCTGGTTCGCCGCCGCGCCTTCCGCGCCGTATTTGCTCGAATTGTAGGAGTGGCCCAGCCCCTCGAACGTGACCAGTTCACACCGGTTTCCATTCGCCTTGAGCTTGTCCCGCAAGGCCACGGAATTGGCATAGGGCACGGTGGTGTCCCCCGTCGCGTGGAAAATGATGGAAGGCGGCATCTGTGTCGGCATCTGGTCGGGTACGGAAGCGGCCTTGGCACGGGCGGCATCCCCGTCGAAACGCTTTGGTCCGCCGTAACCGGTGGCGGTGGTGTCGCTCACGGGGTTCAACAAGACCAACGCGGCTGGCAACTTGACCGGCGCGGGGTCATCGGCTCCTGGACCGGGGTTGGAAATAGCCGTCCATGTCGCCACGTGGCCGCCGGCAGAGCCTCCATGACAGATGATACGATCAGGATCGATACCCAGCTCTTCCGCGTTCTCTACCACCCAGCGAAACGCCGCACGACCATCGGCAATGCAATCCTCGGGCGTACCCTTGAAACGGTTGCGGGTGCGATAGTCCTGGCCCACCCCACGCTGCGTTCCGGTGAACCGCCTGACCAGCCTCCTCCAAAGAAACTTATGAAACAGACACGCCGCTCCGCCTTCTTCCATCCTGCGGGCTTGACTACATGCAGGCGCAACACGGTCCCATTGACCTGGCGATAGACGAACGGCTCGCTGCCCGGCAACGTGAGCGGGGTCACTTCAGGGAGGGCGGCGCGAGTCTCGCTGGACGGGGCCGCCGCACTGTGATTGACGCATGGAAAGGTCAACACAGTCATTAGCACGACGACGAATGAGAAAACGGGGTTCCTTGGTTTGATCTTGTTCATTATTCCCTCAATGCGTTTTAACAACCGGGTTATGCTCAGCTTGTGCCTCAGCGGTTTCCTGCGAAGCCGCGGCAACAGGCAACGCATCAGTTCGTCACCCGTGATCTCCACAGCCTCAACGCACACCTCATGACTGCCGGGTTCCAGCATGATGCGGCCAAGGGAGTCCTCCACCTGTTTACCCGGCTTGACCTTTCGGACAAACTCGCGAGCACCGATCTTGACCACGAACGTGCCGCCCGCTCCAGTTCCGGCACGGGTCTTCTCCTTCCCTTCATCACCTTCTACAACCTGGCTGGATTTGCTCCCCTCCGGGGCATCGTAGCAGACGACAACCTCATAGGACGCCTTTTCATTCAAGCGTACCGGCCAGACCACCCTATCTTGGGTTGCCTTCCAGTTGAGCACAACGTCATCCTTCTTCTTGCCGGGCCCATACTTCAGGCCACCGCTGATCCGACCATCGAATACATGCAGCGTATCGGCGGTAACACGGGGCGAGAGAAGCCGCACTGGATCACCCGCTGGCTCGCCGGCACACTCGACGACCACCACGGAATCCGCCGCGTCCGGCGCGGTTTCGGGGACGCTGATGGTCCAATCCATGTCACGGCGACTGAAGTTCAATGGGTTGCCAGGATCCGCGAGAAACCACGCCTTGACAACCTCGGTCTTGAGTCCGCCGACCACCAGATTGCCGTCGCCCGGCCAATGGAAGACATGCAGATAAAGGCGGCTCCCCTTGCGGGTTGACTCTCCCCACGCCTGGGGGGCAAGCGGTGTCCGGCTGGTGCCTCGGATCGACTCGCCGTTGACAGCCCACCACGTTCCAATCCCCTTCAGGATGGCTGCGTCCGCAGGATCGATCACGCCTGACCCCATCGGACCGATGTTCATCAGCTCGTTGCCACCGCGCGCGGCCGATTTGGCAAGCAATTGAATGAAGTGGGAAACGGGCTTGTGGCTGCGGTCGTTCTCGTTGTATCCGTAGGATTCATTGGTGGTGGGAATGCCTTCCCAGTCGCCGGCCTGTGGCGGGAACTCCGCAGGGCGGTCACAGGTGCTCAGGTAATCCCCGCCATTGCCGGCGTTACTGCGGACCAGCCGTCCGTTCACAACCATCGATGGCTTGGCCTTTCGGACGGCGGCGAGGATGCGCAGGTTCTCCTCCGGGGGAAGTTTGCCTGGCGTATCGAACCACATGATGTCCGGATCATAGTTGGCAATTAATTCCTGGATCTGCGGGATGGATTTTTCATCCACATATTTTCGGGCCTTTGGCAGGAATTCCGGATACGTCTCCCACCATGCCTTGATCTCACGCGTCTTGTCGCCGCCCGGATTATTGAAATCCCAATCGTTGCCGGGTCCGTTTTCCTCGCCCCAATCGAAGGCGTGGGAATAGTAGACCCCGAATTTGATACCGTATTTTTGACAAGCCGCCTTCAGTTCCACCATCGGATCACGGGCAAACGGGGTGGCCTTGACGATGTTGGCGTCGCTGACCTTGGAGTCATACATGGCAAAGCCGTCATGATGCTTCGCCGTGATGATGAAGTATCCCATACCCGCCTCCTTCGCGAGCTTGATCCATTCATCCGCATTGAATTCCGCAGGATTGAATTTACCGGCAACCTGCTGGTGATAAACCGCGATCGGGATTTTCGCCATGCGCTGGATGTGCTCGGCGTAGCCACCGTATTTCGTGCCTTGCCACGTACCGCTGAGCCCGGAATACACACCCCAGTGAACGAACATGCCGAACCGGGCTTCACGCCACCAACCCAGGCGGGCATCGCGCTCCGCCAAAGCAGGAAGCAATTCCTCGAACGACGGGGCTCGTACGGGCTCGTCAGCATGTAGAACCGCAGCCATCGTGCAAGCAAGACTCATGACGACGGGTTTGTAGTTTTTATCCATAAATTATCTCCTGCATCCTCTCCAATAGTCCAGCCTTGCGGCAACCGGACGACCGCATCAATATGCCCCTTCAGGCAGAGGACATAAATGCGAAAGCTCTCTTTTGTCTTGTATATCTGTTCTTCCATCGACCAGTGTCCACTCGCGGCAAATGACGAATTTCGACATGATGCCTTCTCCGCGTCTATCTCACAAATCCCCCCTGCCGGGAAGGATTCCCGGATCAACAACCTGCTTTATTTACTTTCTGCCATCACGTTGTACTTGCCGTCATTTATCCACAGGGAGAATGTCGCCAACGACGAGGAGCGGTCCTACGTAATAACTCAAATTGTCCGGCAATCGTTTAATCTCGAACCGCACCGTATGTTCACCGGGGGCCTGCTCTGGGATGAAAAAGAACCGCCCCATCTTCTGTTCTGCATTGCGGGTCTCCTTCCGTAATATTTCGACCGGAGCCCGACCGTCGATAACCGCCGCAAGCGTTGTCTCTTCGGTGCCCGGTATATCGATGAAACCCGCCGTCGTACCGTTGAATCTTATAGTCAGGGCTGCGCCTTTCGTGGATGTCTTTACCGCCGCCGGAAACATCTTCAACGACCTGACGCCCCCGCGTGCAATGACCGGATCGCTAGCGATATCCACGGGGAACCATTCGCCGCTGAACACTGCCGTGTCCAACGGCACTTGCCTGGCCCTTGTCCATGAGCCTGCGTCAATCGGTTCAGGCAAGCCGTGCGGACCTGCAGTCCCTTTCCCTCGCATGGCATCAAACGATCTTACAACCACGTCGCGGTAGATATCGTGCCCTTCATCCCCAGGGTGCGTGCCGTCCTCGGCGAAGATCCTTTGCCCCGCCGGCTCCTTATCCCCCTTGAATATAAGCGTGCCATCCTTGACTTGACGCACCACCTCAAGCCCGAAGTCTATCGTCGGAATGCCGTAACGGTTCGCAACGGCTTCCATGGTGGATCCAAAGGACACATTCTTCCCGTCCGAAAGCGCCGCCACCATGCTTTCGTTGATGGTGTAAACGAAGCAGATGTCTGTCTCGGGGTTACTCATCCAAAGCTGACGGACAATACCTTCCATGGATTTGAGGTCGCCGTTATTGACGCGGAACTCGACGAACACCAGATCGGGCTTATGCTGAATCACATGGTCCTGGAGACGGCACGCGCCGTAGGTCGACCCGGTCCCCGAGATGGCCGCGTTTATCTCGACGATGTTGGCGTTTGTGTGAGCGGAACGGAAATGCGCCAGGGTTTTGACACGCCACCCCTCAGCCTTCGTGATGCTCCCTCCAAGGTAGGCAATGCGCACATCGCCGCCTCGCTCGAGTTTGGCGAAGAAGTTCGGCAGACCATCGCGCACACGCAGCTCTTCCGCCGTCTTGACATCAAAATCGCGGGCTCCCAATAGTCCGGGAATCAGCGTCATACCCAGCAAAATGCTTTTCATCATTGTGCTTTCCTTCATTTATCAACCTGTTTACGGACCGCATCCTCGGCCGGGCGATGGGCCTCGTTCATGAGTTGCTCCAGGCGCGCCACGATCTCAGGATTGTCTGCGGACAGGTTTCTTTCCTCGCTTGGATCGCTCGCCAAGTTAAACAACTCCAGGGGATCCTTCTTCCCCTTGCGATGGATTTGCACACCCTTCCAGTTCCCTTGCCTGATGGCAGTCCTGCGGATGCCAACGCCGACCGTGCTTAGCTCCCAGTACAGGTAGTCATGGATCTTCTGCCGCTCAGTCTGCCCTGACAGGGTTGGCAGCATGGAAATCCCATCGGACTGCGGGGGAACCGGTTGGCCGGTCAATTCCGCCATGGTTGGCAGGATATCCCAGAACGCGCTGATGTGATCACTCCGGCATCCAGCCTTGATCCTGGCGGGCCAGCGCACTAGGAATGGAGAGCGGATACCGCCCTCGTAGAAGTCCCGCTTGTACCCCCGCAAAGGTCCGTTCGAATCCCAGAAGACAGGGTCATGCCCGCCTTCCAGATGCGGACCATTGTCGGTCATGAACAGGATCAGGGTGTTGTCCTCGACGCCCAGCTCCTTGAGCATGACCAGTAACTCGCCCACTTGGTTGTCCAGATTCTCCATCATGGCGGCGAACCCGGCGATCGGGTTTGTTACCGGAGGGCAAGGCTCTTTCCCTGCATCGTAGGTACCCACCTTGGAATCGAATTCAGGATAGACCTTCCGCCATTTCTCATGGAGATCCCTGGGCGCATGCATCGCGGCGTGGGGCACGGCTGTCGGGATATAGGCAAAGAAAGGCTTACCCGCCCCGGCTTTCTCCCGGATGAAGCTGAAGGCGTCCTTCATGATCAGGTCGTGGATGAACGTCCCCTCGGCCAGTGGTTCCTTCCTGCCGTTCCGCACGATAATGGACGGATAGTAGGTGTGGGCGGTCATCTGGCTTTCCCATCCACTGAAAACATCGAATCCATGTGTCTGGGGATTGGCCGGACCCGCCTCGCAAGTCGTCCCCAGTCCCCATTTCCCGAAGGCGCCCGTCTCATAGCCTGCATTCTTGAATAGTCGCGGCAGGGTCACCATCTCGGGATCAAGATGCTCGTAGATCCCGCTATCCGCGTTGCTTCGGCAATGCACATGCCCCGGATGCCGGCCTGTCATCAAGGCGGCGCGCGATGGAGAACAGA
>JFJP01040062.1_pt1 | contig 12597 bp, 8 predicted proteins | sample 431651 | NCBI WGS metagenome assembly JFJP01 (sample SAMN02602958, study PRJNA72255) | Microbial mat metagenome, whole genome shotgun sequencing project. | biome: fresh water; feature: sink hole; material: water; isolation source: purple microbial (photo- and chemosynthetic) mats found in... | reverse complement strand
TGCCAAAGCATTCGTTCTTTGGTCAGCGTATCGCCAATCCACCAATAAAAAGCAACATCGCCATAACCGGCGGGTGGAGTTTTAAAACCCGGTAAAACATCGAGTTTCGGAGAGCGGTCTGGAAAACCGGGAGGCAAAACAGTTTGCGCCGCTGAGCTCAATGAAATCAGCATTAAAAAAAGGAATTTGAATCTATTCATGGTAATTTATGGTTTAGAAATTTGGTTTAAACTTAGTGGATATGAATTTATAGTTTCTTTGTTTCTACTGAATTTTGATCCCGATGATATTAATTATCCGCTCTGAATCTGATGGCAGCAAGAGTTCCAATCCGGAGGGAGTTTGCTTCCAGTTTACTTTTTTAGATGAATCGAGTCGCGAAACTTTTTTTATTACACCCACCTGATCGGGAGACAGAGATTTAATCAGAACATGGTCACCTTTCAAACTACAGATGTATGCAAACAAATCATTATCTTTTGCGGTGAACCTGACTTCGGGAATGATCAATTTTGAAGTAGCATCGTTTACGGCATCCTTCATGTTTTGAGGCACTTCATCTCCCTTCGTTTCTTTGATTTTGGGCACTTCAGCCAGAAGTTCGCCCGCTATTTTCCAGGGATGGGTTCCATAAATTCCGTTTGAATTTTTTTCCATCCACCGACCAATCAATTCCAGGCGGCTCAGCGCTTCGTCCCTGATTTCACCTTCGGCGGTCGGACCATTGTTGAGCAGGAGGTTTCCACCTTTGCTCACAATTTCCAACAATTGCCGAACCATTAATTCAGGCGACTTGAAAACTGTATCGTTGGCAATATATCCCCAGTTTCGGCTCATCGTAATACAGGCCTCCCAGGGTTGAACTTCGGTATTCTTCACGATTTCCTGTTCGGTTACTTTGTAGTCGCCCAGATTATTCCCAATCCGGCTGTTGATGATGCAGTCAGGTTGCAATTTCAGGATTAATTCGCGCAATTCAGCGCTTTCTTTTTTACTGATCAATTCAGGTGTATCGAACCATAAAATATCGATTGGCCCGTATTGGGTAAGCAATTCTGTGATTTGTGGTTTTACTTTCCGCTCAAAATAGTTATTGAACACTTTTCCATCTTCATCAGGAAAATCCCAGGTATTGCTCCGCCCGGCTTTAATCGGCCAGTTGGTGGGTACATCGGGATCCTGCCAGTCGCGACCCAGCGAATAATAAAATCCGAATTTCAGCCCATGTTTATGGCAGGCGGATACTAATTCCTTCATTGGGTCTTTCCCGAATGGAGTTCTAACTTTAATGTTGTAATCGCTCGACGGGGAATCGAACATGGCAAATCCATCATGGTGTTTGGAGGTAATAACCAGGTATTTCATCCCGGCATTTTTAGCAGACATTGCCCATTTGTCGGCATCAAACTTTACCGGATTAAAATCTTTGGCGATTTCACCGTACTCTTTCCAGGGAATTCGCTCGTAAAGCATGAAATGTTCGGAGCCTTTGGCGGGCTTACCTTTCCAGTACCCGGCGGTTTTGGAGTACAAGCCCCAATGCATAAACATACCAAATTTGGCATCCTTCCACCAATCCATTTTTTTCTCTGGGCCCGAAGTCCGGGCATTCATTGAGAGGGGCATTTGCAGCAGAAAGAGTAGAAAAATTACTCCGAAAGACTTTTTAATTGATCCGGTTTGCATGATCTATCAGTTTATAGTTTAAGAAATATTCATTATTTAGGTCGCAACGCGAAATATAAAAGTGAATCAATATAATTTAAAAAACTTATCAAAAAAGGGCAGATTCAATCCAACTGAACCTGCCCTAAAAATAAATACTTTGTTAAGACAAGAAGATTACTCTGTCCGAAAAGATTGCCTAATAATTTGGATTTTGTTTTAATTTCTTGTTGCGATCTAATTCTGATTGTGGAAATGGGAACAGATACTGTTTGGCTGGATCAAATTTCCGCTGGTAACCACCTGGATTTACTAATTTTGGAATTACCGTTTCAGCAGTTTTCCAGCGAAGTAAATCCCAATATCTTAAACCTTCAAGGCCCAATTCGTACATACGTTCATCGCGGATAGCCTGACGCATCAGCTCTTTGGATAATCCAGACGGTAAAGCAGGCATATTTACACTGGGCCTTGCTCTCACTGCATTTACTGCATCATAAACACTTTGGTCTGGTCCGGTCGCCTCATTCGTACATTCAGCATACATTAAAAGCACCTGGGCATATCTTAAAAATATAAAATCCTGATCGCTTCTTACAGCCCAACTCCAGGCAGAGCCATAATTATTCCAATCCACATATTTGTCGGTATAAAATCCAGTGCCGCCCTGCAATCTGCCTGAAATATCACAAACAGTGCCATTGGGGAATTGATGGTTTTTTGTTACTGCCATTAATATAAGTCTGGGATCTCTATTTTTAAAGATGTCTTTTGGATCATATAATGGAGATGTTGTTATTGACTTTCCATCGGTACATTGGAAAGCATCAACAAAATAGCGCTGCGGAACAACCGCCAAATCCCAGGCTCCTGCCAGGTCGGGATTTTCATCACTTTTTTGAGGAATAATATTGTCAGGTTTCAAATATCTGACTGAAAAAATAATCTCAGGATTATTGTTTTGCCCCGGCTTGATAAAAAGGTTCTGATAACCTCCGGTGTAAATGCTGAATTTCTTTGAATCCATAACCAGCCTGGCTGCAGCAGCCGCTTCAGCCCATCGCTGGTTGTGCATGAGTACCTGAGCTTTCAGTGCTAAAGCTGATCCTTTTACCGCGTGACCGTTGTAGGCAATATCAGGTAGTGCAGTTATTGCAGCCTCCAAGTCAGCAAGAATTAATTTTACAACATCAGCTTTTGAAGACTGTTCAATTTTTGATTCGTCGATAGTTGGTGGTGTGGTGTAAACAGGAACACCACCGTAAAATTCGGATAAGTTGAAGTAAGCCATTGCACGCAGGAACTGAACTTCTCCTTTGTATTGAGCTTTCAATGTATTATCCATTGTAATTTGGTCCACATTTTTAAGGAAAATGTTACACCGTGAAATTAAAGCATAACTCTGCGAATAAATGGTACTTGTGATACCTCCGGTATTTGCATCAATGTTCCCGAGTGTAATGCTACCAAATGCTCCGGTAAATGCAACTTCAGAAAGACCGTCCCAAAGTTTTCTGGCATGATTGTATGTAGCGCTTGTGGTCATATACGCATAAACACCTGTTAATGCGAGTTTGGCATCTTGTTCAGTCTTCCAGAAAGTTTCGCTGGATAACGAGTCTTTGGGATTAAGTTCCAGCATATCGTTACAGGAAAACAGACTAACAGTGAAAACCATTGAAAGCAAAATATATTTTATCGTTTTCATATTTATTCAATTAACTGATTAGTATTTAACATTCAACCCAACTGAAAATGAGCGGATTTGCGGGTAAACGAAAATATTACCGGCATTGTTCCCATCTAACAGACGATCTGGATCGGGAAAAGGATACTTGGAAATAGTAATCACATTGTCGCCTGATACATAAAGCCGGACATTTTTTAATCCAATTTTATTGCAGACACTGGATTTCAGGTTATAGCCCAACATCAAGCTTTTTAACTTCAGGTAGGAAGCATCGGCAAGAAAGTAGGTTGAAGGTGTTCCGGATATGGCACCGTACCCCGATGCATACATGGCAGGCAATGTATTCGATTTGTTCTCAGGAGTCCAATGATTGTTGAAAAAATCTTTTGTTGGAGCTCCACCTTGGTTAAATGGCTCGATACCACCACCCGAGATGTAATGTTTTTGGCCATTGACTCCCTGGAAAAACAGATTCAAATCGAAGTTTCTCCACTCCAGGTCAACGGAACCACCATAATAAAATTTAGGGAATGCGCCATCAACCACAACACGGTCGGCAGCGTCAATTTTATTATCGCCGGCATCCATAATTCCATCGCCATTGGAATCGACGGTTAACTGATCTTTGAATTTCAAGTCGCCCGGCTTTGGATTATTACGATGAACCGGCGAACTGGCAATGTCTTCAGTTGACTGGAAAATACCAATCCACTCTGTCAGGTAAAAAGATCCGTAAGGTAATCCTTTCTGAATAGTTACGTTTCCGTATGTTGGAGCTACAACTTCAAGAACTTTGTTTTTATAAGCGGATAGATTTGCGGTTAAAGAATAGGTTAATTCGCCAATTTTATTCTTATGGCCAACCTCTATTTCAAATCCCTTATTTTCCATACTGGCAAAATTCATCGTTGGTGCTGCCAGCCCAATACTTGCCGGAATATCAATAGCAGCAAGAATACCTTCAGTTTTCTTGTTAAACCAGTCGAAAGTCATGCTAAACAAACCATTTTTCACACTGCCATCGAAACCAAAATCGAGTACTGAAGTCTTTTCCCAATGGAGATTTCTGTCGGTCAAACGAGTTTGTGCAACACCTGATTCCACTGTTGTTCCGTAGGGATAAGAAATTCCTGTTGCATATAAATCCTGATAAGGATAAAGGCCAATATTCTGGTTGCCAAGCTGTCCCCATGAACTACGTATTTTTAAATTATCCAGCCAGGAAAATGACTGCATGAAATTTTCTTCAGAAATACGCCATCCTGCAGAGAAAGAAGGAAAGACTCCCCAGCGGTTGTCTTTATATATTCTTGAAGTACCATCGTAGCGAACATTGGCTTCAAAAAGATATTTTTCATCATACGAATAATTGAAACGACCAAAATAGGATTGAATAGCCCATTCCTGTAAGTTTCCGCTTAACGTTTGTCCGTCGGCAGAACCGGCATTTAATTCTGTAAGCACATCAAAAGGCATTTTGGGCCTGTAGCCATTCAGAAACCGATAACTATTCTGTTCCTGGCTATAACCACCCATTGCATTGACGTAATGTTTGCCGATGGTTTTACTGTAATTCAGTGTTGAATAAACTGTGGTCAGGATATTCCAGTTCGTATTGTTGGTAACACCAAGAATATAAGGTGAACTGGCAAGATTCATCGAATTATCGTTGTAGTTATATTGCGAAACTACATGCTCATTTTGTTTGAAAAAATTAAAATCATAATTTATAGCCGCCTTTGTTGACCATACCAGATTTTTGCTGAAGTTAACATCAAAATACACCTGTGAGCGCATTGAATAGGTCTTGGTATTCCTGTTTCCATAGTCCAATACGGCTTCGGGATTCCTGTTTGCAACCGAAGTTTGTTTATAGGTTCGAGCCCACCTCCCACTTCCATCTGAGAGTTTTGGCATAAAGTTAGGCGCTGCTGCGTATATCAGGAAAAACATCTCTCCGGCATTACCGTTTCCGGCTACTGGCTGATTCCTGTCCTCGTAGATTGCATTGAGGTTCGCGCCATAGGTAATTACCTCACTTAATTTAGTTTTAAGGTTGAGCAAAAAGTTGGCACGTTGATAACCAAATCCATCGGTAATACCGGTCTGATTTAAATAACCTAAGGATGAATTAAACTTGGTCTTTTCATTTCCTCCGTTGGCTGATATATGATGGGTGGAAAGAATACCTGAATGCATCATATAATCAAGCCAATCGAAATTTGGATATTTGATTGGATCAGTCCCTGCCCTGAAGGCGTCAATTTCTGTCTGTGTAAAAGGAAGTGTTTGTCCACTACGAATCCGCGCTTCATTAAATGCAGTCATGTAATCAGCCGAGTTGGTCACTAAATCCCGAACTTTAGTTGGTTGCTGAACTTGATAGCTTCCCTCGTACTCTAAATTCAATCCTTCTTTACCTTGTTTAGTTGTAACAAGAATAACGCCATTTGCAGCCCTTGATCCGTAAATCGCCGCAGAAGCAGCATCTTTCAATACCGACACGGACTCAATATCTGAACTGTTCAGGTTGCTTAAGCTTCCCTGGATACCATCGACCAATACAAGTGGATCAGAACCTGCGCTGCTGAATGTTCCCATCCCTCTAATCCGAAGCTGAGCCCCATCACTGCCAGGTTGTCCTCCACTTTGAGTAATCTGTAAACCTGATACTTTTCCCTGTAAAAGGTTTTGTACGTTTGGAGCAGTACGGGTTGTTAATGTTGATGCAGATACAAATGAGTTTGCACCGGTAAGGTTTACTTTCTTTTGCGTTCCATAACCAACAGCTACAACTTCTTCAATGCCAACTGTTTCTTCTTCCAACTTAACATTCACCGTTGTTTTGCCACCAACAACAATTTCCTGCATTTTCATCCCCACAAACGAAAATTGCAAGATGGCATTTTCAGGAATATTTGAAATTGAATAATTCCCGTTAGCATCTGTAATCGTACCGGTAGTGGTTCCTTTCACAATCACCGAAACTCCGGGAAGAGGAGACCCTGAAGAATCGGTCACTTTACCGCTTATGCTTACCGATTGTGATAAGGCTGAAAGCATCTCCTCAGTTTCGGCAGCATTTTTACGAATAATCACCTGACGGTTGTACACATCGTAACTCAAATTCTGTCCTACGAGAATTTTGTCCAGAATTTCATTGATGGTTGCATTCTTTACATCAATATTTACCTTAAGCTGATCGTTCATTTCACCGTTTTTATACAGAAAAATAAACTCACTCTTTCCTTCAACTTCATTCAAAACATCTTTGATTGTTGAACCGGTAAGTTTGAGACTTAGTTTTGTCGATTGGGAATAGCTGTTGGCAGCCACCATCATCACAAAACACAAAGAGAATAAAATCGTTAACTTCATAATTCTCCGTAGTTGTTTTCGACTATCCCAAATGGGAAGGCCGGTTAATAACTTTTTTTTCATAAATTTGAAATGTTTAATAGTTACTAAAACTGGTTCATACGCTGAATCAAGTTGAGGCCGGACGATGTTAGCAGCATTTTCCGGCTTTTTGCTTTATTCGATTACGTACTCTACCGTATTTATTTTCTTTATTTCGGCATGACTAACTTTACTTATATATTCAAAAACTTCAGGCATTCCGGCATTTAGGTCAAGTTTCCCGGTAATCCGTTCTTTCCCCAATTCAGGATTTTTCAACTCAAGACTAATATTATAAAATCGTTCCACCTTTGTAATCAAAGAGTTTAATTCTTCTCCTTCAAAGTTCAAGAGACCGTCTTTCCAGATGGTATATAATTCGTGTTTCGTTTCGTGTACCTGAATGCCATTTCCATCTTTTTTGAAAACAGCAATCTGGTTGGGCCTTAATTCAACTTTAGTATCAAAATATCCGGCATCGTTTTCTTCCATCCTGATTTTACCTTCTTTCAGTACTGCCGACACAAAATCATCATCAGGATAGGATGAAACATTAAAACTTGTACCTAAAACCCGAACTGAAACGGTTGATGTTTTTACCAGAAATGGTTTTTTCGGATCGTGTGCCACCTCAAAATAGGCTTCGCCAATAAGGTAAACCTCCCGGCGATTTTTCGAAAACTGACTCGGAAAAATGATCCGACTTCCGGCATTTACCCAAATCCGGCTTCCATCAGATAACTTTACCCGAGCCTTTTTACCAAAAGGAACCACCAAGACCTCAGGAGTTTCATCGTCGGTATTTTCGTTGCTATTGATTTGTTCGCCGTTTATTTCAATCTTACCCGAGACCGAAAAGTCAAACTCAACTTCCTCTCCTCTGATGGGATGACGTGACCCGTCAGCCAAAAATAATGTTGGATTTTGATTGGCATTTTTTAGGAATAAATCTTCGGTAAGTTTCAGATTAAATGAATGGTGGGCTTGATCGATATAAACCAAAGTGCCAATGGCTAAAACCGCAACAGCAATTGCAGCATATTTAAGTATCGACATCGAAAACTTTACGGTAGGTTTGGGTTTTCTGCTCTTAAGCATTTGCGTAAGTGTAGTTTTGAAAAGCTGATCTTTCCGCTCATCTGAAATCATTTCGGGAGGGAATGACAATAAGCACAGTTCTTTGCGCAGTTTCAGCATTTCATTTTTTTCTTCGGGATGCTGCGCCATATATTGCGCATAGTGGGCATCTGTTTCGGCAGTTGGTCTGAAAACCCATTCAATAAACAGGGAATCTTCAATATATTTTTCCAGATTATCCATCATCGAGATTAATTTCTCTATAATGGAAGCTGCGACAAAAAAGTGGACATAAAAAATGAAAAATATTTTCAGGGTCTGAAACAGATCGAAAATAAATTAAGAATGCGGTTGGCCAGATCGATACGTAGATGTTCGATAATCCGGTAAACCTGCTTCTTGGCCGAATCGGGTCGCACCCCAAGAAGTTCGCCTATTTCAATATAGCTTAGGTTGTTGTAAAATTTCAGATAAAGTATTTCGCGCTGACTAGAATTCAATTCGGCCAGAGCATTTTTTACGACTTTAATTCTCTCTTCCTTAAAATTCTCATTTTCGTAATTATCCAATTCTAATTCGAATAAAAATGCTTTGGTTAGATTACCTTCCAGATTGGTGAACCGGTTTTCCTTCTTTATTTTGCGAAAAATAATTCTCCTTAATGCAGTCAGCAGGTAATACTCCAGATTTTCGGGGTTCTTCAGATTTTTCCGGTGGGTATAGATTTCGAGGAACAACTCCTGAATGCAATCGTCAAGAAGATCGAAACCCGGAGCAAGTTTTGATCCGTAGGCATATAGATTTGAAAGAAAACCATCATAGATCAATTGAAACGCATTCAGATCGCCTTCTTTAAATCTTTTCCAAATTACCGACCAATCTTCTGATCTTTTTTTCATCCGGGCCGTTTAAAATAACCGATTAATATCGGTTCAAATGTAGTAAAATTTGATTGGGAGGACATTTGAAAGACTTAATGAAAATTTTTTCTCAAATGATATTTTAGGTTGGCTCCGTTACAAAAGAGAAATTTCTCCGTCTAAAAATAAACTTTTAAGGGCATACTAAAATAGGTGAATCGTAGTTTTATCTATGATTGTATTTTGATAATTCATAAAAAAGCTATCGGTATCCCGAACTAATCAATCAATTCCCGGTAGAACCTTTCAAGGGCAGATTTATCTGCCCTTGTTTATTTTAATAGGGTCCTAATCTTTTTATTTTACTGCTTTCAGCCATGCTTGGGCCATTAGTGCACTACCAGCCATGGTCGGATGAACTCCATCGCCTGTCCAATATTTACCGGGAGCATGTTTTTGAGCCTGATCGAAAATGCTCTGATAAGGAATAAATACGGTGTCGAATTCCTCCGAAAGCTTTTGGGCAGCTGCCCGGTAAGCATCAAAAGCAGGATACCATTTTTCGGTTACCGCCGAACAGCCTAAAACCGCGAAAGGCTCACCAATAACCAACTTAAGTTCAGGAAGCATTTTACTGGTCAGCAACAGCAATTGCCTGAAATCCTGCTCGTAGCGTTCAACAGTACCGTCATATTTGCCGTCGAGTGAGTGCCAGAAATCGTTAACGCCAATTAAGATGCTAATAATCCTTGGTTTAAGATCGAAGCAGTCTTTCTGCCAGCGGTCGGCCAACTGATAAACTTTATTGCCACTTATTCCCCGATTGTAGATTAAAAGTTCCTTTGAAGCATATTCGTTTAGCAGCTGAGCTCCAGCGAGAAAAGCATAACCACCACCAAAAGACCCTTGTGAATTAGATAACTGTTTGGTTTTTTCGCGGCCTGCATCGGTAATCGAATCACCCTGAAAAAGAATAACATCCCCAGGTTTAAGTGAGTTGATCAAGCTTTTGTTTTTCTTTTCCTTTAATGGCATGGCAGCCGAAAGTATTTCGGGAATAGCAGCAAGTCCGACGGTGGTTGCTGCTGCATTTCTTAGAAAATTACGTCTGTTGATGTTCATCTGTTCAGAATTTAGGTATAGTTTGAAGCAAGAAATCGACACGTTTTTTTACGGATAATAAAGGTAATTCAATTACCTGATAATTCAAATCAGAATAAGTTCTCAACACTGACTGATGAATCAGCACTGCTTCTTCAAAAGTTTCAGTCCGGATGGGGTCATTTTCAAATATTTCGGGCCAGGGAGGAGTTACAAAAACCTGAGGTGCATACCGGTAAATCCGGGAACTTTCTACCAGAATTTCAGGAGTACCAAAACCTTTGTAACGGGCAAAGGCCAGCTGGTCGGGTATTCCGCGGTCGGCAAAAGCAAACGTATTTTCCGGAACCGAATCAAAAAAAGCAATACGCTGTTTCAAAACTTCCTGCTGAAATAATCGTGGATTTTTCCAGGGGAGTATTTCACCTCCGGATTTCTGCTGAGATTGAATCAGATCGCGTGCAAACTCGCCAGAACATAAATATCCCGACCGTTGGAGCTCGTTAATCAGTTCTGTTTTGCCAAATCCGGGGCCACCGGTAATGATGTAAATTTGTTTTTGCTGAATCATTTTTATTTTCAATTCCATAAAACTAACGATTATTCAATCGAATAACTTCCTGAAAACTATCATTTATTAAATTTTCATTAACAATATTTACAATAATTGTTGATTTTCAGCAGATTAGCCTTTTTATTTTGTTTAAAGAAAGCAGCGATTAAAATAAAGATATACATTTGCAGCACTAACCGTGTCCGTACACGGTTTTTTTTAACCCGAATCCCGTGTGCGAACACGGCATAAAATTTAAATCAATTACAAAATGGAATTAAATCGCAAGACAGCAACTCAGACGAAAGTTTATCCAACCCGAATCCTTCAGTTTGGCGAAGGAAATTTTTTACGTGCTTTTACCGATTGGATTGTCAACAAAATGAACAAGGATATTGATTTCAATACTGGTATTGACGTGGTTCAGCCTTTGCCTAAAGGAATGGCTGGCATGTTGAACGATCAGGATGGATTGTATCATGTTTACCTCAAAGGAATTAAAAACGGTCAGCCAGTAAAGGAATATTCGCTGATTGACTGCTTAAACGTGGGCATCAATCCCTATACCGAATTCGAAAAATACGAACAATCTTACCTGAATCCTGATCTTCGTTTTGTATTCTCGAATACGACCGAAGCTGGTATTACGATGGACGAAACCGACTCATTGGATATGCAGCCACAAAACTCATTTCCGGCAAAAGTGGCTGCTTTACTTTATAACCGGTTTAAAAAATTCGATGGGGCATCAGACAAAGGGTTGATCTTTTTTGCCTGTGAACTGATTGATAGAAATGGTGATACACTGAAAAAATATGTGCTGCAACATGCTCAAAACTGGAACCTTGGCAACGAATTTATCAACTGGGTAAATCAGTCATGTGCTTTCTGCAATACACTGGTTGACCGCATCGTTCCCGGATTTCCAAAGGATGAGATTAAAGAAATTCAGAAAGAACTTGGTTTTGAAGATAATTTGGTAGTAGTTGGCGAATACTTCCACTTTTGGGTAATTGAAGCTCCGGAATGGGTCCAGAAAGAATTCCCTGCGGAAAAGGCCGGTTTGGATGTGAAATTTGTGAAAGATATGACTCGTTACCGCGAACAGAAAGTGGCCGTATTGAATGGCTGTCATACCGGAAGTTATGCAGTTTCGTTCCTCAGCGGACTGGAAACTGTGCGCGAAGCTTTTGAAAGTCTGGAAGTTGGTAACTTTATGAAGGATCTGGTTTATGACGAGGTACTGCCTGTTTTGGATGGTTCAGAAAAAGAACTTCAGTCGTTTGCCCACAAAATTCTGGAACGTTTCCGGAATCCATATATTCGTCACCTGTGGCAGAGTATTGCATTAAATGCCATGTCGAAATGGGAAACCCGTAATTTGCCAACCTTGCTTAATTATTACGAAGCCAACCAAATGTTACCTCAAAAACTGGTATTTTCGCTGGCCGCTATGATTATGGGCAGAATGCGATGGACGACCTATTTCGATCCAGAAACTGGTTGAAAAGGTGCTGAGTCTGGATAAAATCTGGAAGCGCGATTTGAACGATGTTCCAAACCTGACTATTTCAGTAACTTGTTATTTATTCCTGATTGAACAGGTTGGAATGAAAAAAGCGGTGAAAGCTGTATTGAGCGAGAATAACCCATTGATGAAGATTGGATAAATGATACGGGTTGCGAGTTACATGTTGCGGGTTATCTTTCTCTGCAACATGTAACTCGAAACCCGCATCCCGTAACTCGTAACAATTTTAAAATGTCAAAATTTATAAAACTTAACCCGACCGACAACGTGGCTGTGTGTCTAGAAGCCGGACAAAAGGGAGAAACTGTAACAATTGAAAACCAGCAGCTGGTATTGCTTGATGATATCCCCGTTGGCCATAAAGTTGCACTGCAGTCGATTGCTGTCGATGCCGATGTTATCAAGTATGGTGCACCGATTGGTCATGCCATTGCTCTGGTACAGCTTGGAAATCATGTTCACACCCACAACCTGAAAACGAATTTATCAGGAACAATTGCCTATTCGTTTAACCAAAAACTGAACGAAATAAGGTATGCAAAACGCGATCTGACTTTCAATGGCTACAAACGCAGCAATGGAAAATCCGGAATTCGCAACGAAATTTGGGTGGTTCCAACGGTAGGTTGCGTAAACGGACAGGCACAGCAAATCATCAATCGTTTTCAGAAAGAAGTAAATCCTGAAAACGTGGATGCCATCGAGGTTTTCAAGCACAATT
>JFJP01021701.1_pt1 | contig 12598 bp, 12 predicted proteins | sample 431651 | NCBI WGS metagenome assembly JFJP01 (sample SAMN02602958, study PRJNA72255) | Microbial mat metagenome, whole genome shotgun sequencing project. | biome: fresh water; feature: sink hole; material: water; isolation source: purple microbial (photo- and chemosynthetic) mats found in... | reverse complement strand
CAGAAAAAGAGTCTCTGGTTACTTTCGGCATCCCAAGATAGCCTATGCCGGATAATTGGCGATGAGATCATATTTGAATGCCGGAGTAATATTAACAAAACACTACACGTTACTAAAAGTAGCATTGGTACATTTTCTTTTGAACCCTCACAACCATTTTTAGCCGATGTTGACGGCGATGCTATTCTCGACCCAATTGTCGCGAGCGATACCGCTCTTCAGTGGTATTCACTTAAAAATGGTACGACCAATACAATTTATTCATCGGCGGGAAGAAACCTTGCTGCTGTTCCTGTCGATTACAATGGTGATCGACGACTCGATTTTTTTGTTCAAAGTGATTCGCTTTCCCTTACGCGATTTTTACAAGAAGATAAGGTGACATTTTCAGGAAATATTGTGCGCCCTTCATTTAACGTATATACTTGGTATCGCTACTTAGATTGTGATCGTGATGGTGACATGGATCTGTTTAATGTTTCAAAACAGGGGATTTCGCTATTCCGGCAGGGGGCAAATGGCATGTTTGATGAAACCGTACTTCTGCTATTTAATCCCGGTTCAGATACGACCATCGGAGGTCTCTATGGCGGAATAGGTGTCTATGGAAAAGATTCTTCCTATGACCTGTTTATTTCGCTATATGAAAAGGGAAGTTACGAACCAATTCATCAGGTTCTACACATTCAGAATGGCACAGAAGTTTCACGCATGCCATTTCCCTTTTTCAAAGAGTCTCAAACGAGTCCGAATGAGTTAATCATTACCGATGTTGATGGCGATGGGGTTGAGGAGTTTCTAACTCGCACAAGTGAATATCTCCATCTTTATTCTTATGGTCCGACGGGAAAAGTTACAGAACTTGCCAAGAGTGAGTATTTCGGTTCGATTTCAGGTATAACATGTGCCGATTTCAACGGGGACAAGGTGAAAGATGTTCTTGTCTCTGGCGTCAATTATGGTAATGCGACAATTGAACTTTGCTATGGCACAAAAACGGGGTGGATGAAACCACAAGAGATCGTGAAGTTACTACCAGATCCCCGCCCACAATTATGGACAAGCTATGCTATCTTTGGTTTGCCGTGTGATCTTGATGGTGATGGCGATATGGATATTTGTAACTCCTATTCGAAGAAAGTTGGTTCCTACTCATCGGAAAAGTACGCGCTTGAATGGTACGAAAACAATGGCACATCAACCTGGCAACAACACGAAATTTCTCCTCTTATAGAAGGACGTGCCTTTGAAAAACTGCTTTATAGTGGTGATCTAGATCAAAATGGAATGCCTGATTTACTTGTCAGTGGAGTGAATGGCAGAGGAGCATATATGCAAGATACCAATGGATTTGGCCTGCGCAAATCTCTCTTGGATGTAACCGGTGTTTCTGTTGATAGCGAGTCGTTTGTCAATGACTGGGATGGCGATGGCGATATGGATATTTGTACGGGAAAAATATTGTATCGCAATCGAGAGATTGTTGTTGTTCCCATTAAGAAAATAAAATCGGTGAAAACGCAAACTTCGGCAATTTTGGCAAAAATGGTTGGTGAAAACCTCGGGGTATCTCTTCCCGTTGGGAAATACGATATCGAACTGTCCAATGTGCGCGGTCAAATAATTCGCAATGTGGCCGTATCTTCCTATAGTTTTTCGCAGCAAAATTTGATTAGCCTTAGAGGAATTGGTGCAGGATTGGTTATCATGCGTGTCAAAAAAGATGGCCAGGCTATTCATTCTCAATCTTTCGTCACCAATTAATTGCGTATTGTTGAGACACTGCAAAAGTGTCTCAACTTTCAAATTAAAACGGGTGAATCGAACGGTTCGCCCGTTTTTCGTATGGTTCGACCCGTGGGTTTTTTGAACTCTTTTTCTCAATAAAAAGTTGTCTAAACGATTACGATCGACTAGATTATATCGTACTACTACAATTGACCTGCTCGCATCGAAGCAGAGCTGATATTGGCAAAGGAGCATGCATGAAACGAATCATTACAGTGATACTTCTCTTGGGATCGCTGGTATGGGGGCAAACCCCGGTGGAAAAATATGGGAAATTGCAGATAAAAGGCACGAACCTCTGCGATCAAAATGGTAAACCGGTTCAGCTTCGCGGCTTGAGTACTCATGGTATTCAGTGGTTTGATTCGCTCTATACCGAAAATGCGATGCAAGCGCTCGCTCAGGGGTGGAAATGCGACATTGTTCGCCTGTCGCTATATGCCCGTTCCGGTGGGTATGAAACAAATCCGACCTATTTCACAAATCGCGTAGATCAGTTAATCGAATGGGCAACGAAGTATGGAATGTATGTCATGATCGATTGGCACCAACTCGTACCCGGTGACCCCAATACGGATATTGTCAACGCTAAGAAATATTTTGAGTACATGAGTTCAAAGCACGGCGCAAAGATCAATGTAATTTTCGAAATTTGCAACGAACCAAACGATGTTCAGTCTGGTGATTATCTCACGGGGACGAAAGTTGATGTGACGTGGGATTATCATATCAAACCCTATGCAGATCAGATTATACCGATTATCAGAAAGCATTCACCTCAAAATATCATTGTGGTGGGAACACCGAAATGGGCATCCCGCCCCAACGATGTGATAGGAAACAAGGTCAACGATGCACAGGTGATGTATACTCTTCACTTTTATGCAGCTTCTCACAGTTTTGAGTATAACGAATGGTGGCCGAGCTATATGGATAATATGCGCGAAGCAATCAGTGCGGGGCTACCGGTATTTGCAACTGAGTTTGGCACACAAGAAGCTACTGGTGATGGTTCGAATAATTTTGTTGCATCGAAACAGTGGCTTGATTCGCTGGCGAAGTATAACGTAAGTTGGTGTAACTGGAATTTTTCTGATGATTATCGCACCGGCGCGGCTTTCAAAGAAAATGCTGTTTCGGGAACTAGTTCCGTGGCGGATTTTAGCAATACCGCCAATATGAAAGATGCGGGGAAATGGGTTTATGAATACCTTCGAAAATCAGTCTCTATAACCAATCACGCGGGGATAAATCAGGCACCTTTTCTATCCATGGCAGTAGCTGGAAAAATACTCTCCCTTTCTGCAGCTGTCCCCGCGGGAAGTTCCATTGCGTTGTTCGATCTGACCGGCCGAAAAATCCTTGATCGCGAGATTGCGGGAACTTCGGTAACTCTGTCGAATCTTGCTAAGGGGATATTCATCGCTGAAATTATGGTAGGAAAGAGTTCTGTGGTTCAGAAAATTCGGATCGATTAAACGACAAATCGATCAAACGCAATTCGGGTGGAAAGCGATTTTCCGCCCATTTTTTTTATCGGTATCACGCAACTCCGCTCCAGCAGTGAACTTCCTGTTAAAAAATTGAAAAAACCACAGTTCGTAGTGGTGCTGACGGAAACTCAATACTATATTTGGTGGCTCTAAAGTTCACACGATTAGTCGGGATTACAGTAAAAACATAAGGATTCAGCACTATGATGGTTATCAAAAGAAATCAAAAAGAGTCAGTTATCGATATTCAACAGATCCGCGACGCCATTGACTGGGCGTGTCAGGATGTTTCTGTCGAACCGCTGGAACTAGAAAGCCATATCACGGCGATCTACACCAACGAAAAGATCACTACGTCTGAAATTCAGATGTCGCTGGTGGATCAGGCACTTCGCATGACCTCAGTGGAACGTCCCGAGTTTCGCATTGTTGCCGCGCGTTTATTGCTCATGGAAATTTATAAAGAAGCAGCGCACTACCGCGGCTACGACGAATTCCCCTACGGCGACTACCTCGAATTTGTTCGATCAGCGGTAGAGAAAAGACACTACGATCCGATTATCTTTGAATACTACTCGGAAATCGAAATCTACGAAGCGGGCAAGATGATCAAACCGCAGTACGATCTCGATTTTGACTACGCCGGAGCGCGACTCATGGCAAATCGCTATACGATCAAAGATCGGGGCAATGTGTTTGAACTTCCACAGGAGCTGTTCATGACCGTGGCGCTGTTCCTTGCGGCGAATGAACCAAAAGATATCCGCATGACTATCGTGAAAAATTTCTACAAATCGATAGCAAAACGGAAAATCTCTCTGGCGACGCCGATTCTGATCAACCTTCGCCGGATCAACGGGAACCTTTCGAGCTGTTTTGTTGCCGCCATGGACGATTCACTCGATTCAATCTTCTACACCGTAAACTCCATCGCTCAGATTTCCAAAAATGGTGGCGGAGTTGGGGTCAATATCTCTCGCGTTCGTGCCGGTGGCGCGGAAATCAAAGGTGTTCCTCACGCTTCCGGCGGGGTAATTCCGTGGATCCGAATCATGAACGACACGGCGGTGGCGGTAAACCAGATGGGAAAACGGGCCGGAGCACTGACTGTTGCGCTCGATATCTGGCATCTCGATGTACCTGATTTCTTGGAACTTCAGACTGAAAATGGCGACCAGCGCAAAAAAGCCTACGACATTTTCCCGCAGGTTGTGGTACCGGATCTCTTTATGGAACGGGTCGAAGCGGATGAAACATGGACGCTTATGGATCCGCACGAAATCAAACGACTCTACAACACGGATATCGCGGAACTCTGGGGCGAAGAGTTTACCAAGTTCTACTCCAAAATTGAATCTCTAGGCGAACTGAAACTGATCAAAAAAGTAAAAGCCAAAGAGCTGTTCAAGCAGATTATGAAATCGCAGGTCGAAACCGGTATGCCCTACATTTTCTTTAAAGATACGGTGAACCAGACCAATCCAAACAAGCACGACGGTATGATCGGTTCGGGAAATCTCTGCCAAGAGTCGTTCTCCAATTTCAGACCCACTAACAATATCAAAACGACGGTGGAAAATGGCGTGGTAACTCAGCGGTCGCAAGATGGGCTGATCCATACCTGTAACCTCGTGTCGCTCAACCTTGCGGTGATTCGCGAAGAGGAGATGGAAGAGTGTTGTGCCATGGCGGTGCGGATTTTGGATAACACTATCGACATGACCGAAACGCCGATCAAAGAGTCGGACATGCATAACAATCGCTATCGCACAATCGGAATCGGCGCCATGGGACTGGCGGACATTCTGGCGAAAAACGGCGTACTCTACGAAAATTCGATCGATTATGTGGGGAAACTGTTCGAAGAGATCGCATGGTTTTCGATCAAGGCGAGCGTTGAACTTGCCAAAACCCGCGGAGCCTATCCTCAATTTGCCGGTTCCGACTGGAGCCGTGGCGTGTTGTTCGGTCGCGAAGAGTCGTGGTTCCGCACCGAATCGACGCTGGGCGAAAAGTGGATGACACTGATCGAAGAGATCAAGGAGCACGGAATTCGCAACAGCCAGCTCTTGGCGATTGCGCCGAATACGTCAAGTTCGCTCCTTCAGGGGTGTTCTGCGGGAGTTCTTCCGGTGTACAGCAAGTTCCATGTGGACAAAAATGCCAACGGTGCAATTCCGATCTGCCCACCCTTTATCAAGGAAGCGTTCTGGTATTACAAAGAGAACAAGCATATCGATCAGCGGAAAGTCGTTACCGTGATCGCGGAGATTCAAAAGTGGATTGATCAGGGAATTTCCATGGAAGTGCTCTACAACCTGAACAACAACATTCAGGCGCGTGACATCTACGAAACGATTTTCACCGCGTGGCGTGCCGGATCGAAATCGATCTACTACACGCGCACGATTCAAAAGAACAGCAATATCGCCAGTTCCAAGGAAGAGTGCGTGAGTTGCGCGAACTGAATAGTTCCTTTTTCATTCTGATTGGAGTATATTTCAGTCAGAATGATTCCCTGAAATGACAAAGGAATTTGTATGAAAGTCAAAATGCTGATACATGAAGCTGAAGAGGGTGGTTATTGGGCGGAAGTTCCTGCTCTTCCGGGTGTGGTTTCTCAAGGGGAAACGATTCCGGAGCTGATTTCGAATATGTACGAAGCGGTCGAAGGTGCACTTTCGGTTGATCTGGAAACCGTAGAATTGGGGATTCATGATCAGTGGATGGAGCTGGCGGTTTGAAAGCAATTTCAGGGAAACGGCTCTGTCAAATTCTCGAAGCTTACGGTTGGGTGTGTAAACGAATCAATGGAAGTCATCATATTTATTCCAAAACTGGTGAATTGGCACGCATCACGGTTCCGGTTCATGGAAATGAAGATTTGAAAATTGGATTGCTCAAAAGCTTGATGAAGATTGCAGATATCAAAGAGTATGAACTGTAAGATTCTTTTTATCTGATACTGATCTTCGGGAAGGACAAATGTTCTTCCCGTTTTAGTGTAAAAAGGATGGTGACAAGCACCCGTTTTTATACCATATTTACATCATGAAGTTTGAATACGATAAAAACAAAAGCACATCGAACCGTGAAAAGCACGGAATCGACTTTGAACAGGCTCAAGAGTTGTGGTCTGATCAAAGTAGATTGGAGATTCGCGTTCAAACTGAAGACGAAGAACGGTGGGCTGTTATTGGAATAGTCGAAAATCGATTCTGGACGGCAATTGTTACCTATCGCAAGGAAAACTGTCGAATAATATCGGTGAGAAGATCGCGCAAAAATGAGGAGAATCTCTATGAAAGCTGAAGAATTTGATACAAAGTTTGAATCCGACGAAGACATTCTTGATTGTCTTGATTTAGAATCAGCCCGTCGTCCCGGACTTGAACAAAAACGGGTGAATGTCGATTTCCCCGTTTGGATGCTGAACTCATTGGACAAAGTTGCCAAGCGAACCGGTGTACCGCGACAGGCGATTATAAAAGTGTGGCTGTCTGAACGACTGGCGGAAGAGTCAAAGGTTCATTATATCTGATACTAATCTTCGGGAAGAGCAAAAGTTCTTCCCGTTTTAGCACAGACAAGAGGTTGACAATGTCTTCCCATCCCCGATATTCAAAGCATGAAAAATCCTCTGAAAAATCTTACCCCGCACAGGTACGGTTTCTTCCACTGCTTTTTGCTTTGTACAGCAGTTCGTCACTCATCTGATAGAGCTCCTCTTCAGTGATCCCTTCATCTTTTCGTGCAATCTTTAAGCCGATTGAAACGGTGAGAACTTTTCCGTTATGAGATTTCACGTGTTCTATGTTGAGATTTTCCACCGCTTGTCGAAACGCATCGACAAAAGGAAACACCTCTTCGGCGCGATTGGCGTGGATCACCCCACCAAACTCTTCACCGCCTAGTCGAAAGGGATAGTCACCAGCTCGACGAAGATACTCTTTGAGAAGATGCCCGATTTGCGAGAGTGCCTGATCGCCTTTGTGATGGCCGTATTCATCGTTGTATTCTTTGAAGTTGTCCACATCGAGCATGAAAAATGCGAGTAGTTCTGCGTCGCGTTTACTTTTTTGAATTTCACGGGCTAGTATTTCATTGAAATAACGTCGATTGTAAAGATCGGTAAGCTCGTCCACAATCGATTTCTGTCGCAAATCATCCAGTGTAGACACAAGCCGTTGTTCAGTCTTAGACCAACCAATTTCATAATAGTAACTTATAGCAATAATTGCATAGAGTGAGCAGAGTAGATTGGCAAATCCATTGACATCCATTTTTTGTAAATAGAGTGTTGAAAATATAGTCGCATAGAGAAACGACAGGTAAAGACCTTTGCGATGTCCTTTCAGAATGAAAATGACCGGAATAACTCCCGCCAACCACACAAATGAGTACTCTTCATGCGGATTAAATGTCAAAAGGTAGAGTTCTACCCAAAGCAAGGCAAGCAGAAAGAACCGTCCGATAATCCTTGAAGAGTGAGCTTTGTGTACCACAATAGCGATAACTACAAATAGGATTGCACTGCAACCGTTGAGAAGTGCCATGAATGGAAGGCGATTAAAAAGAGCATCGTACACCGAATAAAACCCGGTAATCAGAACGGCGGCAACGGCGATATTAAAAATCAGTCGCCGTTGTAGTTGATCCCGATGCTGTTCTGGTGATATGGCAGTGATTTCTGTTGCGGAATTGTTCATACTATGCTCTCTATTCTTGGTCATATTTCGTTATACCATAGTACCGTATTGGAGTACTATCTTCAAGATATTACTAATAAAAGATCGGTGAATATCATACTGCAGGATGATATTCATGCCAATAGAATTCCTTTTTTTCTCGCAGAAATCATTGAATAACTTCGTGCGTATCGTACAATGTCCCTATTAATTATGGAGGGGATCATGGAAAATATCAAAATGATCAGCGCGGTGCTGATTAAAAATCTGAAAAACTATCGCATTTCAACAAAGCTTTACGGGGGCATGGCTGTTTTTACACTGGGTTTTATTCTCTTTGCGATTTTTGCCTTTTCGACCATTGAAGCGTTGAGGATTAACGGGAAACTCTACACAAAAATTGTCCTCGGGAAAGATCTGATCGCCGATATTCTCCCGCCCCCGCTCTACATTACCGATGTTTATCTGTCGGCATTCGAAGCTCTTACTTTTTCCGACAATCCCGCAGAAGTGCAACGAGCGATCGAAAGCATGACTGTTTCAGAAAAGGCGTTCAATGATCGAAAGGCTTACTGGACAGCAGATCTTCTCTTGCTCCCCACGAACAGAGATCTTCGCACACTGTTCATCGAAAAGAGTTTGGTTCCCGCTGATTCGTTTTTTGTGGTGCTGAATGCCGAGTTTATTCCGGCGTTGCAAAAGGGGAATCGCACCGAAGCGTTGGCAATTCTCAGAACAAAGCTTGAACCACAATTCGAGAAACATCGAACGCTGATCAACAAAACGGTTGAAATGACCACCGTTTTGAATAGTGCCACCGAACAGGTAGCACAAAAAGAGCTCAAAGTTCGACAAACACTGTCGGTGGTGCTCTTTATTCTCTCCCTTGGCATTGGGTTTTCGCTTTTTATTGCGGTTATCGCCTATGTGAAAAAATCCTTGAAAATGCTCGCCCATAGTATGAGCGAAGTGGCTTCTGGGAATGGCGATCTTACGTTCCGCCTTGATGAATCGGGAAAAGATGAAATCGCTGATGTGGCGAAATCGTTTAATCTGTTCTGTTTAAAGATTGGATCGGTGATCAAATCGGTACTGAACACTTCAAAAGAGATCACACACTCTTCCTCGGGACTCTCAATGGCGTCGTCGCAAATTGCCGCTGCCAGTGAAGATATCGCAGTTCAATCCCACTCTGTGGCCGAATTTACCAAGACAATTAGCAAAAATGCAGAAGGTACAAGTAGCGAAATTGAAAAAGTTCAGTCGAAATTTGAAAGTTTCCACTCGTCCATGTCGAACATTTCTCAGAAAATGAGTTCCGTTTTGAATGCGACAAACTCCGGTGAGCAGGAGATTGCCACTGTTGTTATGGCCGGCGATGAAATCGTCTTGGCCATGAAAAACGTGTCACAAAGTACGCAGGAAGCGGCAACCTCTACGCAGGAGAGTGTTCATTCGGCACAGCGAACCATGGCGAGTGTGAATGAATTGATCACCGCATCCAATGAAATCAGCTCTTTTGCCACGATTATTTCTGAAATTGCGGAACAGACAAAACTGCTAGCACTGAACGCCACGATCGAAGCATCTCGCGCTGGTGAATCCGGAAGAGGATTTGCGGTTGTCGCCAGCGAAGTGAAACAACTGGCCTCGCAAACGTCTGATTCGGCGGTGACTATTCGGTCAAACATCGACAAAGTTATCAGTGTGACCAAGACCGTGGCTTCCGAAACGCACCTGATAGAACAGCAAGTTCAAAATATCAATCGGATTGTCAATACCATCGCCGCTGCTTTCGAAGAGCAAACAGTTATTCTGAACGGTAACGCTTCCAGTTTGAACAGCGTCGCTTCGGGGTTCACCCAGACTGCTTCCAATGTGAACGATACGTCATCGCAGATTTTTGCCATGATGAACGAACTCAACGATCTTCAGAAAGCCGTAGGTTCGGCGGTGCATCGTATGGGTGATATCAAGGTTTCTGTTGCCGATATCGCGAGTACCATCGATGAAATACGCGGCGGCACTGAAGAGGGAAGTAAAAATGCGATCCACCTAAATAGTTCCGCGGAAACGATGAACCACATCTCCTTTGAACTGAATCAATTGGTGGGAAGTTTTAAAGTGTAGCTGGTCGTTTTCGGTCAATGTTATAGCGGGAAGGGCGAAAGTTCTTCCCGTTTTTCTCTTAATTCTTTCGTTGTATTATTGATACGTTGTCGTATATTTGAAAGGAACAATGGAGGTTCACAATGACCTATACAATTTCAGTAAATAGCGATATTCGCGATAAGTTTCTTTGGTTTGTTAATCATTTTCCCGGTGAAATAGCAATTCTCGACGAATCGGATGATGAAGTAATTCCCGAATCGGGTTACAACGAACTGCGCGAAGATGCATTATCAGACTATCGCGCGGGAAATTCCGTTTCACTTGATACATTTCGTCAGCAGTTCGCACATGAACTTCACCGTTGAACTTCACAAATCGGTAATTAAATTTTTCGAGAAAAATCGTGATTCTAAATTGATCCAACGATTTAGTTCTGCTCTCGAAGCGATTGCTCAAAATCCTACACAGGTTGAAGGGTTTGATGTTCGAAAACTACAGGGATATGAATGCGACTATCGCCTTCGACTGGGCAAATATCGTTTTTTATACACCATTCAAAACGAAGCCCTTGTTGTATTTGTCTTTTCTGCGGATTCTCGTGGGGATGTGTACAAATAAGTGTCTCGGTATGCGTGTCATTTTCTGACGGGAAGAACGTTCGTTCTTCCCGTTTTTTCATGGCTACTTGTCGTTGTCGAGAAAGTGTTTGCGCAAATTAGAACCGCTAAAGTTTGACTGTTTTTTGTGACTTGTGTGAATTTCTGCCGAGTGGTGGCGATGCGGCACGTGTGACACGGTATGATGACTCTCTTGCGCGTGTTCTTTTACATATTTCGAGCGAATATCCGTGGCGATTGGAGCTTGCTCTTGAGGTAGTTCCGGCGCAATTTTCCCGGCGGGATGATTTTCTGGTGGCGTGGCTGGGTGTGGTGCACTTTCTGAAGATCGCTCTTCGGTGTAGCGCGTACGGAGTTTTGACACGGAAAAGCGTGGCTTTTTCACTGGCTGGATGGGCGGTTCCTGAGGAGTAACGAAAATGTCATCCATGGAGATTGACGACTCTTTTCGTTCAGTCTGTTCGCTGATCGAACTGGTGATCAGCGCTTCCTGTGCCTTTACATCCATGGAGATTGGCGACTCTTTTCGTTCTGTTCGTTCGCTGATCGAACTGGTGATCAGCGATTCGTATGCCTCGTCAATTGCGTCGGTGATGGGCCGTTCAGAATGATGAATCTGGTGAGAATGAGCGTGGCCTGTTACATGCGTCTGTTCAAGGGGAAATTCCGATTGATGAATATGGTGAGCCTGAGCTGCGTTGTGTTCTTTCTCTTCGAGATTGCGAAATTCGCGAATATAGATCGATCGAATGCGGTCGACGCGAATTCCGATGCGACCGGGCTGGCGCTGTTCCTGCGGCTCCTCGTTTAGGCCAAAGGCATCGATAACACTTCGCCGTGGCCCCGCGTGAGGATGCCGCTTTGCTTTCGACGGCACTTTTTTGTGGTGATCGTGATGGTCGTGGTGATGGCCGTCTGATTCGGTTGAGTGGTGCAGTGCGCTTTCTTCACTCTGTTCTGAATCGCTATGATGTTCATTCTCCTTGCCGTGGAAAATGAGTTTGGTCAAATCGCTCAGGGTTTCCATGGCGGGAATGCGCAGTTCGTGATGATGGCTCAGAAAGTTGCTCATGTTTTTCTCCTCTGACGGTGACCGAGCTGGTACTCTTCAGTGATTGTTCAGAGTATACCGTAGTAACAATGATTTTTAAAGAGAGGATAGACAGTTTTTGAACATTGAGGTTCCCTTTCTCGAATAGACGATTCGCGTTCCACGTTCCACGATTCAACGCCGATGCCCAATCCCGGACACCCACAAGGTCCCCCCAAACAAATCGGAATGATTTCCCGCACTGTACAGACACGATGTTCGCGTCTCCGATTTCCCGTACAGACGCGATGTTCGCGTCTCCGATGATATACACAAGACGCCTGCAAGGCGTCTCTACAATTCGGAATGATTTACCGCAATGTACAGACGCGATGTTAGCGTCTCCGATTTCCCGTACAGATGCGATGTTCGCGTCTCCGATTTCCCGTACAGATGCGATGTTCGCGTCTCCGATTTCCCGTACAGATGCGATGATTGCGTCTTTTTACGTGGGCGATGGTTAAACATCACCCGATTTTTTGTTCTCCCAATCTCGGGAACCATTTCACGGGGATGAATCCCCGTGCTGCGATTGAATTCCACCCATTCGGGTGGGAACCGCGATCCGTCGGGATCCCATTTCATCGTTGACCCGGATTTCAATCCGGGGAATGGAAAACCGCCACGGCACTCTGCGCCTCCGGAACAGCCTGTCCGGTTCCGGTTGCGACACTCTGCGCCTCCGGAACAGCCTGTCCGGTTCCCGCCACGGCACTCTGCGCCTCCGGAAATGCCTGTCCGGTTCCCGCCACGGCACTCTGCGCCTCCGGAAATGCCTGTCCGGTTCCGGTTGCGACACTCTGCGCCTCC
>JFJP01040078.1_pt1 | contig 12599 bp, 7 predicted proteins | sample 431651 | NCBI WGS metagenome assembly JFJP01 (sample SAMN02602958, study PRJNA72255) | Microbial mat metagenome, whole genome shotgun sequencing project. | biome: fresh water; feature: sink hole; material: water; isolation source: purple microbial (photo- and chemosynthetic) mats found in... | reverse complement strand
AAAATGTATCCTGACTACCACTTACACTGATCTTAATTTTATTCTTTTCTTCTTTTTTTGATGTTTTCTTTCGCAAATCCTTCTCTTCTGAGGTACGAAATAATAAAGTATCGGATCTTATTCCAATTTCTCTAGCGAAATAATTTAAAATCAAACGCAGGGTATCGGTCTTAATCAATGAGGTATCGGTAAGCCACAGCATCATGCTGTCGCGTCTCACATTGACTTCTTTAAATACTTTCCCTTCTGTTGAAACAAATACTCCTTGGTATGAAAAAGAATCGACAGGGTTATTGAATTGAATAAACAATTGTTGGGGTATCTTGCGTTCGTATTTCTTAATATATTGTTTTTCATCTTGCTCACTAAAAACTAAAAAATCTAATTTTAAAGCCGATTGAGCAACCTTAATACTATCCCGCATTGCAGTATCAACAGACATTACAAGGGAACTTAAGGTCGTAATGCTATCTAAAAATCCAACTTTCTCAACACCTTTCTCATAGGCAATGTTTCCGTTTCCATCTTTTAAAGCAAAAACCTGATAATTTCCAGGCGATATACCAGGAATGTAAAAAGTTCCATCCGATTTAGTTCTTCCAGCATAATCAGGGAAAGAATTGAACACAACAGAATCATTTTTACTTTTGTACAATACCACCATAACTGGCTCCTTTTCAACCGTTAAATCAAAAGCATTCAATACTTTTCCAGTAATAGCCAAAGTATCAAAATATGAGCCAGTGGAAAAAGTATAAAAGAAATCTTTTAATAAATTGCCTTCATTAATATCGGCTATTCCTTCACCAAAATCAATGTAATAAGTGGTATTCTCTTTCAATGTATCCTGAAATTCTATTTCTAGTTTTTTCCCCTTTAGCAAGCTTATAGGTTTATTCTTCATGGGGGGCGAAACTATCATTTGCTGATTTAATCCTTTTAACTGAACATATTCATCAAATTCAATCTCAATTAGTTTTTCCTTGAACATGAGCGCTCCTCTTTCAGGCTTGAATTCAATTACCCTAGGAGGATCAATATCCTTCTTCCCACCTGTAGGAGAACCTATTTTGGCGCAAGAAACAATCATTGTCAAACAGACAATAAAAAAAATAAACAGAATTTTTTCTATTCTAAAAATCATCTGTTCTTTATATAGTGTTCTACCAAACGAGCTACGTATTTACCTAAAATATCGAATTCTAAATTTACAATGGTTCCCACTTTTATCTGATGAAAATTGGTTTCATTATAAGTATAGGGAATAATAGCAACCTGAAAGCTATCATTTTGCGAATTAACTACAGTAAGACTCACGCCATTAACAGTAACGCTACCTTTTTCAACTGTAACATTACCGGGAGCCGTGTCATATTGAAAAGTAAAATACCAACTTCCTTGAGCTTCTTCTACCTTAGTGCAAATAGCAGTCTGATCCACATGACCTTGTACAATATGTCCATCAATTCGGCCATTCATTAACATACTGCGCTCCAAATTAACTTTATCACCTATTTTTAAAACACCCAAATTTGATTTCAACAAGGTTTCTTTTATAGCAGTTACAGTATATACACTATCGGTTATATTTACAACCGTTAAGCATACTCCATTATGCGCAACGCTTTGATCTATTTTTAATGCAGGGGTAAAACTGCATTTCAAACTGATATGCAAATTTTCCTGATCTTTAATCAAATTTACTACTTCAGCTGCCTCTTCTACTATTCCGCAAAACATATATTAATATTTTATAATTTTTCAAAAACTCTAATTCTCTCTTTCCATTTATCGGGAACAACAATCGAATGTTGATTTATGTAATCATATCCAGATAAAATAGTTTGTATTTCTGACTTAACTAATTGTGAATTTCTATCTACAATTCGCTGCACCATTTGCAAGCTTTTATTTCCGATAGTATGAATTTTAGTAAGCACTTCCAATTCTTCATATAAAAATACGGGTGCAAAAAAATCCAATTTTATTGAAGCCACAACCAATGATACTTCATTATATTCTACTTTTTCATCAAACACATCTTTGAAATAGAACATGCGACCATTATCACAAAGCGATAAATGCACCGCATTTGTCATGTGTCCCATCATATCAATATCATTAAAACGAACCTGCGCAGGAATACGATGGTAAAATGATATTTGAGCTGGCTCACGCATCTCTTAACCTATAATTTCTTTATAAATAGCCATCAAATTCTTAGCAATATTTTCATGACGAAAAAGTCGTGCATGTTCATACCCATCTATTTTCATTTTTTCCCGCAATTCTTTATCTGAAAGAACTTTTTTAATGGCATCACCCATTTCCCAAATATCTTTCGGGTCAATATAAATAGTGCTCTTCCCTCCTACTTCATGAAAGCAACCACCTTTTGATGTAATAACAGGAACCTTAGAATTCAAGGCTTCCAATATAGGTATTCCAAAACCTTCAAAAACAGAAGCATAAATAAATACTTCTGCCATTTGATATATAACCCTTAAATCGTGTAACTCAACATTTTCAAGGAAGTACACATTATGAATACTCTTTTCAGCAAGATATTCCTGGATGGTATCAAAATATTTTTTACGAGCCTGACCAACTACAACAAGTGGAATATCTATTTTATTAGCATAAAGTGATTTCAGCACACCCAAAAGATTTTTACGTTCTTCGATAGTTCCCACATACAAAATGAAATGCATGGGCAGATCAAATTTTTGACGGGTAAAACTTTTTAACTCTTCCGAGGCCTGTTGATAATACAAAGGATTACATCCCTGATAAACAACCGAAATTTTTTCGGGTTTAATTTTATAAAAATGTACTAAATCTTCTTTCGTTTGCTCACTAACTGCAATAATGCGATCAGAAATCTCTGATGCCCTTTTAAATTTTCTGTTATAAATGGCCCGATCAAGGAAACTATATAGATGCGGGTATCTTAAAAATATTAAGTCGTGTATGGTTACAATTGATTTGATTTTTTTATTTGACAATGAAAAAGGTAATTCATTACTCAATCCATGGAACAAATCAATCTTATCTTTTTGCAACTGATTGTAAATGGTATACGACCTCCAAAACGAATCAGAAAGCTTATCTATAGTTGATTGCGGGGTTCTTACCTGTACATTAGGTGTATTTTCATCAATATAAAAATAAGGAGTATCATCATCGGTGGTATACAGGTAATAATTATTTTCAGGAAAATATTGCATCATTACCTCAATGGTATTGCGACTATAATTTCCTAACCCGCTACCATTCAAATACGCACGCTTTGCGTCATAACCAATTATCATAAAGATGAATTAAAATTTGGCACTAGAAATTCTTGACATCGCATCCACCACTTTTTCTCTTTCGGCAAAGGCAGAAAAACGGAAATAACCTTCTCCTGCAGGACCAAAACCTGATCCTGGAGTACCCACAACATGCACCTGATGAAGCAAAAGATCAAAGAAATCCCATGACTTCATGTTATTTTTCGTTTTTAACCAAACATAAGGTGCATTATCACCACCAAATACATTAAAACCACTAGCAATAAGTGATTTCTTCATTAAAGCAGCATTTGACATATAATAGTCTATTACTTCATTAATTTCTTTTCTTCCTTTTTCAGTGTATGATGCTGCAGCAGCCTTTTGTACGGGGTATGATACACCGTTAAACTTGGTTGACTGGCGTCGGTTCCACAAAGGATTCAAAGGATGAGCATTTCCCATAGGATCATAAGCTTTCAATGCTTTAGGGATTACGGTATAAGCACATCTCGTACCGGTAAATCCAGCCGTTTTTGAAAAACTTCTGAACTCAATAGCAACTTCCTTAGCTCCTTCAATTTCGTAAATAGAATGAGGCAAAGAAGAATCTCTTATATAAGCTTCATAAGCTGAGTCGTACAAAATAACAGCTTTATTCCTGATGGCATAATCAACCCATTTTTTTAAATCAGTTTTGGTAATTGTAGTACCGGTTGGATTATTAGGAAAACATAAATATATCAAATCAACTGGCTTATCGGGCAAAGCAGGCAAAAAGCCAGATGAATCATAACAAGGCATATAATGAATGCCTTCATAATAGCCATTATCCAAACAAACACCTGTTCGTCCGTCCATCACATTAGTATCAACATATACGGGATATACAGGATCGCAAATTGCAATCACATTCTTCCTACCGAAAATATCCAGAATATTACCGGTGTCACATTTTGAACCATCTGAAACAAAAACTTCATCGATAGAAAGTTCAATGCCACGCTTTTTATAATCAAAATCAACAATCGCCTGACGCAAAAACTCATAGCCTTGCTCGGGTCCATAACCTTTAAACGACTCTTTTTTTCCCATCTCATCAACAGCTCCATTAAAAGCTTCAATTACAGATGGAACTAATGGTAAAGTAACATCACCTATTCCCATTCTGATTAGATTGGCCTGAGGATTAGCAGCTTGGTACTCTTTAACCCTACGACCAATTTCGGGGAATAAATAACCTGCTTTTAATTTAAGATAATTTTCATTTAATTGAATCATAGCTACTTACGTTTACACAATCACGATCAATACAAAATTAAGCCTGCAAATATACAAATTTTATGTAGGCTTAACACAATTTGTTTTTTAATATGATGTAGCTCAATTCCTATATTTTTATTAAAATTGCAGATAGAAATATCATTTTTAAATAGAATATTCATGGCAATTAAAAAAGTACCCTTCAGTAAAGAATTTATAGAAAAAGTAATTCAAACGCATCCCACACCTTTTCATATATATGATGAGAAAGCGATGCTTGAAAATGCTGAAAAACTAAAACAGGCATTTAGCTGGAATAAAGGGTTTAAAGAATTTTATGCAGTGAAAGCGGCACCAAACCCATATTTGATAAAGGTATTAAAAAATAAAGATTTTGGAGCTGATTGCAGTTCCTTGCCTGAAATCATTTTGGCTCAAAAAAGTGGCATTCCGGGAAATGAAATCATGTTTACGTCGAACAATACTTCACTGAAGGAATTCGAATTGGCTAAGGAAGTAGGGGCCATTATCAATCTCGATGACCTGAGCCATTTGTATTATATAGACAAAAATGTAGGTCTGCCCGATTTAATTTGCATGCGATACAATCCCGGCCCTCTTAAAGAAGGAAATGCTATTATCGGCAAACCGGAAGAAGCTAAATACGGATATACTAGAGAACAATTATTTGAAGGATACCGTTATGCCAAACAAAAAGGAGTAAAAAGATTTGGTCTCCATACCATGGTAGCGTCCAATGAACTGAGCAATGATTACTTCATTGAAACAGCAGAAATTCTTTTCAATTTGGCCATCGATATTTCCAAAGAAACAGGTGTGCATTTTGAATTCATTAATTTAGGTGGTGGAATTGGTATTCCTTATCATCCAGAACAAACAGCTGTTGACTATGATTACATCAGTGCGGGAATTAAAAAACTATACGAAAAAATAATTATTGGAAAAGGTCATCCCGAACTAAAATTATATTTAGAAGCAGGTAGGGTAATAACAGGACCATATGGTTATTTGGTTTCAACAGTACAACATTTAAAATCGACCTATAAAAATTATGTTGGTTTAGATGCCAGTATGCATAATCTGATGCGCCCTGCCATGTATGGAGCATATCATCATATTACCGTTTTGGGAAAAGAAGACATGCCAAACAACAAATCCTATGATGTAACCGGATCGCTGTGCGAAAACAATGATAAATTTGCTATAGATAGAAATTTACCCGCTATGGAACCAGGTGATATAGTGGTGATTCATGATGCGGGGGCACATGGACATTCAATGGGTTTTAATTACAATGCCAAATTACGTTCAGCCGAATTATTACTACGAAGCGACGGTTCTGTTAAAGAAATTCGCCGTGCTGAAACCATAGATGACTATTTTGCAACGCTTAATTTTGAAGGCTTAACTCAACTATAAACCTGATTAATTTTTACTATATTATAACATATCTGGTTTAAAGAAATGAGCCTTATTTTTAAGTTTGCTTTATAACTTAAATATAATATTTTGGAAAATGAAAAAGTCTTGGACAATACTAACATTACTGATGGGTTATTCACTACTATCAGCGCAAACTGTAGTTAATGTAAGAGCAAATCAGGCCGAAAAGCTTCAAATAAAAGCTCAAACCTTAGTAATTGAAAATGGCAATACCATAAGTTTAGGCGACAGTGTAAAAATTATTGGGGGAACTCAAAACTACACTTTTGAATGGTTTCGAGATGGCTCGCTAATTGGCAATTCAATGTGGCTTCAAGTACCTTATACCAATCAAAACTCACTTTACGAAATCAGGGTAAAGGATGCGCAAAATTGCACCGCAACTCTCAATTCTCAACAAACCTATTTGAATAACTTGCCCCCCATAACAGCAGCTATTGTTTATCCCAATCCTGCTAGAGAACGCATTTATATCGATATTCAAGATAGCTATGGCATTTACCAGATAAGCATTTTAAACTATCATGGTTCCTTAGTGCATCAATCCTCTGCTCAAGGGAAAACCATTTTGAATATAGGATTTACTCCCGGTTTGTATTTCATTTTAATTGAAAATGATACCATTTCTTTTTCTAAATGTATTGCAATTTTATAATGCATAAAGCTATGAGAAAACTATTCTCCCTTACCGCGTTAATGTTATGGACAATAATTATAGCCCATGCGGGTATAAGCTCAAGCAATGGCGATAAAGAATCTTTTAAAGCTTTGGCTATTTTGTTCTTCAAACAAATGAATGAAAAAGAAATTGCTTTCGCAGAAAATGATGTAAAGATTTTCTATGAATCACCGGATACAGTAAAGAATTTTGTAATGGGATTTATAATTCCCGAGCAAGCATATTTAATAATATCCAACCATAAAGTGAGGGCATGGTCATCTTCTAAAATTCACGCCTCCAATTTAACCAATACATTAATGCCCATTATTAAATGGTATGAAAACACTTTACCATCAGAAAATGAAAACAGTTTGCAATACAAATCAATTGCATCTGTTGAACCTCTTCTTGACAATGCGGGAATTCAATTAGGGCAATACAGTCACGAAACAGCAGGTGATTGTCCCAGCGGTTGTGTAGCAACAGCTATTGCTCAAATCATGGCTTTTTATAAATATCCCGAAACAGGAAAAGATTCAAATTGTTTTAACCATCAATTGTATGGCAATTTATGTGCTAATTTCGCTAATGCTCAGTACAACTGGAATAATCCAAGCGATGCGGATTATAAACTGCTTTCATACCACATTGGTGTGGCAATGAATATGAATTATTGTGGAAGTAGCGATGGCAGTTATCCAAATGCAAAAGATTATATTAATGTAGTCAATAAAAACTTTAAATATTATTATCATTATGGTTCTACGGAGAACTTCTATATAAAAAATGAGTTGGACAATGCACGACCTGTTTATGCAGAATTACCAGGCGATCCCAGTCATGCGGTTGTAATTGACGGATATAATGATGCCGGATATTTTCATATCAACTTCGGATGGAATGGGTTGAACAATGGATACTTCGACTTAAACACAAGTCAAACAATGAATGTTGGAAATATATTCGGAACTAACATAATGATGACTGCCTACTTATCACCTGTTCCTATTACCGCAAATAAGCAAGATTCAATAGCATTGTTAGCTTTTCATAATGCCCTTAATGGAACAACTGGCTGGGACATTACACAATCTGTAATAAACTGGAAAGGCGTATTATTAATGAATGGCAGGGTTATTAAAATTGAACTCGACAAAGCCTTGGAAGGAAATATTTCGCCCGAAATAGCTACATTAAGTGAATTACAAGTTCTTAAGATAAAAGGAGTATTAAAAGGAGCCTTTCCTTCTGCAATAACCGAATTATCAAAATTAAAAACACTTTCCATAGAATACTACAGTGGGTCTGATCTGGTAATCCTTCCAACAGAAATTGGAAATCTTACACAATTAGAATACTTAAAAATCAATCTAAAAGGGAACATACCTACTAGCATCGGAAATCTTAAAAAACTACAAATTCTTGACCTAAGTAATGGTGATTTGACAGGTGATTTGCCAATAGAATTATATAGTTTAAGCGAACTCACGCTTCTTAGTCTTCAAAAAAATAAACTATCCGGAAGTATACATGAAAATATTAGCCAATTAAGTAAATTGAAATTTTTAAATTTATGGACAAATCAATTTAGCGGTCAACTGCCTTTGGGCATATGCAAACTAAATAATCTCGAAAAACTAACATTGAGCGAAAATAAATTCACTGGAACAATTCCTGACTCAATAGGCAATAACAATAAAATTTCAGAACTATGGATTAATAACAATTCTTTTGAAGGAAATTTACCCAATTCTATAAGTCAACTATCCTTGATCAACACTTTAAGCATAAATAATAATAATTTCACCGCACTTCCCGATAGTATAGGTAAAATGAAAGAATTGCAACAAATTGTTGCATCAAATAATGCAATAGAAATAATACCAGAATCAATTAGGGAATTGGATAAACTATACCGACTCGACTTGGGCAACAACAAAATAAAAATCATACCCGATTTAGGCATGATGCCAGCCCTTTGGGATGTTAATTTATCATATAATTTCATTACAGAAATACCCGAATCATTTGGCGAATTAACCAAACTAAGCGATTTATACATAGATAATAATCAATTGAAACAATTTCCATCGTCATTTCAAAATCTAAAAACCTTACGCACTTTATCTATTAGTAATAATCAACTTAGCTTTCTTCCTTTTAGTTTTTCAACACTAAGTAGCCTAAAGCATTTATATGCCCAAAACAATTATATTTCAGGAAATCTGCCACCCTTAAATCATTTGGGATTAATTGATTGCAACTTACGTCTTAATCGTCTTATCTTTTCAGATATCGCAAGTTCACAAATGCCCGATGATAGCGTATTTACCGACTCATATGAATTTAATTATTATGATCAGGCTATAGTCCCACTTAACGATACTATATTTTACTATTCTGATGGCGATTCAGTTATTATCGATATCCGTAAAATTAGCAGGTTATCGCATCATGCAAATGAATATAAATGGTTTAAAGACAATGAAGAAATTACATCAGGAGCAATCTTGAAGTTGAAGTATTCAAAGACAATGCGGGGTAATTATCACTGTAAGATAAATAATCTTAAATACAAAAAAGTACTGGTATTAAAAACGCAAATCATTAGTATTGTTGCAAAATCTGATTCCATTATAAACAATGGATTTATAACCGACTCCAAAGAACAACCACAGGAAGGATTTTCAGACAATCAAGTATTATTAGTGGTACCCGATGAAATTAGAGGTTCTTGCACCTGGCAAGCATCTTCCGATTCAATAAAATGGTTTTACGTAACTGATACTATGTCGCAAACTTCCATAAAACAAAGTATTATATCCATACAAGAAAATCGATTGCTTATTGAAGCGAAATCAAAATTATATTTCAGATATATCATTAAAGAAGGTAATTGTAATCCCATAATGAGTGATATAATAAGAATTATCCCTTACGGTAATTTAATACTAGATACCATCATTAATGTATCAAAACAAAACGTACTTATAGCTAAAGATAGCATTGAAATAATTTTTCCTGCCGGTTTTACCAGTGAAAATTTTAGACTTACCATCTCCAAACTCACCGATATACCGCCTGTTCCTGATACAATGAAAATTAGTTCGGTATATGATGTTAATGTGAGTTGCGGGACTGTATTTAGCCTTCCCCTTCAAATAAAATTTAAAAATTTCGACAGATCAAAGTTTGATGCAGCAAAAATTGATCAATACAAAGTAGTTTATTATGATGACAAAAATAGAAAATGGGTGCCTTATGAGAATAGTGAATTTTCAATTACCGATAGCACCATAGTTTTTAATACCTACCACCTTACAAAGCTTGCATGGTTTGAACTGGCTCATGGCTCATACACGCATATTTTTACAAAAGGTAGGGTTAATGTAATATATAAATACGGTGTAGGTACCGAAGACAATAGTTACTTGGCATATGAATATGGAGTAAAAAAGAAACCCGCTGAATTGTGGCATAGCACCAATACTGATCCTGATAAAAATGGTAATCCATATATGATACAAGACATTGCAGAATATGGCAATCAGGTGATTAATAAATTTGAATCATTAGGTTTAGAAGTGCCATCATTGCGTTTTAATATTTATGTAAGTATTTTAGAAAAAGGAGCCGCGGGTATGATAGATGCAGGGGGTTATTTGGCGGGTCGCGGACACTTCTATATCGATCCTTCATATTGTTCAGATCCATCTGATTTACGATCTACTATCTCACATGAATATATGCATTATACTCAGGACTATTATATGGTTATGCTAACTCAGAATTACTTTTGGGCAGAAGCCAATGCACCCTTAGCTGATAGAATGGTATGGGATGATACAAAACATGAAATAGCCGAACCTGAATTACTCATGAGTCAGGCGTTGCAACCATCACCTGACGGCAAAATGATTTTTGATATATTGGCACGCCCCTGGGACGATTTTACCAACCTCCCTTTGGTCTCTAAATTCATTATAAACTCCGGTGACGCCAATCTTTCCAGCACATTTCTTCATTATATGCGAAGCTACAGAACCGGTACCAAATTACAACCTGAATTATTATTAAAAGAAACTCCTACATTTAGCACTTGGGCAGGCTATCTGGAATCGCATATCAAAACTTATTTGCAATCAAATACCGGTGATGAATATGATTCGTTTATTAAATACATAGTTGAAGGAAGCAATCAGAAATTCACACTTCTAAACAGCGCTGAAAATCAGGATCCATTAAAATATTTTCAGAATCCGACTGAAATGATCATGAATAAAATAATTAGATTCAATGGTGAAAAAATGTTAAATGACAAATTTCAATTCGATTTATCGTACCTCTCAACCAAAATTGTACAATTACAAAATATCAACCCCAATCAAAAAATTATTGTTAAATACTCCCGCAAAAGCGATCCTGAAAATAAACTGGCTGTGTATTATTGCTATTACGATGCCAGTGTAAAGAAAATGATTATTGAAGATATTAGTGAATTAGACAGCAGCTCAATGCTAATAGAGAAATCAAATTTGGATATCAAAGAAAGAAAAAACATAGCCTTCTTAATGTTCATTAACAAAGATAATGCGAAAAGCATTCCTGTTCATTATGATTTGCAGATTTATGGAATACCCGATTTTTCAATGCTGGATGATTTTGGATTCTACACCAGTTATTATGGCACATGGGGCGGTACCAACTTACTTATTCATAGCATAAGCGATGGCACAAAAGAAACTTTGGATGAATTTAATATGACCCCGCAAGTTTTCAGAAGATTCTATTCTGATACACATCCTGTAAGTTATAGTTCTAATCTCAGCGACAGCATTTATGAAACACATGCTGAATCAGATCTCATTACTCAAATTATCAGTTATAATTTCTTAACTGGAAAAATGACCATTTATAATAAAGAAAATTGGGGAGGCACAACACCCACCTCTACAATTGACGTGAGAGAACTAACTATGAATCTTGAAAATGTATATCTAAGTCCGGTAGCATCAAATAGTTTGGGCTTAACATTTTCATTTAATACAAATAATACCCTTGAAACTCAAAAGACCATCAAAAATATCAGCTATAATCGCAAATATGCTTTATGGAATTATTCATTAGATCCTCCAGCACATAATCCTATAACTAATTACAATTACATTAAGACCAATTACAGCAGTAATAATATTCACATGCAGTTTTATTAGAAAATTAGTTAAGAGTAGGTGTTTCGGAGTAATCAGTGAGTAGTAATACAGGTAACTAAGTAAATGGGTGACTCAGTGACTGGGTGGGTCTGAAAGTCTGAAAGTAGGAAGGTCTTAAAGTCGGAAGGACCCTGAGCTGATCCCAACGCTGGTCCCTGAGCGAAGCCGAAGGGGAAGGTAAAAATGGACAAGGAACGAGGTAAAAGGTGAATAGGTAAGTGAGTAACAAATTAAGCCTGGAGGGCTTACATATTTGTAGAAACATTAATAACCAACTGATCTTTTTTCAAGCCTGGAGGGCTTGCATAATTTTAGACTGCCCCACTCAAGCATGTGCCGTCAAATTAAAAAATCCCTTCTCGATATATTAAGAAAACACATTTCAATACTTCGAACTGTCATAACCATATTTTTCGCTAATTTTTATTGGGGTTTTGCCTCGAAATGACAATTACAGCGTTTTATTGGGGGGGGGTTGGAGCCTGAAATCACATCTTTGACGGAGGCAAAGCCTGCCGCCGAACAAGCGCTGTCAGAAAAAGTATTGATTCACTTTACTATTATTACACAAATGTCGTTGCAAACGTCTGAAAAAAAGCACGCGTTGCAAACGCACGCTAGCTGAGGGGTTTAGTACGAGTCGTGGAAATAGAGAAATAAATCCAAAGCATCAAATTAAAAATGATGATAAGAAGGAGCCAAAGGATGTTTTGAAAAGGAAATGCT
>JFJP01034836.1_pt1 | contig 12599 bp, 9 predicted proteins | sample 431651 | NCBI WGS metagenome assembly JFJP01 (sample SAMN02602958, study PRJNA72255) | Microbial mat metagenome, whole genome shotgun sequencing project. | biome: fresh water; feature: sink hole; material: water; isolation source: purple microbial (photo- and chemosynthetic) mats found in... | reverse complement strand
CCTTGAATTCATCCAGTGGATGGCCTGAAAAATAAAAACCCAGGAGCTGCTTTTCTATCCGCAGCAGTTCTGAATGTGGCAATTCTTCGACGGGTTCATAGCGGAACGGCGGGAACTCCGCTTCCGCAGCTGCGTCAAAAAGGCTGACTTGTCCATACGCACCCGAGTCAACCTTTTTCTGCGCGTATTCGTAAGCCCGCTCCAGGTTGAGCACCAGTTCAGCACGCCTGTGACCCATGGCGTCAAAGCAGCCAGCCTGAATCAAGGTTTCTATGACCCGTTTATTCATAGACCTGGCTCCGACACGTTCCAGAAAATCCATGAAATCGCTGTATGGTCCTGCTTTGCTGCGTTCCAGAACGATGGCGCTGACCACCGCCTCACCAACACCTTTAACTCCTATGAGGCCGTATACGATGCGACCCTCGGATACAGAAAAAGTAGCTTCCGAGTGGTTGACATCGGGTGCGGCAAGAGCTATCCCCATGGACCTGGCTTCGGCAATATATTGGGTCAGCTTTTCCGTATCGTTTATCTCGTTGGTAAGGTTGGCTGCCATGTATTCGGCTGGAAAATTGGCCTTGAGCCAGGCTGTCTGGTATGCGAGTACCGAGTATGCGGCTGCGTGGCTCTTGTTGAAACCGTAACCCGCAAATTTTTCAAGAAGATCGAATATTTCGTTGGCGTCCTTTTCACCTATCCCTTGAGTTGCAGCACAGCCAGAGATGAACAAGGTCCTCTGTTTGGCCATTTCTTCAATTTTCTTTTTACCCATGGCTCGTCTGAGGATGTCAGCACCTCCCAGAGTATACCCTGCGAGTATCTGCGTTGCCTGCATGACCTGTTCCTGGTACACGATGACGCCATAGGTTTCTTCCAGGATTGGTTTAAGTGATGCGTGCGGATAGGTGATTGGCTTTCTGCCATTCTTGCAGTCGACAAACTGCGGTATGTTGTCCATGGGACCAGGCCGGTAGAGTGCGTTGAGGGCTATGAGGTCCTCTATCCGGTCTGGCTTGGCTTGCCTGAGAATACCCTGCATGCCATCGGATTCAAACTGGAACACGCTCGTGCTGCGGCCTTCACCGAGCATGGTAAATGTCTTGGCATCGGTCTCCGGAATTTCCTCGGCGGTCATGGTTACGCCACGCCGTTTCATGAGCGCAAGCGTATTCTTGATGAGGGTGAGAGTTTTAAGTCCCAGAAAATCCATCTTGACCAGTCCGCATTCCTCGAGCAGGTCCATCGTATACTGGGTGGCTACAAGCCCGGTCTTGGGATCCTTGAACAGCGGCACGTAGTCGGTCAGCTTGCTCTTGCCAATGACGATACCCGCGGCATGGAAGCTCGTGTGCCGGTTTTTGTTTTCCAGCTTCCTGGCCATTTCAAACAATTCGTGGTAACGGGGATTTTCAGCCAGCTCTGCGAGTTTGGGCTCCAGCTCGAACGCCTTCTCCAGTGTCATTTTAGGGTCTTCAGGCACCAGCTTGGTAATCATGTTGGATTCATCAATCGACAGGTCCAAGGCTCTGGCAACATCCTTTATCACCGCTTTGGCCTTGAGGGTTCCAAAGGTAATTATCTGACCAACCCTGTCGTTGCCGTACTTGGCAGTTACGTAATCTATGACTTCACCACGCCGCTCGTAGCAGAAGTCGACGTCAAAATCCGGCATCGATATGCGTTCCGGGTTTAGGAAACGCTCAAAAAGAAGGCCATAGCGGAGTGGTTCGATATCCGTTATCCGGAGCGAGTACGCTACGATCGAACCTGCCCCGGAACCCCGTCCCGGACCAACGGGGATGTCGCGATCCTTGGCCCAGTTGATAAAATCCGCCACGATCAGGAAGTAACCTACAAAATCCATGAGGATAATCGTAGCAAGCTCGTAATCCAGCCGCTTGCTTACATCGCTGCCATATCCTGGATACCTTCTGGCAAGCCCACGGTAGCTGGCCCATATGAAGTATCGTGTAACCGGTAGCTCAAGCCGGGCAGCGAGCGCTTTTCTGACTACAGGAGCAAGCTCTGCGATGGGCGTTTTACCATATTTTGGATCGGGCTTGCAAAGATCCTCGTCGGACATGGCGGCTACAAACACCTTGACGCTGTCCACCTCGGACTCGGCTTGCTGGTCGTCGTTTGCTGAATACACCTCGGGTATTGCAAATTCCGGCAGCAAGGGACCTGGCAGCGTGATTTTCAGGTTGACCATCTCGTTGACAAGCAGGGTATTGGAAACGGCTTCCGGGACCTCCCTGAACAGGTTGGTCATCTCTGCCGGGCTCTTGAGGTAAAATTCAGGGCAAGGAAAACGCATGCGGTTCTGGTCCGATACCTTGCGGTTTGTACCAACGCACAGCATGGCATCGTGGGCTGCAGCGTCGGTCCGCTCCAGGTAGTGCACATCGTTGGTAGCAATCAGGCGGACTCCAAGCCGCTTTGCCATCGGTACCAGCTCACGGTTCACCCGGGCTTCTTCGTCCATGGCATGATCCTGCAGTTCCAGAAAATAATTATCTGCTCCGAACAATTCGCGATACTGGCCTGCTACCCGCTCGGCGTCACCCGTCCTGCCGAGGAGTATAAGCTGGGGCACCTCTCCTGCCACGCATGCGGTTGAACAGATGAGGCCATCATGGTGTTCACTGATAAGGTCCCAGTCGATGCGGGGCTTGTAATAAAAACCCTCCGTGTACGAACGTGAGGACAGTATGATCAGGTTTTTGTACCCGGTTTCATTTTTGGCAAGCAGGATAAGGTGGTAATACTTGTTTCCACCCTCGGTACCCGTCTTTTCCTTTCTATTTGCGCCTGCAACGTAAAACTCGCTGCCTACGATCGGATTGATTCCGGCTTTCTTGCACTCTTTGTAAAATTTCAGGGCACCAAACATATTTCCGTGATCGGTTATGGCAAGCCCGGGCATACCAAACCCTGCGGCCTTGGACACGAGGCTCTGAACGCTGGCGGCACCGTCAAGAAGTGAATAGTCGGTATGGACATGAAGGTGGACACATGACATGGCAGCAGTATACCCCTATGGCGCTGGACACGCCAAGCGAGTATCATGGAAATACCATGAAAACTACGGATGACGCTTTTTCCAGTTTCCTGTCAGATTACGGCGGACTTTTTGACCCGGAGCCGGCACATTCTGATTTTGTCCGCATAGCATGGCTGCAATCACCGCTTGGGCCCATGGTAGCCGGAGCCGACTCCGGCGCGCTGCGATTCCTTGATTTTACCGACCGCAAGGCCATAGAGGCGCAGATTGCTGCCTTGCGCAGGACAAGCGGCTTGCCAATAGCTCCCGGATCCAGTTCCATCCTTGATGAAATTCAGTTGGAGCTGAAAGCCTACTTTTCTGGAAAGCTCCGAGCGTTTTCTGTACCTGTCAAAGTACCGGGTACCCAGTTCCAGTCGCTGGTATGGAAGGCACTTTCAGAGATCCCCTACGGTGAAACAAGGACGTATGGCGAGCTGGCGCGTATCATAGGCTCTCCGGGGGCATCACGTGCGGTCGGTACTGCAAACGGCCTCAACAGGGTGGCAGTAGTCGTGCCCTGCCACCGGGTAGTAAATGCCAACGGGACACCTGGAGGTTATGGCGGCGGAATCGAGCGCAAAAAAGCCCTTCTGGCGCTGGAACGCGGGGTCATCTAGCTTCCTTTACGGATAGCCGCATACTCTTGTGGTGTATCTATATCCGCGTGGATTCCGTCGTCATCCACCTCTACTGAACTCCAGGGCAGCGTGACCAGATAGTCGCGCAGCCTGGCATCTGGAGGAAGCTCAAGGACACCGGCGAGGAAATCTTCAGGAATCCAGACAGGATGCCCAAGCCTCCCATCCTTGCAGGCAAACACCACACGTGGCTTTCCGGCCGCAAGCAAGCGGGTGGATTCTTGACCGACAAGCAGAAACGCGTTGGCAGGAACCCCGGGCATGTCAGACAGGGTAACAAACAGGCCATCGCAATCCGGATGGTACTCAAGTGCAGCGTGTATCCCTTTCTGTATGGAACCGAGCATACCCGATTGCCAGCCTGAGTTTTCTACGATACGTACTGCAGGCCGGTCAATAAATGCCAGCGCCAGTTCGGCCGAGCGGTATCCGGAAACCAGTACCGGCATGAGGCCGGCAGAGATGACCGTATCTACTACCGTGCCGCAGATTGTGGAGTGCCCCCAAGGAAGAAGCAGCTTCCAGGCACCCATGCGTGACGAAGCGCCAGCGGCAGGAATCACACAACAGCTTTGACTTTTTGTGTCAGCAGCAACAAACATACATGCAGTATGAAATCGAAAGCGTCCAGGGGCAAGGGATTCCTGGTCCCATCAAGCGGCAAATTCAATTGAACTCGAGCTCTACCTTCATAATGTGCCCGGATTTCTGTATACTAGGTATATATTGTTTTGGTTATGGGAGATCTGCGCGTGGCAATAACGCTTTCCAGCCTTGAGGCATACATGCTCGCGGAAAACCTCAAATACTCGATCCATGATGATTACATCCGGACGAGCTTTGCTACAGACCTGTACCGTGACAACGATGGTGATCCAAGCGTCTTCATAATTGCCAGAATCGAGGAGGACGGAGAATACTTCAAACTGATGGCGCCCAACCTGTACCACTACCCCCCGGATGGCTCCAGCGCATCCGAGGTATTCCGCATACTTCTAGGCGTATGCTGGCGTTCCAAGCTCATTAAATACGAATATGACGAAAGGGACGGGGAAATTCGTGCCATTGTAGAGTTTCCGCTTGAAGACGGAGCTTTGACTCAAAAACAGTTCATGCGGTGCCTCAATGGTCTTGTACAGATAATTGACGAATACCACGAAGCAATCGCCGCGGCCATATCAGGGGCAACAGCGTCCCTCGACGATGCCGAGGATATGGCAGACAATATCAGAAAGGCCGACCGCATCCTTCGCGCGGCCGGAGTGGACCACACCAGATTGTCCCTGGATAAACCTGGTGGCGTCAGATTCGAGGAGTGAGCATGTCACGATACGACAGATATTCGGAGAGCGCGCTCGGTGTCCTCGTAAAAACCCAGGATATTGCCCTCAGGGGAACGGTTGATGAAACCGGGTACCGGGACCTGGCCGAGGCACTGGTATTGTTCGATATGCCCGATATCATAGCCATTGCCAAAGGTAATAACGCTGTAATCGACGTTGAGCTGGTAAAGTCGCTCAACGACCGTATAGAATCGGCCGCACCCCGCGAAGTTGACGGGCCGATAAAAATTTCCGGTGAGTTCCGCTCGATACTGGACAAGGCAGAAGCCCTTGCCGGCGACGCAAAGGTTGAACCTGCCCACCTGATCAAAGCGGCCTGGCCTACCATAAAAAAAGAAATAGCCCAGTTTTTCCGGCTGGAGGCCGCACCTTCGCTCTCGATACCGGAGGAAGAAATAGCACTTCCAGATATTGGTCCTCGATCCGGTCCTAACGAGGCAGTGGAGGCGTTACTCAGGTTTGGTGATGAACTGACCGCGCCGGATACTGACTTTCCCATATACGGCAGGAATACGGAACTGGATGCGCTGACCTCGGTGCTCCTCAAATACTGGAAGCCAAACCCGCTGATCATAGGCGAAAGCGGCGTGGGCAAGACTGCGCTTGTGCAAGGATTGGCAATGCGCATCAAGCGGGGCGAGGTACCTGCCCGGCTTGCCTCCTCCCGGATTTTCGAGGTGAGGATCTCGGAACTACTCGCTGGTACCACCCTCCACGGAGCGCTTGAAGAAAACATAAACCTACTGGTGGAAGCTGCGACATCCTTGCCTGACGTGTTCCTGTTTATCGACGAAATCCATCAGGTGGTACCTGCTTTTGCAAACAACGCCATCTCCGAAGTACTGAAACCTGCCCTTTCATCCGGCAGGATCAGATGCATAGGCGCTACAACATCGGCAGACTATTCCCGGTACCTGGAAAAGGACTCGGCTTTGCTCAGGCGCTTCCAGACAATACTCGTCAAGGAACCGGACGAAGCAGAACTGCAGCGCATCGTCTCCGGCGTAACACCCAGACTTGAAAAGCATTTTGGCATTTCCATACCCGAGACTATCCGTGCCCGGTCTGTAGAAGTAGCCAGGCGCTACCTGCCCATGAAACGGTTTCCGGACAAAGCACTGGACGTCCTCGACCGGGCCGCCGCCAAAGCGCTCTTTGCCAACGAGACGGAATTGGGGGAACCACGGCTTCTGGACGCTGTAAAAGACATAGCCAACGTGGTAATAGAACCAGGCCTGGATGAAGCACAGGGTTTGCCCGGGCTTGAAAAGGCGATTGGCAAGGAAGTGCTCAGGCAGGATGACGCCGTTACCATGATTGCGCAAGCTGTACGGGTCTCGCGCATGCGCCTTGATCCACGACGCGACAGACCCAATGGCGCTTTCCTCCTGACCGGTCCTACCGGTGTCGGAAAGACAGCCCTGGCGGAAAGCCTGGCGCGGGCTTTGTCCGGCCGTGACGATGCCCTGTTCCGCATAGACATGAGCGAATTTTCGGACGGGCACACCGCGGCACGCCTGCTCGGAGCGCCTCCCGGTTATATCGGTTACGATGACGCTCCGCTCCTTGCCAAGGCTGTGGACACCTGTGCCGGAGGCGTCCTCCTTCTGGACGAGTTCGAGAAAGCCCATCCGCAGGTACACCGCATGTTCCTGCAGATTCTTGACGCGGGCAGGGCTACCGATGCAACAGGCAGATCACTGTCATTCTCTTCTCTGACCATCGTGGCCACCTGCAATGTCGGGGGTGACGGGGGGCCAGCGCTTGGCTTCGTGGGCGGCCCAGGTACGCAAACAGCGGTTGCCCGCGCTCCCATGGCTGCCCTGCGCCGTGCTTTTCCCGTAGAACTCCTCAACCGTTTTGACGCCATTGTACCTTTCAGGGAACTGGACCTGAGCGACGCCCGCGAGATCCTTTCAAAGAAACTGGTCAGGGATGCCAACGCAAACCTCAAAAAAGAATACCGACTTGAGCTTGAACTCTCCGATGCGGCGATTGAAACAATCCTGTCGGCAGGATTCTCAAAAGAATTCGGCGTGAGGGATCTGCAGCGGGCCTGGCGCAATCTGGTTTCAGTTCCGCTGGCACGCTTGATTGGCTCGATTTCCGGCACAGCCATCCTCTCTGTTGATGGCAATGGCAAGACACTGAGTTTTGGAGATGGCACTGGTACAAATCCTTGATACGGAGGAACCTTCTATGGCCAAGCACGTAATTGATGAGGTCGAGGGCTTCTACAGGATAATTGAACTCAAGGTTTTCAGAAAAACCGAGGGAGTATCATTCGATATCGTACCCATGGAGCTATTGCCGCGCATCGACGGCATAGACCGGGTTGTACATAAACGATTTGCACTGTCCCCCGGCTCGGTTGGCGACGTGGAGCGCCCTTGGTACATGCACCCGTACCAGGAGGACAACCTGCTCGTACTGCATGGCTCCAGGAGTGTCGACATATACACCAAGAAGCATGCCCGCATGGAATCGTTCATCGTCGAACCCGAACGCATCATCCATAATGGCGATGTAGTCTACGAAGGAGCAGGCATGCTCGTCTGGCCTTGCGGAGTCTTTCACCGGATAACTTCAGGCGAAGAAGGCTCGGCATCGCTCAATTTTGCCGCCCGGCTTGAAGGCTTTGACGTCAAGACCAACTTCAACGTCTACGACCTTGACGTCGGGCTTGGACGGACTACCCTGCTTAGGGCCGGATATCTGGACCAGAATCCGAGCTGATTTTTTTAACCCGTGCAAGGAATCATATCGTTGATATCAAGGCGACTATTGCTGCTGCGAGCATGAGCAGGGCGACGATCCAGATCCAGACTGGAAGCCGATCAACTGGCCTGTCGGCTTTGGTACTTCCTGCAAGGTCAGCATAGCCGTAGGCCTCTGAAGGTGGCATGCTGTAACCGCATACCGGGCATCCGGATGCAAACTTGCCTGCCGATCCTGAGAAACCACAGCGCGGGCATCGAACAGCTGAAAAGAACCTGCCACAGCTCTGGCATGACTTGTCGTCGCGGCCTACTTCCGCACCGCAGTGCTCACAGAAAAAACGAGGCGCCTTGCCGGGCTTCAGGGTTAATCCTTGGATTTTGCGGTGGAAGCCGTGCCGGATGCGGCAGGAGTTCCCGCGTTTACATTGGATGCCGTCTTGGCAGCAGTCGTCTCGCTGGCGGTTTTTGCCGCTGGACTTGCTTCCCCTGTACCGGAATCCGGCTTGACAGGATCGGATCTGGAAGAGTCTTCTGTGCTGGCGGATTTAGTGGAACCCGTGGCTTTCTTGCCCCTTGAATCGTTTACATAAAAACCGGTGCCCTTGAAAATAACGCCCGAGCCCCCAAAAATCAGCCTCCGGACGTCCTTGCCGCACTTTGGACATTCCTTTACAGGCTCGTCCGACATATTCTGTGTTCGTTCAAAGCTATGACCGCACGTCCTGCACTCGTACTCGTACGTAGGCATTCATCAACCTCATTGTTTGTCTGGTAGGAATAATTACTAAAACTTTAACATAATATACCAACAGAGCAAGCTCATAGTAAAGATCGCCAGCTACTGGCTACCGACGGTAGCTATTGGCTACCGACGGTAGCTATTGGCTACCGAGACTGCCGAGGTATTCCTCTATGAAACCTTTGGGAGACAGCTCCTTGTCCAGAATCCGGTGCACACCACGACAGATGGGCATCTCGATCCGCTTTTCATCCATGATCCTTCTGACGAAAATGCTGGCAGGAGCGCCTTCAGGCAGGTAACCCAGTTCGTTGATGCGACCAACGAGGTCGGCAGCGCTGCTGAACGGCGAGAGCGCGTCCTTTTCAACTATTTCACGACCAAAACGCCGGTTGCGTCCATGTATGGATCGGCAGGTTACATCAAGATCACCGACACCGGCAAGCGACGTGAAGGTTTCCGGGTGTGTTGCGCCCAGAGCTTGGCCAAAGGCCTGGATCTCGTTGAGCCCGGCTGCAAGCAACAGAGATTCGGTGTTGTCGCCGAAGTGGTTTGAATCGGCTTTGAGCGCATCGAGCATGCCAAAGGCAATTGCCACCACGTTCTTGACGGCGCCGCATACCTGTACCCCCACCACGTCGAGCGACGGAAAAACCAGCAGCCTGCGGCTGTTCAGCAACTCACGAACGCGTATGGCATTGCGGCCGTTGGAACTAGCAGAAGCAAGACCGGTCATGATGCCCCGGGATACTTCTTCTGCATGGCTTGGGCCAGAGATATAGACCAGATTACCGCGGTAGAAACCAGGTAAATAATCTTCAAGTGTTTCAACGATCAGACGCGGTCCACGAGCGGTTTCAATGAATCCCTTGGTCAGCACAGCGATCAGCGGCTTTCCTTCCATGATGTCGGGTGAACCAAGTATGCGCTTGACCACTGACAGGAGGTATGGCGACGGGACTCCCAGAAACAGGGCTTCCATACCGTTGACCGCGTCAAGAGGCTCCTGGCTTGCCTTCACGTTGACGGGCAAACGGACTCCAGGCAGAAAACTTTCGTTCTCGTGCCTCATATTGATAGCGTCAACTATATGCTTCTCAAGGGCCCAGATGACCACATCGTGACCGTTTTCGGCCAGGGACTTGGCAATAGCGGTTCCCCAGGCACCCGCACCAAGAACGCCAACCGATTTTGTCGATCCCATCAGAAAACCTCCGCAGCTACGAGACGTTCGAATTCTTCAATCTGGTCGAGGAAGACCTTGACGCCTGATCTCCAGAAATCCTGAGTCTCTATGTCAAAGCCTGCATTGCTGCACACCTTTACCGCGCTTGCCCTTCCCGTTTCAAGAAGGATTTTCCGGTAGGTATCCGCAAAAGCGGGACCATCCTTCCTGTATTTGGCATAGAGCCCCAACCCGAAAAGCTGGCCAAAAGCGTATGGAAAGTTATAATATGACAGCTCGGTCCGGTAGTAGTGGCTCTTTACCGCCCACATATACGGGTGGAGCGCTTCCGGATCGAGTCCATCCCCATAGGTGCGCTTCTGGGCGTCAACCATGAGTTCAGAAAATTCCGCCGGTGATAGTTCACCCTTTTCCCTGCGTTCGAATACCGCGTTTTCAAAGTGGAAGCGCGACAGGATATCCACCAGAATCTGCGCACCGTCCTGCAGATGGTTTTCCATCAGGGCAAGACGTTCCTTGCCGGCTACTTTTTTGAGGGCATCCTCAAAGACTACCGTTTCAGCAAAAATGCTGGCGGTTTCCGCAAGGGTCATGGGATAGTGAGTAAGAGCGTAAGGTTCATTTTTAAGGACCCATGCATGGTAGGCATGCCCCAGTTCATGGGCAACGGTAGAAAGTGAAGAAATACTACCTTCATAGTTGCACATGACCCGTGTGACTCCCGATCGGGGAAAATCAATGCAATACGCACCACCAACCTTGCCATCCCGCGGTTCTGCGTCAATCCATCCTTCCCTGAAAGCCTTTGCGGCAAAATCACCCATATCACTGGAGAAAGCGGAAAATGTATCTACAACAACATCACGGGTCTCGTTCCAGGAATACGCACGGCTTGCACCTCCGACTGGCGCAAACAAGTCGTAGAATCCGCATGCTGGAATACCCAGCAGCCTGGCTTTGGCTTTCAGATAACGCCTCCATGCCGGGAGTGATTCTTCCATGGCAAGGATGAGCGAATCGAGGGTTTTCTTGCTTATGCGTGACTGTTCGATTGATTTATCCAGTGCGCCATCCCATCCCCGCCGTTTGTTGAGAGAAACGGTACAACCCTTGACTCCGTTGAGGGCTGCGGCAATGGGTGTTTCCACCGTCTTCCAGGCTTCCAGTTCCTTCTTGAAAGCTTTCTGTCTGACAGCACGATCCTGGTCAAACGCCAGTGCGCGAAGCTGGACGATGGTTTTCCGCTCTCCCGTCGCTTCGTCCCATATCGCACCGGTAATACTGGAAACCGATTCCTGCAGGCGGCTCCAGGCGTCACCTCCGGAGCGGTTGAGATCGGCTGCAAGGTCTTCGAGTTCCGGCGTCATCTGCCTGGACTGCAGGAACAGCTCTTCTTCAATAAAAAATGCATAGATGGAAATTGCCGGATCGGAAGCGGCCAGGGCTTTGGCTTCCTGGCTGTTGGCCGCCAATACATTCTTGAAAGCAACGTCGGCCCGCCTGAGTGCCAGAGCCATCTCTTCCACGGCATTCAGTTCATTCATTGCCGTTGTATCGCGGGTATTGACCGAGTAACTCGTGTATGCAAACGCGCCGAGGGTTTCACCCAGGGCTCCCGCCGTGTTTGACAGCCGCAGTGCCTCGAGGAGCCAGGTCCTGAATGCACCAGCGCCAGGTGGTGTTGCGCAGTGTCTTTCAAAATCCGCAGCCAGTTTCTGGAATTCCGACTTTGCATCCGAGTATTCCGCCGAGGAAAAACCAGGGTATATGGGATCCAGATTCCATCGAGGCAGTGTCGTGTCTTGTTCCATGGAGACCTTCCTTCCGTGAATACGCCAATTCCGACATACTAGCCAACGGACGATGACTCGCCTAGCCCGGTCCCATGACACTGTGTTCATGCTAGCCGCATGGACATTCTCTCCAGTACCTTATCTGTACCATGAATCTAGAATTCCATTACTATGCCATACACGCATTGGCCCTGGAGGCCGGATTTGACAGCAATCAGGCAGGTATTCTGGCTAATTCTTCGCAAGAGATAGATGCTGCGACCATGCCCTTGATTTTTGACACTCCGCAGGGACGTGTAGATATTGCGGTCACACAGAATTATCTTTTCTGGGATGAAAAAGTAAAAAGGGATGTATACCTTCCGTTCCACTTCATCCCTGGAGACAAGGAAGAAGCAGCCAAGGCACGGATCGACGGCAGGCATAATCCGTACGCAGTCACAGCCAATTCCGAATCCGCTCGGGAGCTGCTGGTTTCCGCTTTCAAGGACAAAAACCCATACCTCATGGGAACTGCACTGCACACCTTTGCCGACACATGGGCGCACCAGAATTTTTGCGGTCTCCAGGATCAATGGAACGAGACGGGGAGCTCATCGATGGCTTCTGGCTTGCCTCCTGCAGGCCACCTGCAAGCGTTGTCATCGCCTGATGAACCTGACGCGCGATGGGAGGATACCAGACTTGTCCCGCAGCTCAGATTGATCAACAACAGGGAACGATTTGCGGTGGCCGCAAAAAAAATATTCAGATACCTGCGGATATTCCTGGGAAAACCCTTCAACGACGACGAGTTGATAATCGCAAAACTTGAAGCCATCTGGGCCAAGCCCTCGCGTGAAGAACGCCTTGCCGATTACGTTATATGCTGGGATTTGCAACCCTACGAACCGGGCTTATGGCGGAGGCAGGCTGGCGCACCAAAGGATTCCTCGGCATTTTCAGGAATCAGACATTACGACAAGCTAGCCTGGCTGAAGTTCCAGTTTGACCGGGCGTCTGGCCGTGAAGGAGCAAGACCGGTCCAGGTTGATTCGTCATTCTTTTCAACCGATCTGTATCGATGGCACCAGGCAGCGCTCGAGCACCGGCAGCGTGCACTCGCCATCATGGAAAGGAAGGGCCTGTGAC
>JFJP01002500.1_pt1 | contig 12599 bp, 14 predicted proteins | sample 431651 | NCBI WGS metagenome assembly JFJP01 (sample SAMN02602958, study PRJNA72255) | Microbial mat metagenome, whole genome shotgun sequencing project. | biome: fresh water; feature: sink hole; material: water; isolation source: purple microbial (photo- and chemosynthetic) mats found in... | reverse complement strand
GACAACAATGCAAACAACAACAACAAGCAAGTTGCTATTGATCCGGTCAGGTTTATCCGGGATTGCCCATTGCCCCAAAAAGCCAAGAGGTAGGATGGGCCAAGCGCAGCGGGCCCATCAACCTGCCGAGTGATGGGCCCGCTGCGCTTGGCCCATCCTACCGGGCTTACGAATCCGGGGTGTTCCCAGCGAGCGCAACCTACATGGTTCATTTTCGCCTCCGCAGCAGAACGAAGCCGATTCCGGCCAGCAGTAGTAACGACGCAGCACCCCAGACGATGCGCTGATCTGGCGCTTTGCTATCGGGGTTGGCCGCTTCGGCTGCCGGTTGAGCGACTTCCAGCGTCGCGGACAGCAGGTCAGCGGAATCGGCGGTCTGCAGCGAGAACAGCAGCGGGTACTTTCCGGGTTTCGCAAAGGCTTTGCCGGACAAGCGATAGACGCCGGGTTCGATCTGTTTGGCGACGGCTTTGAAAGCACCGCTTTCGAGTTCAATCCGGGCATCGACCACCGGCGCATTGCTGGCGTATTGATCCAGATAGAGCGTCAGTGTTTGTTCAGCCAGCACCGCAACCAGTTCGAATTCCTCGCTTTGCGCGCTGGCGCGGGGCTGCGGAGAGGGCATCGAAGCGGCGGCGGGCGGAGCGTCGTCGGCATGGCTGTGTTCTTCACCACCGTGCGACCAGGCTGATGAGGTCAGCAACAAAGCCAGCGGCAGGGCCAGCCAGGCCAGGGTAAATACGCGAGAAATCATGGCATCTGTCCGAGTGCTTGCTTGAGTTGCGAAATTGCCTGGCCGCGTGCGGCTTTCTGGCGGCTGAGCCGGGCTTCTGCCTCGAAGGCGGCGGCGCGCGCACGCAGCAAGCCGGCCAGATCGGATTCCCCGAGACGGAAAGCGGTTTCAGCCAGCGCCAGCGTGTCGGCGGTGAGTTCGCGCTGGATGCCGGCTATATCTCCTTGTTGCTCGATCAATGCCAGTTCACGGCGCGCCTGCGCCACGCCAAGATCGAGGCGTTGCCGGGTCAAGGCCTGTTCCGCCGTGGCCTGCAGCAGGTTGGCTCGGGCGGCGGCAGTTTCGTGGCGCAGACGCGGGCCGGAGGAAAACGGCAGGGTCAACTGGATGCCGATGGCATGGCCGAAGGCTGCGCTGCTATCGCTGCGTTCACGCTGCAGGCGCAGGCCGATTTCGGGCGCATCGCGGCGCGTTGTTCGGGCCAGGTTGAGGCGGGCCTGGGCGATCTGTTCCGCATTCAGCGCAGCAGCCAACTCGGGATGCTGGAGCAAAGAAGCGTCGATCGACGCATCCTTGGCGGAGGGTTCGGGTGGATAGCCTAGCTTGGGCAGCGCCTCCGCCTCGATCCGGGCTGGCGCCGCCATGCCGGTCAGATTGCGCCAGACGCCTTCCGCCTGGCGCAAGGCCGCATCGGCTTGCAGACTGTCGGTCTGGGCCGACAAGGTTTCATTGCGCGCCAGATTCGCATCGATCCGGGCCAGATCGCCGGTGCGATAGCGGCGCAGCACATCACTCTCCAGTGTGGTCAAAGCCCAGGCAGCGGCGCGCAATTCGCCGGCCAGTTCCAGTCGCAACGCGGCGCGTTTTGCCTCGACCTGTTCCGCCAATCGCGCCGCTTCGCCGGCCAGCGCGGCCTTCTGTCCGGGCAGCCAGAGTGGCGTTGCCAGCTCGACTTCCCATTCCTGTTTGCCGTGCCGGCTGCCGATCCGGTCATCCAGCAGGCCCAGCGAAAGCGCGGCCGGGCCGGGCGTCAGACCACGCGCAATTTCGGCGCGTGCGGCGGCCTCGCCGGTGCGGGCTTCGAGTGCGTTGGCTTGCGGATGCCTTGCCCAGGCGTGTTCCAGCGCATCTGCCAGCACATTGGCCTGGGCCGGCAGGCTGAACAACGCACCCATGCAGGCACAGACGAGCAGGCAGCGTGACTTGTATCCGGGTTTCATGCCTGCCATCCTGCGGTCTGCATGCCAACGCAAGCCTGACCGCAGGATTACAAATCTGTAATGAAAATACTGATCGTCGAAGACGAGCCCAAAACGGGCGATTACCTGAAGCAAGGCCTGACCGAAGCCGGCATGGTCGTCGACCTGGCGCGCGACGGTTGGGATGGGCTGCATCTGGCCTGCAACATTGAGGCGGGCAAGCAGGCTTATGACCTGCTGATCCTCGATGTCATGCTGCCCGGCCTGGATGGCTGGCAAGTACTGGAAGGCGTGCGGCGCGCCGGCATGAGCATGCCGGTGCTGTTTCTCACCGCGCGTGATCAGGTCGCCGACCGGGTCAAGGGGCTCGAACTCGGCGCCGACGATTATCTGGTCAAACCGTTCGCATTCATTGAACTGCTGGCGCGGGTGCGCAGCCTGCTGCGGCGCGGCAAGAGCAGTATCGAGCCGACCCTGTTGAAGGTGGCCGATCTGGAACTCGATCTGCTCAGCCGTCGCGCCTTGCGCGCCGGTAAACGAATCGACCTGACCGCCAAGGAATTGCTTCCCAGGTGTGGGACATGAACTTCGACAGCGATACCAATGTGGTCGAGGTGGCGGTGCGCCGCCTGCGCGCCAAGGTCGATGACGGTTTCGAGCCGAAGTTGATCCAGACCGTGCGCGGCATGGGGTATCGGCTGGAAGCGCCGGCAGCGCAACCCGCATGAATTTGAACTTGAGTTCGAATCTGAACCTGAACGCGCTTTCGTTGACTGCACGCTTGTCGCTGCTGTTCGCCGCCAGCGCGGTGGAGAATCACTTCATCGAGATGGATCGGCATGAGATCGAGGGCAAGTTGAGTCTGGTGCGCAACCTGATCGACAGCGCGCCCACCGCCGCCGCGCTGGCTGCGGTGCCGGCGCAACTGGAAAATGCGCTGGTCGGGCATCATCATCTGCAGGTCACGGTTTTCGCTGCGGATGGCAGCGTCTGGTTTACTTCCGGCAGCGTTCGGTTCCCGCAACAGCGTGCCGGCGATACGCTGCAATGGCTGGCCTGGGACGACGCTCGGCATGCCTATCGGGGTGTTCTGGTCGGTTTGAAAACGGCGCATGCGCCACCCTTCAGCATCGCTATTGCACAAGACATCAGCCATCACGAAGCATTCATGCGCGAATTTCGTCGCACGCTGGCCATGCTGACCGCGCTGGCCGCATTGCTGACTGCGGGTCTGGGCTGGATCGCCACCCGCGCCGGCCTGCGCCCGCTGCGTCGGGTGGTGGCGATGGCGGCGCAGATCGAGGCCAGTCGCCTCAGCGAACGACTGCCGGAAAGCCAGGTGCCGGCCGAGATCGAGACCCTGGTGGCGGCATTCAATGCGATGCTGGCACGGCTGGAGGACAGTTTCCGGCGCCTCAACGAGTTCTCTTCCGACATCGCGCATGAGTTGCGCACGCCGATCAGCAATCTGATGACCCAGACCCAGGTGGCGCTGAACGGCGCCCGCGAGGGCGATGCAGGCGGTGAGCAATATCGTGAAATCCTCTATTCCAGCCTGGAGGAATACGAACGCATGGCGCAGATGATTGCCGACATGTTGTTTCTCGCCCAGGCCGACAATGGCTTGCTGCAACCCGGGCAGGGCGAAATTGACCTGAGCGGCGAGACACGGGCGCTGTTCGATTATTTCGATGCCTGGGCAGAAGAACGTGGTGTCACGCTGGCGCTGGAAGACCTGCGCCAAGCGCAGGCGCCGCCTTTGCACGGCGATCGCCTGATGTTGCGGCGGGCATTGAGCAATCTGTTGGTGAATGCAATACGCCATACCACGCCAGGCAATACGGTCTGGGTCCGGCTCGCATCGGTGCAGGGGCATCTGAGCGTCAGTGTCGAGAACCCGGGGGCGGATATCGCGCCTGAACATCTGCCTCGCCTGTTTGATCGCTTCTATCGGGTTGATCCGGCGCGTCAACGCGAAGGAGAGGCCGGCGCCGGCCTCGGTCTGGCGATTGTGAAATCAATCGTGACGGCGCACGGTGGCAGCGTGCAGGTTGTTTCCAACGCCGGATGCACGCGTTTTCAGTTTCTGTTTTGATGAGCTGAGTGCTTCCCCTTTTTGGGGTCAGAACAGTTCGATCGAACCTTCGTTCTGGTGTGTGTCCTGCACCACGCCCAAGTCGCGCAGCGCAGCGTATTCACGGATCTGGTTGCGCCCGTGTTCCTTGGCGTAATAAAGCGCCTTGTCGGCTTCTTCGATGACCTGGGTTGGCAAATCCTGGCGGTCGAGCATGGTGTAACCGATGCTGACGGTGACCTGGCCGACTTGTGGAAAACTGTGCTGCGCCACATTGGTGCGCAATCTTTCCAGCACGGCTTCGGCCTGTTCGGCAGTGACGTCTTGCAGCACAACGATGAATTCCTCGCCGCCATATCGGAAGGAACGGTCGTTGTCGCGCAATGAACTGCGCAGAATATTGGCGAAGCTGAGCAGCACCTCGTCGCCAATCAGATGGCCGTAGGTGTCGTTGATGCGCTTGAACTTGTCCAGGTCGAGCACGGCGAGATATTCATGATTCCCTGGCCCGACGACCGACTTGTCGGTTTCCCGCCGTGCATGCAGGCGGGCGGTCAGGCGGGAGGCGAGAAAGGATTCCAGCTTGCGGCGGTTCTCCAGGCCGGTGAGCGTGTCTTTTTCACTGTCGCTCATCAGTTTCATGAAGTTCTGATAAACCCGCACCATGCCGACCAGCAAGCGTTCGCTGGTTTCATTCCAGCTCGGCAGGCCGACAATCAACACGCGACGCAGACTGCCTTTGCCTGAACCCATCATGCACAACATGTAAATCAGCGGGTCTGATTCGATCTGATTGAAATCGTAGTCGGACAACGTCATCGCCTCCGCGATAACGGTATCCGGCACAACAAATCCCTGCAGCGTGAAGGATGGCGTCTTGTTCGGTTTGCTCCTGGTTTGCAGGTCGAGAAAGCCGCTTGCGGAGGGTTGCAGCATTTCTCGCAGCGAGGCCAGCAGACTGAGTTCGAGCGATTGCTGATCACGCTGTTCGGTGATCGCGACGATGGTTTCAAGCAGGATGTCGTGATCCATGCCAGACAAAGGATTCATGCTGTTGATTGGCAAAGTGGGTGTCGAGCTGTCAGTCGTATCTCTCAGAATGATTGATTCTGCATTAATCGACGTTTTCCTGCGCGGCGAAGTCGAATTTCTCGTCCTTCCAGCCATAACCGACGTGGCAGACGGTGCAGAAGTTGTTGATGACATGTTTCTTGCCGAGTCGCTGCCTGGTTTCCGGGTTCATGAACGCCCAGGTCCAGTGCTTGGTTTTCTGCTCATGCTTTGCCGCTTCCGTATGACAGGACAAACCGGCTTTGGTGACTTCCGGGCCGCTGGCGGAGGGCCTTGTTAGCGCCTCGAACTTGCTGTGGTCAGCTATGCAGTGTGCTGCTGCTTGGGCGGCGGACTGCACTGGCGAGGTTGCTGGCGATGCCGCTGCTGGCCAAAGCGCTTGCAATGGGCAGATGCGCCGGCATCAGCACCACCGCCGCCGCTCGGCACCGCCCTGGCCGGGTTGCGCAGGCCGGAGAGCGGCCAGCCGTTGCCGGTGTTCTGGAAGTTGTGCTGAATGCGCGCAATGGATTCTTCCATGCCGAACGGACTGACGCGCTCGGTGAACATCAGGTGCGGCATCATTATCCAGCCGGTCAGGGTTTGCTGTTAAACACCTATTCGTCTCGACGATGGATTCTTTGCCGAGATTGCACAATTGCTAAAGTCAATTTGTAGTGCATCCACGCCTTGCATCTGGTTGTTTTTTGGGTGCATGCGACGCCAGTCAAAAATATTGCCAAAACAATTAAAGATCATCGAGTTATTGCCGTAATGCGAAGTTCGATATTGATTTTTAATGAGTCCAAGTGCTTTTGACGAAACCAGGTCTGTCCAGCCATGCGGACTGAATACCCTGCTGTATATGATCGACTGATCTCGGCGCGGCTACCGTCGTTGCCCCAGGTTTTGCTGGAATTGCTGGCGTTGTGCGACCGGGAAGATGTCGGTATGGCCGAGATTGCCGCCGTCGTGGCGAAAGATGCCAGTGTTTCGGCACGACTTGTCGCAACTGCCAATTCGCCTTTCTTCAGCCCCAAGCGAGGTCTGCAAGATATTGATCAATGTCTGGCAGTGATGGGCACCAGCATCGTCAGGCGCTTGGCGTTGAATCAATCCGTTGCCGAATTGTTCGGCCGTTTCCAGAATGGCAACGACTTCGATCTGCGTTATTTCTGGTACCACAGCCTCTTGGTTGCGGTCATGGCGCGGCGACTGGCCGCGCATCAAGGCTATGCGAATGGCGATGAAGCCTACCTGGCCGGTCTGTTGCACGATGTTGGGCAACTGGCTTTGCTGACGCTGGAACCCGCGCGCTATCTGCCGCTGTTGCGTGATTTCGATGGTGATATGGCTTTGATGCGGCAGGAACAGGCCTCGTTCGAGGTCAACCATGCTGAAGTCGGTGCCTGGATGGCGCAGCGATGGAATCTGCATACCCTTTTCGCGGACAGTATTCGTTATCACCATGAGCCACTTGATCGAATTCGCGATGCGCATCCGCTGGCGCAGATCGTGGCGCTGGCGAATCTGCTCGGCACCCTGCCGGAAGCTGAACTGGCGACGCATGCAGCGGCGCTTGCGTTCTGGCGACTGGAGCCTGCCCAGGTGGCTGAAATGCAGCTTGCTGCCGAGACCGAGGCGCGCCGCATTGGCGGTGAACTTGGCCTGGAACTGCCAGCCAAGGTTGAACCGATGATGCGTCCGGAAGCCGAAGCCGACTCTGCGGTAAGTGATCTGGCGGAGGCGGTTTCACAGCGCATGCAGGGTATGCTGGCGCAGCCGGAATGGGGTGAAAAGGAAGGTTTTGAAGCCGCAAAACGTGACGTTTTACAAGGCGCCAGTCAGATATTTGGCGCCCCAGGCTGCGCCCTGTTCATGCCCAAGGACGATGTTTTGCACTGGCAGCCGCTGGCGGATGAACTGGCGCAGGGGAATGTGATTCGAATTGCCTGTTCCAGCCCCGATTCACGCATCGCGGCGGCCTATCACGGCCGCATCTGCCTGGCTGGCGTGCCCTCGCGGCCGGATAATCTGGCCGATGCGCAATTACTTCGTTTGCTGGCTGGAGAACGCTTGCTTTGCTTGCCGTTGATGTTCGCCGGCAAGCCGTTGGGTGTGCTGGCTGTCGCTTTGGATGTGGCGACGGTGGAGCACTTTGGACCCCGGCAGACTTTGCTGATCACCTTCGCGCGCGAAGCGGGCAAGTGCCTGGCGGCGGCGATGCGGCAGGATGAACGGATCAGCGCTGCGTTGCGGGATGCCAGCCAACGCCAGGTTCAACATGCCCGCAAGTTGATCCACGAAGCGGGGAATCCGCTTGGCATCGTGCGCAACTACATCTCGGTGTTGCGCATGAAGGCCGAGGAGATGGGCCAATCACACGACGCTTCGAAGGATGCTTCGAAGGACACCTCGCAGGTCGAGACCAGGAATCAAGCGAAGAATGAATTCAGCTTGATCGAAAACGAGTTGCGCCGCGTTGCAGGTATCTTGCAGCAATTCAACATCCCGGCTTTTGACACCACGCCGAACCCGCAAGCTGCGCCGGCCTCGATCGATATCAATGCGCTGGCGCGTGAGGTGATTCAGTTCTGTCGCCTTGGCAAGGCGGAGTTGCGGGATATCGAGATCAGTCTGAATCTGGCGCCCAACTTGCCCAGGCTGGCCAAGTCAGCCGATATCCTGAAACAAATTCTGACTAATCTGTTGTTAAATGCCGCTGAGGCACTCGGCGGCCAGGGGCGTATCACGCTGGCTTCGGCGCTGTGGGTGGCGGGGAAAAAGCAGCAATTTGTTGAATTGTCGGTGAGCGATAACGGTCCGGGACTGCCGCCAGACGTGCTGGCGAACCTGTACCAGCCAGTGCAGACCCGAAAAGGCGGGCAGCACGCGGGACTGGGCCTTTCCATCGTCGCCGCATTGGTTGAGGAAATGGACGGCATGCTGCAATGCAGTAGCAGTGAATCCGGAACGCAATTCAAAATTCTGTTGCCACTGCATCCGGAGGCGGCTTGATATGACAGCCTGGAAAGCAAGCAGACTTGCGGATACAACCGGCCCGTTGGTCGAAGCACAGGTAACTTCGCGGCGACTATTGATCATCGAGGATGATCCCGGTTTTGCCGAGAGCTTGCGCTTTCTCCTCAGTTTCAATGGTTTTCAGTCCGAAATCGCGGAGACGGGCGTTAGCGGGTTGGAAATGTTGGCGAATGGACATTTTGACCTTGTCCTGCTCGATCTTCGCTTGCCTGATATCACCGGTCACGACGTGATATGCAGCGCCTGTGAGCGGGGAATCACGACACCAATCATTGTCGTCAGCGGGGAAAGCGAAATCGATGCCGCGATTCTCGCGCTACGGCTTGGCGCCCTCGATTTTGTCCGCAAGCCGATCGAACCCGAGCTTGTGATCTACGCCATCAACCGGGCATTGGTGCAAAACACACTGCTACTGGAAAACCAGTCCGCGCAGAATCAGATCAATCGTTCTGAGCGTTTGCATCGCTTTCTGATTGATGCTTCGCCCGACATTATCTTTATCCTCGACCAGAATGGACGCGTCTCTTTCGTCAATGATCGGATGAAAGCGTTGCTTGGGCTGGAGGATAAGGCGGTGCTTGGGCGTCATTTTTCGCGTCTGGTGTATACGCATGATCGCGAGCGGGCGCGCTATGCGTTTAGTGCGCAGAAATTGTCGGAAACCGCGATGCACAGTTTTGAACTGCGCCTCAAAAGTCTTGCCGATATCACCGGTTTCCGCTATTTCGAAGTCAAACTGGCGGTGGTTGGGTTACCTGAAGGTGAATCCGGCGAAGATGAAGTCAACCAGGATCACTACTATGGTGTTGCGCGCGACACTACCGCGCGCAGAGAAGTCGAGGCGCTGGCCCATTACCAAGCCAATCATGATGCGCTGACCGGTTTGCCGAACCGGAACCTGTTCCGCGATCATCTTGCGTTGGCGTTGATCAGAGCGCGCAGGAATAGTGAACAGATCGCGGTGCTGCACCTGAATCTGGATCGTTTCAAACACATCAATGATTTGTTTGGCCATGCCAAGGCGGACGAGTTGTTGCGCCAGGTGGGAGAGCGAATCCAGCGATGTCTGCGCGGCGGCGACACGCTGGCCCGGTTCGTCGGCGACGAATTCCTTTTGTTGAACGCGTTTATTGGGTCGGAGCAGGATGTTTTGCAGATTGTTGATCGTATCAACCAGGAATTTGCGGCTCCATTCCAGGTGGCCGACAAATCAGCCCATCTTTCGGTAAGCGCCGGCATTGCGTTGTTTCCGACGCATGGTGATTCAGCCGATGAACTGATTCGTCACGCCAATATCGCGCTCTATCACGGTCGATTGTCAGGTCACAAAGGCCACTCATTCTTCATGCCCGAGATGGGGCAAAACACGGATCAGCGACTGCAGTTGCAAAGCGAGTTGCGCCAAGCCATCGACCAGGATCAGTTTGTCATGTTCTATCAGCCGCAGGTGGGCTTGCGGGATCGTTGCATCCGTGGTGTCGAAGCGCTGATTCGCTGGAATCATCCGCAACGCGGCTTGTTGCAACCGGGTGATTTCCTGCAACTGGCTGAAGAGGCCGATCTGATCGGTAGCCTGGATGAATGGGTAACACGTGATGTCTGCAAGACGATGCGGGAATGGCAGCGGGAAGGCATCGCGCCACCGCGGGTGGCCATCAATATTTCGCCGCATCATCTGGAAGAGAACGATTTCGTCACGAAATTCATCGCGTTGCTGACCGAATACGATATCAATCCTGCAGTCATCGAAATTGAACTGACCGAGAACCTGTTTATTCGCGATCCAAGCATGGTTGCGCGCAAGTTGCAGACCCTGGCGGCGCATGGCGTGATGATCGCCATCGACGACTTCGGTACCCAGTATTCATCCCTCAGCTATCTGCAAAAATTTCCCATCCATACCCTCAAGATCGATAAATCGTTCGTCTGGGAAATTGATCGCGAGTACCGCCAGCACGCGATTATCAAGGCGATCATCTCGATTGCGCATGGCCTGGAACTGAACCTGGTCGCGGAGGGCGTGGAAACGGATGAACAATTTCGATTCCTGGAAATTCACGGCTGCAACGAAATCCAGGGTTATCTGATCAGCAAACCCTTGCAGCGGGAACAACTGGAAAACCTGATGCGTCAGGGCGGCCGCTTTCAGTCGGACTGATAGACGAATTGATTTACTGGCTGTCTTTCAGATTTCAACGCCGCCGCGCGCGCTCTTAATTGACCGCAACCGCCATCGATATCCTGCCCGGCGGAATTGCGCAGCCGGCTGAGGATGCCGCACTGATGCAGTCGGCCGGCCATCTCCGAGGCGCGTTGCCACGAAGGGCGGGTGAAACCGAGGCCTTCGTTGCTGTTGTAGGGGATGAAATTCATCATCGCGTACTTGCCTTTGAGCAGTCGGATGATGCTGTCCAGTTCCGCATCGCTATCGTTGATGCCCTCCAGCAGCGTCCACTGATACTGGATTGGATAACCAGTGGCCCGCGCGTAGTTTTCGCCGAGTTCGATCAGTTCTTCCGGGTCGATGCGTTGCGCCTTGGGCAGCAGATGCGCGCGCAGATCGGCACGTGTGGTGTGCAGTGACAGCGCCAGCGCCGGCTTGACCACGCCCAATGGCAAGCGCTCGAAAACCCGCCGGTCGCCGACCGTGGAAAACACCAGGTTCTTGTGTCCGATCGCGCCGGAGGTGCCAAGCAGGTCGATCGCTTCGAGCACGTTGTCCAGGTTGTGTGCCGGCTCGCCCATGCCCATGAACACCACTCGCCTGACCTTGCGCCGGGTGCGCGCCAATGCGACCTGGGCGACGATCTCGCCGCTGCTGAGTTGGCGAATCAAACCGCTTTGACCGGTCATACAAAACAGACAACCAACCGCGCAACCAACCTGGGTCGACACGCAAACACCTTCGCGCGGCAGCAACACGCTTTCCACCGTCTGCCCATCCGCCAGCGCCACCAGCAAACGTGCCGAACCGTCTTCCGCGGGATGTTCCGATGCCAGCCGCGCCAGACCGTTCAGATCGGAAATCAAGCCCGGCAGCGCGTTGCGTAACGCCAGCGGCAGGAAATCCTCGGCCAGGCGGTGACGCGTATCGAGCGAACGAACTTGCGTCCAGGCGCGCAGCACGCGTTGTTCGTGGCAAGGTTTGGCGCCCAGGCTGCGCAATTGCTGTCGGAAGCTTTCAATGTGCATTGATGTCAGCTTTACCAGCAGAAACAGGCTGCAAAGTCAGAAATCATTCTTCTTGCGTTCAATATCCTCGCGCACCTTGTCCGCTTGTTTTCGCAGCCATTCCTGACGTTCCTTTTTTCTGTTTTGCGACTGTCTGTGCAGCCATTCAAGTCTTTCCTGGCGCTGCTTTCTGAAGCGGCGATATTCATAGCGTTGATAGCCCACCACAATGCCCGCAGTAATCAGCAGAAAGCCGCTGAAACGACCCATGTACGAATCGAGGCTGAAACTGGAGACTACGCCGGCAATGCTGTAAACGTATGGCAGCGGCTCGTAAAGCCAGTTGGGCAGAATTGCCATATTTCCTTTCTATTTAAATTGCTGTGTCGAGAGCCGAAAACTACCAGACTTGAATGGCAAGGCAGGGTGAATTTCCTCACCTCCATTTGGAGCTCGCAGAATCCGGCTGTATTACAAAATACAGATTGCGACAACGTACATGTTCATAGGCTGTTGCAAAGTGCAGAGTATATTGGGCTGAAAACTGTTTTGTTGAGTTCCCTGTCTTGGGCAGCGTTCGGAACCGGATTCACCTGGTAGCGTTGATGTCGATCAATGTTGCCAGGTGCGGGATTGTTAGCCTGACTGCACCAAGCCCTGCCGCAGCTTTTCCATGTCGAATTCGGGCCTGTCACCCCTGCAGCGCCACATTGGGATTAGGTTTTTTCGGCGCCATGTTGATTGGTCTGGTGACTCGCGCCAGTCGCGGCCACTCCGGCCACGAGTTGTGGGCGGATAACACAACCTGGAGGTTGCACTGGGCGATTCAGGCTGTTGCATTGCTGCGCATGCTGCCGGATTTGTCGGTCGATCCCTGGTTTTGGCACTGGATTTCAATGACTGGCTTGCTATGGTTGATTCCGTTCGCAGGGTGGTCCTGGAAATACGCGCCGATGACCTGGCGCAGGCGGTTCGACGGAAAGGCGGGGTAATCTCGGAAAGGGGGCTGGATGTTCGCGAGGCAAATGAAATTCAGGTTGGTGTTGCTGGCCTGCGGCTTACTTCATCTTGCTCAGCCTGTCTTCGCCACCTGCCCTGCCGAACCCGCTGGTTTCGCATTGCCGCCACCCATCCGGTTGCAGGTTGATCTGATCCATGCATTGGAACAGCCCTGGCAGGCTGGCGGTGAAATCGTCCTGACCTGTGCTCCGGACGGTTCGCCAAGGGCCGGTCGTTTATCAGCGCCACCGCGTAATGGGTCGGAAGAGCGGTCGCTGCGGGCTGAGCATTTCGTACTCTCCAAGCGCGTCAACATGGCGCGCAAGGGTGA
>JFJP01022803.1_pt1 | contig 12600 bp, 9 predicted proteins | sample 431651 | NCBI WGS metagenome assembly JFJP01 (sample SAMN02602958, study PRJNA72255) | Microbial mat metagenome, whole genome shotgun sequencing project. | biome: fresh water; feature: sink hole; material: water; isolation source: purple microbial (photo- and chemosynthetic) mats found in... | reverse complement strand
AACAGTGGATGAATCCGCATACAGGCATCCGGTGATTCACAGGGTTTTCGATCTTATCGAAAAAGACCTGATTACCCCGAAAGAATATGCTTTCATGAAAGATGAATACAGTTTCAGGCAGGTTATGAATGAAGAATATGAAAAAGGGCTTGAAAAGGGAATTGAAAAAGGAATTGAAAAAGGAATTGAAAAGGGACGCAGGGAAACAGCGGCAAATTTTCTTAAAACTGGAATATTGACAGAAGAACAGGTTGCTCAGGCGAGCGGTTTGTCTTTGGAAGAAATCAGAAAAATTAGGACGAGCTGTCAAATCGGAAAGGAGTTTTTTAAATGAAGTTTTTTTCAGGCGATGATTTGGTTATTATCAACGGGAGAGCGGTAAGAAAGATTTACGGCGGTTTTGCTACGGGACAGCCTGCAATTCTGGCAAAGCACGCTGCCGATCTGCATGAGTATGAAGTCAGAGAGATCAATCAGCTTATAAACTACAGCTTGGACTGGTTCGGCGAAGGAATTGATCTTATTGATCTGATCGGAGCATGTCAGAAAATTATGAATGATTTTATAGAGAAAGAAAAATTCTCAATGGAAAAAGACGGTGCCGCGCTGGAAAAAAGCCCGGAAGACCTGCAAACTCCTGTATCCCAAGCCCCGAAAAATTACAGAGGATGGAATCTGACTTCACGGGGAAAGAATAAAAAAGGGGAAGCCCTTTTCAATCTGGCGAAAAAAATCGGCGGAAAAAAACAGCAGAAATATCTCGGACTCTGGAATCAGGAAAAAGCAGACCGGATCATTGATGAAATGAGCCGAAACGATGGGAATGAACAATCCGAAAATAATTTATAATTCAGAGTGTTGAAACAACAATGCCGAAACGAACCGACATCAGAAAGATTCTTATCATCGGCGCGGGTCCGATCATCATCAGCCAAGCCTGCGAATTTGACTATTCCGGGACACAGGCATGCAAAGCCTTGAAAGAAGAAGGTTATGAAATTGTCTTGGTCAACAGCAATCCTGCTACAATTATGACCGACCCTGAAACCGCGCATCGGACTTATATCGAACCGGTCACGCCTCAGATTGTCGCCATGATTATCGAAAAAGAAAGACCCGATGCCCTTCTCCCTACGCTGGGCGGTCAGACCGGACTCAATACCGGCATCGAAGTCGCACGCATGGGTGTTTTAGACAAATTCGGCGTGGAAATGATCGGGGCATCGGTGGAAGCCATAAAGAAAGCCGAAGACCGTGACCACCTTTTCCGTCAGGCAATGCACAGAATCGGGCTTCGCATTCCCAAAAGCGGCATTGCAACCACTATGGAACAATCCTTTGCTGTTGCCGACGAAATCGGATATCCGATCATTGTCCGACCGAGTTTTACGCTCGGCGGAACCGGCGGCGGCGTGGCTTATAACCCGGAAGACCTCGAATTATTGGGGAAATCGGGCTTGGATGCCAGCCTTATCGGCCAAATCATGCTCGAAGAATCGGTATTGGGCTGGAAAGAATACGAACTGGAAGTCATGCGGGATAAAAACGACAATGTCTGTATTATCTGTTCAATCGAAAATATAGACCCCATGGGAATCCATACCGGCGACAGCATCACCGTCGCACCGGCTCAGACCCTCAGCGACAAAGAATATCAGGTCATGCGGAATGCGGCTGTTGCAATCATGCGGGAAATCGGTGTGGATACCGGCGGTTCAAATGTCCAGTTTGCCGTTAATCCAAAAACCGGCGAAATGATTATTGTGGAAATGAATCCCAGAGTTTCCCGAAGTTCGGCTCTTGCGTCCAAAGCCACGGGATATCCTATTGCCAAAATCGCCGCAAAATTGGCTGTGGGATATACACTCGACGAAATCCCCAATGATATTACCGGCGAGACCATGGCCTCATTCGAACCGACTTTGGATTACTGCGTAGTCAAAATTCCCCGCTGGACATTTGAAAAATTTCCCGAAACACGGGATTATCTGACTACGGCTATGAAATCTGTAGGCGAAACCATGTCCATCGGCAGAACTTTCAAGGAAGCTTTTCAGAAGGGACTGCGCTCTCTTGAAATCGGGCGTTACGGTTTCGGCGCGGACGGAAAAGACCCGGAAACAGATTCGCCGTCTTTGTCTGAAATTGAGCAGAAACTGGCGACTCCCAATTCCCGGCGGATTTTTTATCTGCGCCACGCGCTTTTAAACGGAATATCTGTTGAAAACATATACAAATCAAGCGATATTGATCCCTGGTTTCTTTATCAGTTCAAACAGATACTTGATCTGGAACAGGAAATCAGGCAATCCGGGAGGGATATCGCCCATTTTGTCGCCGACAAGGGGATCGGACGGGTTTCGCCCGACCTGCTGAGAAAGGCAAAAGCCTGGGGATTTTCAGACATTCAGTTGGCTCATATTACCGGATGCCGTGAAGATGAAGTTGAAAATTATCGGAAATCACTTGGGATTCGTCCGGTTTACAAATTAGTTGATACCTGCGCCGCAGAATTCAAAGCCGCGACGCCGTACTATTATTCCACTTATGAAACCGAAGATGAGGCAAGAGTTTCGGATCGGAAAAAAGTAATGATCTTAGGCGGCGGTCCCAACAGAATCGGTCAGGGCATCGAGTTTGATTACTGCTGTGTCCATGCCTCTTTTGCCCTCAGAGAAGAGGGAATCGAAAGCATCATGGTCAACAGCAATCCCGAAACCGTGAGTACGGATTATGACACATCGGACAAGCTTTATTTCGAGCCGCTGACACGCGAAGATGTCCTGCATATTGTCGAAACGGAAAAGCCTTACGGAGTCATTGTCCAGTTCGGCGGACAAACGCCCCTGAATCTTGCGGTTCCGCTACATAAAGCCGGGGTTCCGATTCTCGGCACACAGCCGGAAAGCATTGACCGCGCCGAGGATCGGGAGCTTTTCCAAGCCATGCTGAAAAAACTGAAATTGGTTCAGCCGGCAAACGGAACCGCTACTAATGTGGAAGAAGCTGCTGTTGTGGCAAATGAAATCGGATATCCGGTCATTGTCCGCCCCTCGTATGTGCTGGGCGGCAGAGCCATGAAAATCGTTTACAATCAGAAAGAACTGGAAAATTTTACTCGGCTGGCGATTCTTGCTTCTCCCGAACATCCTGTACTTATTGACAAATTTCTCGAAGATGCGATTGAAGTTGATGTGGATGCCATATCGGACGGAAAGACTACGATTATCGGCGGAATTATGGAACATATAGAAGCGAAGCCGCGGGGGTTCATTCCGGGGATTCTGCCTGCGTTCTTCCGCCTTACAGTCTAAGCTCTTCCATACTCGAGGAAATCAGCGATGCAACAAAAAGCATGTCCGCGGAACTGCATGTCGTGGGGCTGATGAATGTCCAGTATGCTATAAAAGACGGTCGGTTATTTGTTCTCGAAGTCAATCCCAGAGCATCGAGAACCGTGCCTTTTGTCAGCAAAGCCACGGGTGTTCCGCTGGCAAAATTGGCAACAAAGGTCATGCTGGGCAGGACTCTGGCAGAATTGGGACTGACTCATGAAGTTATTCCCGCGCATATCTCTGTAAAAGAGGCGGTTCTTCCTTTTGACCGTTTTCCGGATGTGGATACCCTTCTGGGACCGGAAATGAAATCCACGGGCGAGGTCATGGGCATTGATTCGGAATTCGGTACTGCTTATGCTAAGGCGCAGTTAGGAGCAGGGCAGAAACTTTCCTTTTCTGGTACGGTTTTCATCAGCGTTCAGGACAAAGACAAAAAAGCCGTTCTTCCGGCAGCATCCCGTTTTTATAATATGGGATTTTCCATTGCGGCAACACAGGGAACATCCCGGTTTTTAAAAGATCAGGGCATTCCCAACAAAATGATCAACAAGGTTTCAGAGGGCAGACCGTCAGTGGTGGATGCTGTTAAAAATAAGGAAATCCAACTCATTATCAATACCGGACCCGGTGCGGGAATAAGAGACGACGGATACCTGATCCGCCGTGCAGCCATAAAATTCGGCATTCCCTACGCAACCACAATCGCCGGTGCCGCGGCAATATCCAAAGGGATTGCATCCCTGATGGAAAAAAGGCTTTCAGTGAAAGCCATTCAGGAATATAATTTGAAGTAAAACGATTTTGAAAATCGTTTTATAAAACGGACGGTTTGCAAAATCGTCCTGCTATTCGGAGACAATTTTGAAATGATCTATCACGAAAAGCCGCGTGAGGCTTGCGGTGTATTTGGTATTTACGGGCATCCCGAAGCGGCAAAGGCAACCTATTTCGGTTTATATGCGCTTCAGCACAGGGGACAGGAGAGCGCAGGCATTGCCGCGGCTCGGAATGACAGCATTGTGGCACATAAAGGCATGGGACTTGTTCCCGATGTCTTTGATATGTCGCATCTCGAAGAACTGAAAGGAGAAAGCGCAATCGGGCATGTGCGGTATTCCACTACCGGAAGTTCGATTCTTTCCAATGCCCAGCCTTTTACTGTCCGTCATAGGAAAAAATCTTATGCTGTCGCACACAACGGCAACATTGTCAATGCCCATACGCTGAAAAAAGAGCTTGAAGAAACAGGCTCTATTTTTCAGACCACTATGGACAGCGAAATTTTTCTGCATCTGCTTGTAAAAAATCTGAAATACGGTTTTGAAGAAGCTCTTATCCGGACCGTCTCCAAACTGAGGGGTGCGTATTCCTTTGTGGTTCTGACAAGCCGCGGAGAGGTCATCGGCATCAAAGACCCCAACGGATTCAGACCATTATGCCTCGGAAAACTCAACGGCAATTATGTGCTGGCATCCGAGACCTGCGCGCTGGATCTGGTGAATGCCGAATTTGTACGGTCTCTTGATCCCGGAGAAATCGTCATCATCAGCGAAAACGGTATCCGAAGTCTGCAACCGCATGTTCAGACCCAGAAATCTTTCTGCATATTCGAACTGATTTATTTTGCAAGACCGGACAGTGTCATATTCGACCATAGCGTCTATCAGACAAGGAAAGCCCATGGTATAAGGCTTGCACAGGAAGCTCCTGTTGATGCGGATCTGGTCATGCCCTTTCCGGATTCGGGAAACTACGCGGCAATCGGGTATTCGAAAGAATCTGGAATTCCTTTTGAAATGGGCATGATACGAAATCATTATGTGGGAAGGACTTTTATACAGCCTACCCAGAGTATGCGCGATTTCGGCGTCAAGGTCAAACTGAATCCGGTACGTTCCCTTCTGAAAGGAAAAGAAATTATTATCATTGAAGATTCCATTATCAGAGGAACCACAGCGAAAACAAGAGTCAAGGCATTGCGGGAAATCGGGGTAAAACGGGTGCATCTGCGTGTCAGTTGTCCGCCCCATCGCTTTCCCTGTCATTACGGTATTGATTTTTCAACAAAAGGCGAGCTGATCGCAGCCCGGAAAACTGTCGGGGAACTGAGGGAGTTTTTGGGATTGGATTCGCTGTATTATCTGAGCCTTGAAGGACTTCTGCAATCCACCGGCATTGAAAACCCGGAAAACCATTTCTGCAAAGCCTGTTTTGACGGGTGTTATCCGGTTGAATTCGATGAGAATCTGTCTAAAGACTGTCTTGAACAGACTATGTAGGGCGGGTGAAACCTATCCTGCTGATTTGAGCGTCAATCAGGGGAGCGGGCGGAAACACCCCGCAGGGAATGAAAATGATTGAGTCAAGATATCTCAAAGATAATGTTCAAAATATTCAAAGACTTATGACACTTCCCCCCTTGAGACAGTTTGAAACCAGAAATCTCAAACAGTTGCTCCGGTTAAGCCGGATAAGGGAATACGAACATGGCGAACTGATTATCAACGAAGGAGATACGGATCCCTGGATTTATTTTCTCCTGTCCGGTACGGTGAGCGTGGAAAAAGAGGGGATATCCATAGGAAATATTGACAATGTCGGGGAAATGTTCGGCGAAATGAGAATCTTAGACGGTCTGACACGGTCTGCCTCGGTGTATGCCGAAGGCAAAACAGTGTGTCTGGCAATTGACACCTCTGCTGCCACAAACCGGCTGTCATCGGATGAAAGAGCGGATATTCTCTTTTTATTGTACCGCATATTTACAGAATATATTTCCATGCGCCTGCATCTCGCATACAACGAACTCATCGAAGCCGGAAAAGAGCTTAGGCAGCTTGCCGGAAAAAAAGGATAAATTTAATTCAGATAATTCTTGTAAGCAATGATCTGAATATGTTATTCTAAATGATTTAAAATAGGCAGGCGGACGGTTCTCTGTTAAAAACTGTTATCCTGTCCGGAAGCTGAAAAGTTATCTGATCACCATTCCTGAGGAGAAAGACTATGCCCGAAGAAGAAGCCCCAAAGTCAATAAAGGTTGACTACTACATCGAACTGGTTTTAAGACGCCGCTGGCTGCTCATCGTTTCGCGCGGACACCTTGATCCTGATAGAACCCAAAAGTATCCCGGACAAATATGTTGAACCGCTTTCCGAAGTTCCGGTGGAACAGAGAGTCAACACAATCACTCAGCAGGTAAAAAGCCGCAACTATCTTGAACGTATCATAAAAGAAGCGGGCCTCTATGCTGGACCCGAATACAAAAATATGCTTCTTGAAGAAAAAATTGATGCTGTCCGCAAAAACATCAATGTTGAAGTGACCAGGGGCCGCAAAGGGACGGATTCCTTCAGAATTTCATTTAACGGAAAAGAGCCTGAAAAAATTACAAAAGCCGTGAGCGCGCTGGCATCTTTTTTTATTGATGAAAGCATCAAAGTCATGGAAGCCGAGGTGATCGGCGCGAGCGTTTTTCTTCAGGAGGAACTGAAAATCAAGGCGGAGAGGCTCATCAGCGTGGAAGAGGCTCTTAAAGAATACCGGATGAAATATATGGGCGGTCTTCCCGAGCAGCTCAATTCCAATCTGAGTATGCTGGAAGGACTCAGGAAGCAGATCGGGGACAAACAGGAGGGTCTCAGGGATGAGAAAATGAGGATGATCCAGTTGGAAGCACAGATGACTGAACTCCGGCGGGACATAGAAAATTACACGCCCGAAGCCCTTGCCATGGAAGAGGCATCGCTTGCAGTCAGAGAACCTGAGAATGTGGTGAAACTGCGTCAATTGAAAGAACAGTATGCCCAGATGACCGCCAGATACACGGAAAAGCATCCTGATCTCGCCAAAATGAAAAAAATGGTTGCCGATCTTGAAGAAACAGTTGCAAAAGAAGAAGCACAGAAAACGGAAGATTCTCCCGGTCCTGTGATTAAGCCTAAAACAAGAAACGACCTGATCGCGGACAAATATAAAGCACTTAAAGAAGAACAGCTCAAGGGGATAAAAACTCAATATGAGGAATCAAAGAATGCTATAAAAATACTTGAAGAAGATATAGTAAAAATATTAAGCCAGACCGTTGTCTATGAAAAGCGGGTGGAAGAGACTCCTAAAAGAGAACAGGAACTGATGACTCTGCGAAGAGATTATGATACTATCAAAGATTCCTATAATTCACTGATGGAGAGAAAATTAGATGCTGATATTGCGGTCAGCATGGAAAGAAAATCAAAAGGGGAACGGTTCCGTATTCTTGATCTGGCAAAAGTTCCCCAGAAACCCGTATCACCCGATGTGAAGAAACTGCTGATGATGGCCGTTGCCGCGGGGATAGGATTAGGCGGCGGGCTGATTTTTCTGCTGGACCTTTTAGACACTTCCCTGAGAAGACCCGAAGATATAGAATCTCTGCTGAAAATTCCTGTTCTGGCAACCATACCCAATGTCTATTACCGTTCGGTTGACAAGGTAAAGCAGAGACTGGATCAGGGTCTGAGTCTTTTTTTTGTTTTGATAGATGTCATGCTGCTGGGCATGTTTGCCATACTTGCCGCCAAAGGCACAGAATATGTCATGGGGAAATTATCAAAATATGTTCCGTTTTTTTCGACCTTTGTAAACTGACCGGATTCCGGAAACCGAATTTCTTGAAAAAACTCGGTTTCCCGATTCCCGGCAGGAGTGATTAGGGCTAAGAAAGAAGGTGAGTCGCTTGGGCAAAATATTTCCGTTAATAAGACCGCATAAAACAGACAAGCCGCCGGAGGCGACCCATAAAGGTTCCGTAGGAATAGACGTACAGGACAGATATGAACACAATAAGATGGACAGGAACCTTGTAACATTTCTGAAGCCGCATTCATTTGAAGCCGAACAGTTCAGAATGCTGAGGACAAATCTTTTGTTTCCGATTTCAGGAAGATCGCCGCGTACTATTATGGTCACAAGCGCTATCCCCGGAGAGGGAAAATCTTTCATTGCCGCGAATCTGGCTATCAGCATTGCCCAGATTATCAGCGAATATGTGCTGCTGATAGACTGCGACCTGCGGACTCCCTGTCTTCATACCCGCTTCGGCTTCGGCGACGATGTTCCGGGATTAAGCGAGTATCTTTCCCACGGAAGCCATTTTGAGGCTGTGAACCGTAAAAAATTCGGCAATATTCCCGAACTGAGCGAATATCTTTCCGACGGCGTGTTTCTTTCATCTTTGTTTCTCAAGACAAAGATACACAAGCTGACTATGCTGCCGGCAGGCAAACCGCCATATAACCCTTCCGAACTGCTGTCCTCAAAACAGATGGCGGACCTGCTTAAAAAAGAAAAATCGCGCTACAGTAACCGTTATATCATTATTGATTCGCCGCCCCCCAAACTAATGACCGAAACCAGTGTGATCGCAAGACAGGTTGACGGCATTCTTTTAGTGGTGAAATACGGAAGCACTCCCCGGAAATTAGTGGCGGATCTGGTGGACATGCTGGGAAAAGAAAAAATCGTCGGTATCATCCTTAACGGATTTGACGGATACGGCAAATATGATAAATTCAGAAGAAAATGGGTTCAGATGGTATAAGGCTGCCGGGCATAATGTTTGCTTTCAAAAAAACGGATAACAATACATATAGTAATGATAACAGACAGTTTTCCGGATATGAAGATTTCGGAGGCGATTTTCAGGACAGAACGGAAAACGGAAAAACACAGGCAGTTCCCCCGGAGCTTTCCGCGGACGAGAGCAGGATGGACGGAACTCTGGTGATGCTGCTGAAACCTCAGTCATTTGTAGCCGAACAGTTCAGAATATTGAGAACCAATCTTCTGTTTCCTGCTTCGGGCGAGGCACCGCGTTCCATTATGGTGACCAGCGCGGTTCCCGGCGAGGGGAAATCTTTCATATCTGCGAATCTGGCAATCAGCATTGCCCAGAATGTTGACAACAAATACGCGCTGCTTATGGATTGCGACATGCACAAGCCCTGCATTCACAGGAGTTTCGGGTTCGGGGATGCTCCGGGGCTGAGTGAGCATCTGTCTTCGGACATTCCCTTGTCCTCTCTGCTTCTTAAAACCAGTGTCAAACGGCTGACAGTCATGCCCGGTGGGAAACCGCCCTACAATCCTTCCGAACTGCTGTCTTCGGAAAAAATGTCGGCACTTCTGAAAGATGTGCAGTCGAGATATAATGACCGTTATACTGTGATAGATTCGCCTCCGCCCAAACTTACAGCAGAAACCAGTGTGATCGCAAGACAGGTTGACGGTGTTCTTTTAGTGGTGAAATACGGAAGCACTCCGCGGAAAGAGGTTGCCGAACTGATAGATATTATCGGAAAAGACAAAATTCTCGGTATCATAACCAACTGGGCGGATACCAGCAATACATACCGCCTGTACCGCAAACACATCAGAAGAAAATAATTTTTTTATACGGATAAAAAAAGATGTTGAGAGTATTAAAAAAATATTACCCTGTGCGGAAAGTTTTTTTTGTTATCGGCGAAGGCGCGGTGATCTACTCGTCAATCCTTTTTACCCATTGGATTCTGATGTGGGGAAAGCCATTTTCCTCGGATATTCGGCTGTGTCTGAAAATCATGCTGATCACTTTTGTCTGCCAGATATGTCTTTACTACAATGATCTCTATAACCTGAACCTGACCTACACCCTTTCCGAACTTGGGGTTCGGCTGCTTCAGGCTTTGGGGGCAGCAACGATTTTTCTTTCGGGCATTTATTTTGTTTTTCCCAAAGTGATTGTGGGAAGGGGAATTTTCTTTGCCATGACCCTGGGATTTGCCATGCTTTTTATTATATCATGGCGTTTCTGCTGCACGGTGATTTTAAACAGCGGTGTGTTCAACCAAAAAATCATGATTCTCGGGTCCGGAGAACTGGCGCGGAATATCTCAGAAGAAGTGAGACAGAGAAAAAACTGCGGATACGAACTTGCAGGAATTACATTGGAAGATGATGATGACAGTTGTTTTTCTGATGAGAAAAGCAGAATTCTGCTTCATCGGAAAAAATATGACGGTCTGTGCGAAATCGCAAATGACCTGAATATCAGGAAAATGGTTGTGGCTCTGAGAAACAGACGTACCGGATTTCCGACCAAAGAACTGCTGGAGTGCCGTATCAGCGGAATTGATGTTCTTGAAGGGGACAGTTTCTATGAGATGCTTACCGGGAAACTGAGTGTGGAACACATCAATCCCGAATGGCTTATCTTTTCGGAAGGCTTTCAGAAATCTTTTTTCATACGTTCTGCCAAACGTGCCACGGATATTGTTCTGTCTTCTGTCATGCTGTTCACGCTGCTGCCGGTGATTATTATGACCGCTGTTCTGATCAAATTAGATTCCAAAGGGCCGGTTTTATTTTCTCAGGAACGCGTAGGAGAAAAACGCAGGAAATATAAAATCCACAAATTCCGTTCCATGATAACGGATGCCGAAAAACAAAGCGGTCCTGTCTGGGCAAAAGCCGATGATGACCGCGTGACGCGTGTGGGAAGATTTATCCGTCAATGGCGGGTGGATGAAATTCCCCAGCTCTGGAATGTCTTAAAAGGCGAAATGAGTTTTGTAGGACCGCGTCCTGAGCGCGAGTTTTTTGTAAAAGGACTTGAATACATCATTCCGTATTACAGCGCACGGTTTACAGCCAAACCCGGCATTACAGGCTGGGCGCAGGTCAGCTACGGTTACGGCGCGTTATATGAAAAATATGTCTCTCTCTTTGGATCTTCTGATTGTGCTGCGGACTGTGAAAACAGTTATTTCCGGAAGCAAAAGCGGCGCACGGTGAGACTTTCTCATCATATTTCAAAAACTTAAACGGTTCGTAATAAAAAAACTGTCAGATGACCCTGCCCGGTTTATGTAACCGACAGGGCGGAGCTATATCTGTAAAACGATTTGCAAAATCGTTTTACGGTTACAGACTGTTATTGCCGCCGTCATAATTTGCGCTCGGATTCCCGTCATGCAGGAGACCAAACTCTTAGAGGATAAAACGATGTTTGACAACATTAAAATCGGAAGCAAGTTGGTCGGAGCATTCATCATCGTAGCAACGATAGCGGGGATTATCGGCGCTGTGGGATATTACGGTCTGGAAATTGCCAGAAAAACATTTGATGAAATAGATATCGTGAGGATGCCGAGTGTGGTATCTCTCGGTATTATCAACAAATATCAGACCGTCGTCAAAGCCTCGGTGCGAACGCTTGTTATCCCCAATCTGGATGCACAGATGCGGCAGGCTCAATATGAGGCTATGGATAAAGCGTGGCATCAGATTGACGAAGCATGGAATATTTACGAACCGCTTCCCCAGAGTGCGGAAGAAGCCAAATTATGGAAAGAGTTTGTTCCGTTATGGAATAAATGGAAAACCGACGTTACGGATCTGAAAAAAATTATTGAAGAAAAAAAACAGTTTACAGTCTTGAAATCCGAATCAGCGGATTCAAAATCAACTGAAATGGAATCAAAAATTATTTCAGCCATGCTCAAAGCCCGCGAGAGTTTTGACGATGCCGAGGCGATATTGGAAAAGCTGGTGGCTGAAAATGTCAGAGTAGCCGATGCAGCTACAACCGAAGGCAAGCAGACGGCAGCCCGCGCCAAGACAATTATGCTCGTAGTTATTGTCGTCGGCGTTTTTATGGCATTGGCATTAGGGATATTTCTTGCACGAAGTATCACGATTCCTATGTCTCATGCCATAAAGATGCTTCAGGAAATGGGCTTGGGGCATCTGAGCAGCCGCATGAAAATGAGTAGGAAAGACGAGATCGGAATTTTGTCCCAGACTATGGATCGTTTTGCCGATGATCTTCAGAATATTGCAATCGCTGCCATGAAAAAAATTGCCGAAGGAGATATGAGCATTGAAGTGGTCAGCAAAGACAATCAGGATGAAATAGCTCCCGCGATTAAACAGATTTCGGATTCTCTGCGCGCTTTGATAGCAGAAACCGATATGCTTTCAAAAGCGGCTGTAGAAGGAAAACTCTCAACGCGGGGGAATGCCGATAAATTCAAAGGGGTTTATCGGGATATTGTCAAAGGCGTCAATGATACGCTGGATGCCGTGATTAATCCGCTGAATGTTGCGGCAATTTATGTTGACAGAATCAGCAAAGGCGATATTCCTCACAAAATAACAGACAGTTACAACGGCGATTTCAACACCATCAAAAATAATCTGAATACCTGCATTGATGCTGTAAATAAAATGATCGGCGAT
>JFJP01039803.1_pt1 | contig 12601 bp, 7 predicted proteins | sample 431651 | NCBI WGS metagenome assembly JFJP01 (sample SAMN02602958, study PRJNA72255) | Microbial mat metagenome, whole genome shotgun sequencing project. | biome: fresh water; feature: sink hole; material: water; isolation source: purple microbial (photo- and chemosynthetic) mats found in... | reverse complement strand
AGGAAACGTCACCACCACCTCATCGACCCAATGAATAAAGGAGCCGATTGCAAAATCCCTGCCCGAAAAATATGTAATTCGGAATCGAAGTCTTTTTGTTCAACCAATGCCTAACAAGGAATGACCAATGTCCAAGTTTAAGATGTGCTGACGGGGCTGACGTTTCGGGCTGTTTCGGTGGTTTTGAACAATGGCTTTCCCAGCCCGGAGCAGGATGCTCCGGGTACGTTCTTGGCAATGGCATTGGACACGCTTCCGGCGGAGACCGCCAGCTCCAAATGCCGACTACGAGATGGAATTGAATCGTTTGCCGTTCTCGTTCACCGAAATGGGCAGGCAACAGGTTATTGCGTCCGCTGATTTTCTAGGCAACGGTCCAGGAGCATCCCGGCAATGGTGCGGTGGACCTTTGACATCGGCAGGGCCTCGATCTCGGCCCGGCTGCACCAGCGCAGTGCCTGCGCATCGGGTGGTAATGCCGCCTTCCCCTCCAGGGATGTCGTCCGGCACGCCAACACGTGGAAGGTTTGTGTGAAATGACTGAAGGCGTGGTTGACGCGGCCCAACGGGCGTATATCCGTTAAATCAAGGCCGGTTTTTTGTCCAATCCCTTGCTGCACAACTGTCCGCAGCAGTTCGCGGTGCTCCCGGCGCAGGCAGGGAAACTCCCATAGCCCCGCCAGAAGTCCGCGCTCGGGACGTCGATAAACAAGCACCCGTTGCCCGGCATCGATAATGATAGCGGCCACCTCGATATGGTGCGGAACAGCCAGCTTGACAGGTTTGAAGGGGATGGCATCGGTCAGATGCTGCTGGCGGGCCGCGCAATCGGCATACAGCGGGCATTCGCCGCAGTCCGGCCGCTTCGGGCGGCAGACCAGCGCCCCCAGTTCCATCATCGCCTGATTGAATGTCGACGGATCAACCTCGCGCAAGGCGGATTCCAGTTCGCTATAGATGGCACGGCGCACAGGGGCACGGCGCAAGTCATCCGGGATTCCACGGAAGCGAGAATAGACGCGCAGGACATTCCCGTCGATGGAAGGAACCGGCTCGCCAAAGGCGATGGAGGCAATCGCGGCGGCGGTATAAGGGCCAATCCCGGGGAGCACTTTCCAAGCGGCGGCCGTGGACGGGAATGCGCCCAGCGCAACGATCTGCCGCGCCGCCGCCTGTAGATGCCTTGCCCGCGAATAATAGCCCAGCCCCTCCCAGCATTTGAGGACATCCTGCGATTCAGCACCAGCGAGCGTATATACATCAGGGAATCGCGTTAAAAAGCGTTCAAAATAGGGAATGACCGTGGCAACCTGAGTCTGCTGCAGCATGATCTCGCTGATCCAGACCTTGTAGGGCGAGGGCGTCTCGCGCCATGGCATCGGGCGGCGATGCCGCGAAAACCAGTCGATCAGGAGGTGTGACCATCCGGGCATGGCGCTCAATCCGCCGTCGCCCCGGCACGGAGCGCGGGCAAATGGGTGTTCAGCAGGTCCGCATCCAGCTCGAACAGCACGAAGCCACGGGCACCGGCACCGCGCAAGCCGTCGATCTGCCGGACCACCTCCTCGGGAGGCAGGTTGTATGTGGTCGGGGAAATGCCGGGATAGATCGGATACGGCGGCGGCAGGGCGTCGCACTGGATGCGGAAAAGCGACAGGGCCTCGGCGGTGGACGTGACATAGTTCATCGGGCACACAAAATCCACGATCCCGTCACGCCCCCACTTGACCCAGTCCTGTCCGATCGAATCACGCACCCCCGGCCAGTTCCCCCATACCGCCGCCGAGACCTGGATGCCGGGGCGAACGGTCTTGACCGCCTGACTGATGCGCCGGACGATGGCCGTCATCTGGTCGCGCCGCCAGGCCAGGAAAACGGCATGATCGGCTCCGCTGACCACATCCGCTGGCCAACGAGTGGCCGCTCGTCCCGTATCGCTGCGAAAGCGGGCGGCACAGGTGGCACAGTAGCAGGCGTCCTGATCGGGATAGCGCACATAGTCAAGATGAAAACCATCCACCGCATAGTGCTTTACCGTTTCGGTGGCGGCGTCAACCGCCAGCTTGGTGTTCAGCGGGTTTACCGGACAAAGCCATTTGATCGTTTTCCCGTCACGATCCCGCATCAGGCGTCCCGCCTTTTCCATCTCGCTGACCCAGGGTTCCGGCGCATTCTCAAGAACCCAGAGCACGGTCCAGAGATGCATCGCGATGCCCTCGCGCTGACAGGCATCGAGGCATTGCTGCAGCAGATCGCCTTCCGCCGCGACCCGGTACGAGACGGGCAGCACGGTCGAGGGATAGTAGGCGACTCCAGCCCACTGATGATTGGCGAACAGGGCGTTCATCCCGGCCTGCTTCAACCGACGAACGGCCTCCGGCCAGCCGATGCCGGGCGGTCCCCCTGCATTATGACACCAGACGCCCCGCCATTCCGGCTGGCGCGACAGGGGGCGAACCGACGAGACGTAGGCTTCGCGAAGTTGATCACGTAGCGCCCCGACGCGACTGACAACCGCCTCAAATGCCATCGACTGACCGTCTGCCGCAGGATCCGCCTCGCGCAGGCGTTCGATCTGGCGTAGCGACCGCAGGGTGCGTGTCGACTGGCCATGACGTTCAGCCGTTCTCAGGATAAAATCCCGGGTCTGTTCCCAGTTCTCGAATTCAAACAACCGTTCCGCCCGGCGGGAAAGCTGTTGATTGAAAAACGGGATCATTTCAGGAACCAGCGCCGAGGACAGGGCAAGCACCATCTGCAGTTTGTTTTCACGGTCGACATTGGTCAGGACATGACCGATGTATACGCCCTTGCTGTGGATGGTGACGGCTGGCAACCGGGAATCCTCGCCCTTGGCATTTAGCCAGGTTCCAATCGTCCGTGCCGTGTCGACCACAGGGATATTCACATTCCAGGAATCCTGCCGTACCGTCCCCGGCAACCCGCCAGACGATTCGCCTCGCAGGCGGATCGCACTAAAGGCATCCGCCGGATTAGCGGCCATCCACTGCTTATCGCGCAGCCCGAGCAACGGCAACAGTTCGGGCGGCAGGGCATACATCACCATCAGCTTCCCACCCGCATCGGTAAAGGCGGTGAGCATCTTCAGGGTCGCGGGAGGAATCACCGGATTGTACGGCAGAATCATCAGCCGACCCCCAGGGGGGATGCCTGTAGTGGCCAATTCACGGTCATCCAGCACGGCAGCATGCAGCCCGCTGGCATCGAACCACTGCGCCAGGCGCTCGGCTGTGCGATTGATGAGGGTCGCCTCGGCAGGGGTACTCTCGATCGCGGCACTGTTACGCAGGATCAGCAGCGGACTCGACCGACCGCGCAGGGCCGCCAGCTCAAGGCGTGTCGTCAGGGGCTTCGCCTTCCAGAGCGCAATGCGCACGGCATCGATCCGGTGCCATCCCTCGGGGGTTCCCTCCGGGGAGAAGCTGCCACGCGACAAGGTAATGGTCTGCCAGTGGGTGCCGGTGACATTGAACCAGCCGCCATACCAGCCGCTGCCGCTCTTGAAATAGAGCGAACAGCGCGACACGGCGGCAGGTTCGGACAATCGTATTGCCAGCGAGAATTCGGTGTAGGAGGAAAGATCCAGGCGAATGGCGGCATCCCGGTAGACCCGATCCGCCTGAGGCGTCAGGGCAGCATCAAACCGCAGCCCGGTCTGACCGTAATACAGCGAGGGCGTGGGCAGCGCCGGCTTGACCCCCGCGGCTTGCCAGGCAACCGTTGCATTCGGCCCGGCGAAAACCCCGAGATCCGTCCAACCGGACGCCACCTCCGGAAGCCCCGCCAGGCACGCGGCGAGGATGACCATGCCAGTGAATGCACAACATCGCATGGATCCCCTCCCCTGCCCGCGACGCTTAGGCGCGCCGCTTGAACTCGTTGGTGCGGGTATCGATCTCGATCAGGTCGCCGGTCTCGATAAACGCCGGAACCGCCATTTCATAGCCCGTCGCCAGCTTGGCGATCTTGGTCACCTTACCGGAAGTATCGCCGCGTGCGGCGGGTTCGGAATACGCCACTTTGCGGATGATCGAGATCGGAAGCTCAACCGAGATCGCCTTGTCGTTATAGAACACCACGGCGCATTCCATGCCATCCTCAAGAAAGTGAACCGCGTCACCCATGTTCTCGGCATCGATGTCATACTGGTTGTAATCCGCATCCATGAACACATACAGCGGATCGGCGAAATACGAATAGGTCACGTCCTTCCGTTCAAGGACAATCTGCTCGAACTTGTCATCGGCCTTATAAACGGTTTCCTTGGCCGAATCGGTCAGCAGGTTTTTCATCTTGAGCTTGACTACGGCACCGCTGCGCCCCGACCGACTGTATTCCCCCTTGAGAACCACCATCGGCTCATCACCGACCATGATAACGTTACCTGCGCGAAGTTCCTGTGCTATTTTCATAATCATCCTCCCCTAAAACTGAAATATATTTTCTAAATCTTCGGGAGTTTAGCGATTTCCTGCCAGAAATACAGCAAATTCCGCGTGAGCCGGTTATCCGCATGGAAGCGCGCCCAATTGGAGGCCGGCGAGGCAATGGCCTGCCGCCAAGGCAGGAACGCATTCCAGGCCTCGGCCATCCCGCGTCCGGCATTCCAGGCCTTCCAAAACTGGCCCAGTGCCGCCGCACCACCATGCCGCGATAGTGAGGACGACGCATCGGTCCCGGCGGGCGTGGACATCTCGGGCAGGTAGCGATCAAGGAATGCCTGCAGCTTGACCCAGTGGACATCATCATGCTGGGGGTAGATGTGCCAGACAAAGGGCTTACCAGCCCACAAGGCGCGCACAAAGGAATCTTCGCCTCGCACGATGTTGATATCACAGGCCCAGAGCAGGGCGTCGTACTGCGCCTGCGCAACGAAGGGCAGCTTTTGAACCTGTAGATTCCCCTTGGTATACGGCTTGCCGTACGCCAAGGGACCGCCCGCATAGCGTTCGATCAGGGGAATTACCCGTCCCTCGGGAACCAGGCAGAGCACAGACAGAGGTCCGCGGGACCACGCCTCCAGAAGGTCCGGCAACCCGTTATTCTCGTAGCAGAACAGGGAGACGCAGAGGGTCCCCGGGGAGGGGGCTGGGATGTTCAACGATTGCCAGAATGCCGCCTTTTGCATGGTATCGAAGGCCTCGCGCCGGGCGATCAGATCCTGCTCCAGCAGCAATCCGCCGGTGTTGCGGCTAAACCCTGGAAAGAAGAAATACTTTGTCAGGGGAAGATCCGGCGACGGCGAGGCGACTTGATGACACCCGTCCACCCAGGGTTCGGCCGAGAGGTACTCCAGATTGATCCAGACCGGCGGCGGGGATTGCTCGGCCATGGCTAGCAGATACGGGCGAGGAAGCTGGCAGGCAAACGCCTCGATCACCAGGGCGGCGGGCGTAACCGCCGGCATATCGGCATCCCAGCGGCACACCTCGACACCCTGGCACCGCTGCTGACGCAGCAAGGGATCGGCCTGCGGACAAAGCCGGCGGAAACAATCGAGATCCGTAATCCAAAGCCGGACGGCGAGTTGATGCTCGCTGACCATCTGGCGTGCCAGGCGCCAGCAGACCCCGGCATCCCCGAAATTGTCGATTACATGACAGAATATATCGCAGGCGGGGTTCATCGTGCCGATGGCCGCCACGGGTGGGAATTGACCATCCGCCGGACGGCTCACAGCACTTTCATCTTCGGCAGGTCCTGGATATCCACCGCCCCGATCACACGGTTATCGGCATCCACCACGATCAGGTCGTCGATATTGTGCGTCTCGAAGATATTCAGCACATCCACGGCCAGTTCATTTTCGCGCACCGTGATCGGGTTGCGAGTCATGAAGGAGGACACCGGCAGATGTAAGATATCAGGATGCTTGCCGATGTGCCGCCGCAGGTCGCCATCCGTAAAGACACCCTTCAACGTGCCTCGGCCATCAACCAGTGCCGCCGACCCGGCGCGCGCCTCGGTCATCGCGAGCAGGACGGTCTTGACATCGGCCTCCTGCGATACGCAGGCCAGCCGAGCATCCCGCCGCATGATATCGGCCACCTGCAGCAACAAGGCGCGCCCGATCGCCCCGCTGGGATGGAGCTTGGCATAATCCTCGCGCTTGAACCCGCGCACCTCGAGCAGCACCATCGCCAACGCATCGCCCCAGGCCAGCGTCGCCGTGGTACTGGTGGTTGGCGCCATGTTGAATGGGCAAGCCTCCCTGGGGACCGCGACACAGGCGACAATATCACTGTGCCTGGCCAGCGTACTCTCCCGGTTGCCGGTCACGCCCACGATGATCACATTCAACCGGCGGGCGGGGGGCAATAGTTGAAGGACCTCCTCGGATTCGCCGGAATAGCTCAATACCAGCAGGACATCGCCCTGCTGGAGAATACCCAGATCCCCGTGCATGGCCTGCGCAGGATTGAGCACCACACTGGTACTGCCGGTACTGGCTAACGTGCTGGAGATCTTCTCGGCGATATGCAGATTCTTACCCATGCCGGTGACCACGACCTTGTTCCGCCGCGCCAGGGCATCGATAATCGTATTGACCGTCTCCCGGAATCCGTGGACGAAGTTGGCCTTGATGCTGACCAACCCCTCAATCTCGCAATCAATGATACGCTGCGCCTGCTCCAGAATCTCCATATAAAAACTCCTGCCGCTAAACCCTGCCGCTAAACCCTGCCGTATAACACGCAAAAACAGGCAACGAGGATAACACGCAATCCCTTGGAAACAAGCGCAAAGGTGGCGTATTTATAAGATCAACGTTTCCTTTGGAGAAGCGCGGTTTTCGGAGGAGACGACGAAGAGAGAGCCCAGGTGCCTTCGGGGTTGCGGCTCAGCGTCAAGGATGCCGGGAAGCAGTAGTTCGGGTCGCCCCGGTCGAGAACGCTTTGGACCAGCATGCGCAGGCTTGGTGTCGGGGTGGCTTTGAGCACCTTGCCGTTGACCTGGACCATGATCTCCTGTCCCGGCGCGAACATCAGCGGATGAAGGTAGAGGCGCACGAAGTTACCGATCTCCAGAACGTTGATCTGTTTGGTGTCGGCATCCACGTCAATCACGATCCGCTCCGCTTCGAGGGGGGTATCCTTGTCATACCGGTCGGTGCCGATCCAGTAATGCAGGTTGTCTTTTTCCGTTGTCGGCCAGAAGCCGGGATGCTTGTCGCCGCGGCGGGTGGCTCGGGTGGTGCAATCCCAAATGAGTTTCCTGGGCAAGGGATGGCGGACGTACTGGTCCAGCCAGCGGATGGAGTGGCAGTCGATACGTTCCGTTGGTGCATTGGTTCCCTTTTCCTGCCAGGCGGCGGGATCCGTGTAGACGCGTTGCAACGAGCCTTTCTCTCCATGGTCCGCGAAATTATGGAAGCAGCGGGCATGGATGTAGGTGGCATGCGCGTAAAGTCCCGGATGTTCCTCCTGGAGTTTCCGGATCCGGACCCCGTATTCAGCGGCTACCGTATTGCGCTTATGCGCCTTGTCATTCTCTCCAACCTGGATCAAAAAACCCAGGTTCGCATAATTATCAGGGGGTACGCCGTTCGGATGGCCAGCCGACATGGCGGACGCGGCCCAGCGGTCGGGCATGCGTGCCGGGATCTGGTATAGGGCGTCGCCACCTGCGCTGAAGCCCATGAGATAGACGCGGTTGGGGTCGACCTGTCCAAACGCGATCATGTTCTCGATGAGTCGATCGTAGCAGGCGAACGATTGTTCACGCCAGTGCAGGTTCCAATTATCCGTGACTCCCCGTGCCGCCAGGTAGATACCGTTCGTGACCCCGTTGAGATAATAGGTCTGCATGTGTTGCCACTGCGAATCGTTCAGCCCGGTGGGTGCTTCGCCACCGCCGTGCAGGGCAATGTACAGGGCGTAGCCGGTCGCGGGTTTCTCGCCAACCACCGTGTAGGCATAGCGCATGGTCTTCCCGTCGTAGGTGATCACCTTGGCTTCCTGCTCGGCCTGGCGCTGCGTGTCAGCCGTGATCTCCTCGACGTATTTTGCCCAGACCTTTTCCGTGATGCGGGACAGCTCGTTGGTCTGGATGAGCATGTCTGTTTTCTCTAGCTGCATGAGCAGATCGGCCAGCCGGTGTTCAGCCAACGCCTTGTCAATGGCATCGCCGTCGATCAATTCCAGCGTGGTGGATGCATAATTCGTGGTCACATTGATGGCGCTTACAGAGGTATTTGTGGGAGCCCATACGAGCGGGAAATGGATGCCTGTTTTTTGGAAGGAGGCCGCGTAGATCGCGTGCCGGGGATTGTCGGCGATCTGCTGGGAGGCCTGACGGGCGAACCAGGTTCGGTTGAGCGCCTTGGATTCGGCGGCTCCGATCGAGTGCCAACCGCCATCCCAGATTTCCACCCAGGTATGATTGCCGCCACCCTCCACCCAGACGGGGGTCCCCACGACACGGGCGGGAATGCCGACCGCGCGGCAGGCGCTCACTAGCAGGATGGAAAGCCCGCTGCACGATGCCTTGCGCTCCTCCATGGATTCAAGCGGGCTCATGCAGGCTTTGGAACGTTCGCGCGAATAATGCACGTTCAGCTCATCGTAGATGCTGGTGTTCAGCTTGATGGCGGCTTCCCCGGCCGTCTGGCATCCGTCCACCGTCTTGCTGAAACGCTCGAAAAAGGATTTGCGCCAGGCATCCCGCCGCTCGTCCAGGTTGGCGTAGGGCAGGACCTCGTTAAGGAATATCGCGTCCGGTATCTCCTTTGCCCAGGGGAATGTATCGCGAGCGAGGGTGGCATACTGGATATGCTCGGCGAGGAGATCGGGCGACAAGGTCTCGCGGTCGCCTTCGGGCATATTCTCGAGCAGGAATGCCAACGCCGCCTGTTGTGTTTCGGGCAGTTTCTGTTTCAATGCCTCAAACCGGTTGGTTTGGGCATCGCCGGTGCTGGCGGTGATAACCGTGGCACAGAGCATCCAGGCTGTTGCAATGCTCAGAGTGGATGCACATTCCCGTGCATTTCCGCTGAAGCCGGTACTACAAACACGCATAGCGTTCCTTTTATACGCTGGTTGGATTTATGTGCGGTCACCGGAAATAGAGGCCGTGCTCCTGGAATACATACTTGTCGGTGAACCCGGAGAGATAGTCGCATACCGTGCGCTTGATGCCGTCCTCGGCCAGTCTGGAGCGGGCCTTCTGGCCCATCAGGTCGGGATGGGCGCAGTAATGCTCGAAGAGATGGCGTAGCATGGTGGTGGCGATTTCGGCCTGGTTGCGGATGGCCTGGCAGAAATAGACATGGGTGTACATGAAGGTCTTGAAATCGGCGGCGTGTCGGGCCATGTCGGGGCTGAAGGTGACGAGCCGTCCAGTGCCTTGCATAACGTCCTGCATGCTTTGCGGCTGGCAGCGGTCGAGCACTGCCAGCGTGGTTTCGGAAATATCCTCGATCAACAGATCGAGCAGGTTGCGGATGGTCATCCGGAGGCGGGGCCCACGGTCCAGGTTGCGATAGGCGGCGAATGTTCGCTCTGAGGCCTGGCGCCAGAGTTCCTGGGTTTCCAGTAGTTCCTCGGTCAGGATGCGGGCGAGCAGGGCGTCATCGGTATCGTGGGCGAAGTAGGTGATATCGTCGGCCAGGTCTGCAATCTGGGCTTCCAGGCACTGGTTCGGGCCGATGGGGCGTCCGTCGAGCAGGAGGCCGGGGGTGGCCGCTTCGTGTTTCATTAGGCCGGCACGGACTTCCCACGTGAGGTTCAGCCCCGGGAAGTCGGGATACTGCAGGTCGAGTAGATCCACCCAGCGCAGGCTCTGGCAGTTATGGTCGAAGCCGCCGCTGTCCTCCATCAGGCGGTTGAGTTCGTGCTCCCCGGCATGTCCGAAGGGGGTATGGCCGATATCATGGGCGAGGGCGATCGCCTCGGTCAGGTCTTCGTTGGCAGCCAGGATACGGGCGAGGGTACGGGCCACGGCGGCGACCTCGACGCTATGCGTCAGGCGGGTGCGGTAGTGGTCGCAGGTGCTCCGGGTGAACACCTGGGTCTTATATTCCAGCCGGCGGAAGCAGCGGCTGTGTACAATCCGGTCGCGGTCGCGCTGGAAGCAGCAGCGGGCCAGGTGCTCGGGTTCTGGATACCGGCGGCCTGCGGAGTCGGCGCTGCGGGCTGCGTATGGCGCGGTGCAAAGGGCCTCGCGCTCAGTCTGTAGGTTACGGATGGACACGTGTGCTTTCATCTCAGAAACGGAACATCAGCGGTTCCGTTGCGTTTTTGCTGTCCGGACTGTTGGTGATATCGATTTGATCGGGGCTGACACTCTGAAGCGGTACTGGGCTGCCATAATCCTTGAACAGGGTCCGGCTGGCGGCGATGCCGCGGATGGTCTCGGTCCCGGGGGCGGCACCGGCAGTGATGGCGACCACGTCCAGTCCGGGGGTGTTAAGCTCACGGTCCATCGCGGTGAACCATTCGGCGGCAGGTTCCGCCTCGAACCAGAGCAGCAGCCCGTCGAAACGGTGCGTGCGGCAGATCGTGATGATATCCGTCGCGGTGACGGCCGCCCCTCGCTGGACCCGCACGACCGGCACCAGGCGCAACCGGTAATAGCGGGCAAACAAGTTGTAGAAATCGCCTTCCTCGTTCAGCGTGCTGACCCATTCCCCGGTTGATTTGACCGTGAACCAGTCCGGGCTGACATCGGTCAGCACGGGCAGCAGCCGACGCAACTGCTCGGTCTGGTTGACCCCTTGCTCGTCGACGCTGGGGGCGCTGGGTGTCATGGCTATCCGCATGGGTAGCGGCCCGCTGGAAAGCGAACTGAGGCGGGCCATGGCGGTTCCGCGTGCTTCCGCGTTGACCGCGAAGGCTGTCCAGCCCGGGCCGAAATCCTCGGGCAGCGCCAGCGGGAAGTCGAAAACGCTCTTGCCGTCAACCATGCCGGTGATGCCTTTGCCGCGGATCTCAAGGCGCAGCGTGCAGCCGCCTTCAGGGAAAGACCAGGGTATGAACTGGCTGGCCACCACATCATTGTTGCGCCCCTTCCAAACCTGGATATTCAAACGGTTGCCAGTGGCGTCAAACCCCAGGCGTACCAGATGCGAGCGCGAGCGTCGGCTGTAAAGCCAGAATCCGCCTTCAAGCGCATCGAGGCGGATCTCGATAAAACTATCACGCCAGCGCTCGGAGCGGAGAAGGCGTGCGCTGAATTCATTGCGAACAGGTTCCGCCTGCATCGTGATGCTGCCAGCATCTGCGGTGATGATGGCCCCCTCGGGCTGCCAGTTATCCGACAAGCCCAGGGTGGTTGTGAATGTTTCCGTGACGGCGGTGGATCGTGGTTCCAGCCGACTAAGCAGGGTCTTCAGGCGCTGATCCTTGGTGGATCGTGAGATCTGCTCCATCAGGGCCACGAAGAGGTGGGAGTTCTGATAGGTCAGCAGGTCATGTTGCCATATCGCGGAGATCAGGGATTCCTGCTGCTCGGGGGTGTTTCCAAGCCGGGTCAGATTCTCGATGGCGCGGATGCGGCCCTCCTCGGTCTCGGCAATCCGGAGCATGAAAAGGATGGTGTCGAAGTGATCCGGGCTGGATCGCAGGATTCGTTCCGCCCGTTCGGACGCCTCCTCAATGCGGTTCTCGCGATATAACCATTCCGCCTGGGCCAGTAGGATGTCGGTGCTTTCCGGGAACAGCCGTGCGTAGGTGTTGAGGATGTGCCGCGCCTCGATCTTTCGCCCGGTATCATTGAGCAGTTGTGCATAGCGGGTGGCCAGCTTGATCTGGCTGGGATCCAGGACGAGACTTTGCCGGTAGAACCCGGAGGCTTCGTCGTGATAACCAAGATTGATCAGTGCATCGCCGATGCGGTGTGATGGCGTAGGGGAGGTCGGTGCCAGACGGTTCCATTCTGAAAAAGCGGCGATGGCCATCTCGTAGTTGCCATCGCGGAATGCATTCTCGCCTGCATCGATCAGTTCGCGGATCTGCATCCCGATCGTCTTGCTGAGTTTGTCGGTCATGGTTTCCTCGACCGTAAAGATCGGGGGCAGCGCCTTCATCTCGTCATCGGTAGGTGTCGCTATCCGCTCCTCGACAATCTGCTTGGCTTGGACACTGGCCACCGGCATCAGAAGCCCGGCATCGGTCACCAGTTCAACGGAGGGAATGGCGGCTAGCAGGGCATAGACCGAGGAAAGCCGTTCCAGCATGCGGGGCAGGCGCACCAGGACAGGGCGTCCGGATCCGCTAAGCATCTTGCCTGTCTGTCGCAACCAGCGCTCAAGGGCGTTGATCTGGAAGGTATCGTAATTCTCGAAGTTCACATAGATTCCATCGCAGTCCAGATCACTGAGCGCCCCGGCCAGGGCGATCGGGCTCCAGGTCTCCAGCTCGCTTTCCGATGAGATACGCAGGCAGGGTGTCAACCGCAGATTGTAGATACTGGCCAGTAGCCGATAGATGTTTTCCGATTGCCCGATCGAGCGGTTGGACATGCCATAGTCCTTTACTCGAACCAGTGGCGGGCTGATCTCCGTCAGGCGGCTTCCATGGGCCTTGATCCAGGCCAGGGCGAATGGATCCAGTGCTTCGTCGAAATTCCATGAGGCGAGGGT
>JFJP01039802.1_pt1 | contig 12601 bp, 8 predicted proteins | sample 431651 | NCBI WGS metagenome assembly JFJP01 (sample SAMN02602958, study PRJNA72255) | Microbial mat metagenome, whole genome shotgun sequencing project. | biome: fresh water; feature: sink hole; material: water; isolation source: purple microbial (photo- and chemosynthetic) mats found in... | reverse complement strand
GAATAGTTTGGTGAATTAGCAAGGGTAATGGTGGTGGGAACCGGACCATCACCATCAATTTTTAGTGAGTAAATGTGCCAATTTTTATCCATGGCAGCATTAAAATACAAAACTGCCTCATTCTGGGAAGTATATTTTACATTAAATGACCACTTTACAGGCTTCAACACCTCTGCAAAAAGATTGAATACTATGAATAAGCTAAAAGCGAGAATGGTGATTTTTTTCATTGGGTAATAGATATTGTAAGTAGTTGAAAATATTTATTGACATATTTATTAATTCGTAAGTTATTCATTTACTCTGTCTTACTAATTATCAATTGTTCATTCTTAATTCTTAATTCTTAATTACTTATGTGAGAGATGGCTATTTAATTACTTTCATTTTTTCAGTCTGTATGCATTCGCCAGTAAGGGCGTCGCTGACCACCACAATGATGGAACATTGTTTCGCTTTCCATTTTTTCCCAGTCCAATTAAATTCATATTCTTTGGAAAAAAGAGCTCCAGCCGAGACACTTGTTGGGGTATTGAGTGTTTTGGAAGCACTTTTGGAATTAATTTCTGTGCGAAGGACATTCATAAAGACATAATCGGGGATGAGAACATCGCCATCCTTCTGATTGCCAATGATACTATCTTCCACCAAGAAACTCTCTATGTTCAATTGCTTATCAAAGGCAGTTACTGCTTGTATCGTTGGTTTGAATTTTAACACCGAGTCTGCAGTCAAAGGGGTAATTTGAATGTCTATCGTTACAAGCGACTCTTGATCAACAAATCCTGACGCAGCAGTGGACCATTCTGTTGGATAGATAAGGAACGTACTTTTGTAATCAGCTCGGTTGACCCTACCAGTTGGAACACCAGTAACTCCCGCATCGGTTGATATTTGATTCCCTGATGGGCTTGTCAAATCAAGTTGATCTGCTGTCATATAATACTCCGCAAAGAATCCAGCATGTATTGTCATGACTACTATATTTTTGCCATAAGTATCGAGTTCGTGAAAAGCTGCTTTGCTTTTACTTGGACAATTGACGCAGCCGTGTCCCGTAAAATACTCTACCAATATTTTCCGTTTTGTTGACAACCCTGGGTTCACATTCTGTGTAGTATCAGTTGATTTTTCACGCTCTATACCGTCTAACGGTATTACGTCGCAGGCAGTAAAGACAAACGGGAATAATCCCAAAAATAAGATTAATTTATATATTGCATTCATACAATTCTTGTTTACGTATTAGAAACTAGTAGTTACGGTTAAAGCAAGTCCATTGCTGGCAGGTACCTGGCGACAAACACCGCCCACACAAATAATACCTTGTCTTCTTTTGCCATAAGCAGCAGAAATGCGGGTAGTTTTTTTCTTATATCCCACACTACCCATCAAGTAGTGAATTTGTTTGCTTGAATCAGAATTTCCATAATTATAATCATCAACCAGGGCTGCAAAAAAGGCACTGGTTTGATACTCCAATAGTACAGTAGCCCAGTTTCCTTTGTCTTGTTGCGTCCACAAATGCTGTAATTCCATTCGCATAGTGTGCTTCTTCAGAAACTTATAACTCATGTCCATCACAGCTACGTGTGAGGTAATCATACCGTGGTAATCAGAGAGTTTTAACACAGCATCGTTTCTCTGAATATAAAGATAACTAGCTATCAACTTGAAGTCTTTAGTGATACGTTTATTAATCTCAAAATTGAGGTTTTTATAGTAGTTCAAGGTATCATTTGGTGTCATTAAATTACTTTCGTAACCAATGTAATTATTGTCTACTGCAGTTTTTTGAATGCCATTAATTTGAGCAAAATTGATCCAAAGTTTGGTGCCATATTTACCCCCAAGCCAGCTTCCCCTTTCGATATTATAATTTATATCACCTTGCAAACAAAATTCACCATTAGGTTGCGAGGCGTAAGGATACAATGCCGCTAAGCTATACACATGTTGTGGAGTAAGAGCAGGCGTATAATTAATCATCAGATCGTTGCCCGTTGCTCCACGATCGCTGCGGTAGTCCATATTGTCAATGTATTTTGTACTAAGTGTAACCCCAAAATCTTTTACAGAATAAGATGAGCTTACATAAAGTGCTTGCCCGGGCTTGAAGTTTTGATAACTCGAAACACCTTTAGTCAAGACATTGTTTGCTGTAGGGTCATTCGTTTTGTAGGCATATTCACCCAAAAGCGTAAAAGCTTTGTGACTTATGTTGGCTCGAGCCGCCCAAGCACCTACGTTGGCTGGCAAATTGAGTAACGGATGATTCGCTTTTTGATATTTGCTCACAAAGCTACCTCCAATGGTTAGTTGAGTTTCACTGTTTTCCATAAACTGAAGCAGTTCGTTGAACGACAACTCGCCATCAACACCTCTCACCATGCCATCGCCCTGAGTGGCATACAGTCGTTGCTTACCCACTAAGGATTTGATGTATATTCCCTTTCCTGGATTTACATTTACCCTCACCCCATTGAAAGAGTTATCATAACCCAAATTCGGATCCCAGTAAGTTCGAAGTATCAGGGCATTACCAAACTGCTCATAAAAATTACCCACCGTTACAAATACCTTGTCGTTTTTGAAACTCAAAAATTTGTAGGGCATGGAAGTATCTTTATAGCGTGCGTCGAAACCTTGTAAAGCAGGGGTGTAACTTTCCATGCGAACGCCTGATGAGAATTCACCTTTACTAACAGTCAAGTTAAGGTAGGTGTTGGAACCACTTTTTTCGGGGACTTCTTTTGCCCCAATTAATGAATCGGCCTTGTAGGTCTGGAAATCTGTTTGAAAATCTCCGTGTATTTCCAATGGGGCATCCGACTGTGCAAGAGCACATTGAGACAGTGCCAAAGCAGAAATAAAAATCAATCTATTAATATTAATCATGAAGCTTAACGTTCTTTTTTTTAGGATATTACTTGCTGAGTAGGGCAGTTTCTTTTTTAATAAGTTCAAAAAGTTCATCTTCATCGCCTTGCGAATAGGAATTGTGCTGCCAAATAATTTGTCCGTCTTTAACCAGGAAAGTATGTGGAATGTTGTTCACATTCATAGCACGTTTAAAATCGCTATTGGCATCGAGGTAAACATCAAATTTCCAACCGCGTCCGTTAACGAAGCCAGCAACTTTGGAGCTACTGCGAGAATCGTCCACCGAAATGGCAATTATTTTAACCCCAGTTTCGTCCTGCCAGTTTTGGTACACTTCATTTATATTGTCCAATTCAAGCACACATGGCTTGCACCAAAGGGCAAAAAAGTCGATGACAATCAAACCCTTTTCATTTTTGAGGTCGGATGTGTTAATAGTTTTTCCGGTTAAGTCTTTCACTTCTACCGAAGGGATTTTTCTACCTGCCTCTTGGGCCTGAAGTACTACCAAGAATGTGAAAACAGAGATTAAAATAATGGTTGTTTTTTTCATAAGTATTATTATATTAAATGATTATACAGAAAATGATTTAAATTAAACTCAAGGCAGGTATTGATACCTATTTTTACTCCAAATTCGAACAGTGACAATTAGTGAAGAATATAAACCACAAATGTACGATTTTTTTTCGAAAGAAAAAATTGGCTAAATATTCAAAATTTCCGACACATAAGTAAACGTTTATTGTTCAAACTATGGTTCACTGAAGTTAATTTGGAAAACAGAAAAGGTTCTGGAGAGCTAAAGGAACAATAGAACGCAACTTTTTGAGTTGCGTTCTATTCTGTTTTTCATCTTGTATCCAATCAAGAAGGAGTATTAAATTAAACAACAATTATTGTTTAACAAATTTTGAATTGGTGATAATACCCTTGTTTTCCATCTTTAAAAAATAAATACCTCCCATCAACTGACTAATTTCAATTTCTTTGGTTTGTACATCTCTAATAGGTTCTTGATATAAAATGCGTCCTTGCACATCCACAATCGAAATTTCTGCTTTTTCAACAGGGGTGCTAAATTTTAAACTCAACTTATCTGTGGCAGGATTTGGATAGAGCGTCAACTGAGGTGTTTTTACATCTATCAACGATGTAGGAATAGACACTGTTCCATTCACAATCAAAGCAGCGGTAGTGTTAGCAGCATGGCGATTACCAATCCCTACGGCCATGTAATTAAATCCCCAGTCAAGGGTCGAATTAAAGTATATACGGAATGTTGTAGTCGATAACAAATTATCGTGACCAGCAACTGGCAAGTTTTGCAAGTTAATATTTGTTTCATTCGCTGCACCTGTAGTAATACTTGAGATTAAGTTGGCAGCTGTAAAACCTGCCACGTTGCTCAATAAGCTAACCGTTCCAGCTTTACCTTGCGTCATGGCACACAAATCAAGGGAGGTGATTGAAACCACTTTCCCAGCTGTAGGTGTAAGCGTAAATTCGAGGTAGCAGTTGCTACTAATCGCTGTGGCCAGTGTCATTGCATTAGCCATGTCGCCACCACCAAGGTAATCTTTGAAAAAATTATTAGGAGCTCCCATTCCGGTGCCAACTACTAAATTAGAAACTGTAAGGTCCGCATTTTTTGTTGTCACTGGAGCTGTATTTACACCCCCAGCAGTGTTAACACCGATCAAATCCCATGAAGCGATTGTTCCAGAAACAGGAGGTGCAGCGGTAGTTGTCACGCTAAGTGCACCAGCAGTGGAATTGTTTCCTGCATCATCCCTGGCTTTTACAGTCATGGCATAAGTTGTACTGGCAACAAGTCCAGTTACCGCCAAAGAAGTAGCAGTGGTGGTAGAACCAACTAAGGTACCCGCTTTATAAACGTCATAACCCACTACTCCTACGGCATCGGTACTGGCAGTCCAGTTTAAGGTAAAGCTGGTAGCTCCCAATGCGGTTGTAGATAAATTTGAAGGAGCTGTAGGAGGTGTTACATCTGAAGAAGATGCTGCTGTTGTTATATTTATTGCTGTACATTTAGCAGATGCATTAGTCGCAGCATCTTTGGCCAAAACCTGAAAACTATAGGGAGTACTGGCAGTAAGACCTTGCACTGTAAATGTATTGGTGGTGGGTGAACCTACCAATGTAGCTCCTCTATACACTTCATAGTTACTTACCCCAACATTATCGGTACTTGCCGTCCAAGTTAAAACTACTGAAGTACTTTTTATGTTGCCTGCTGATAAGTTTGTAGGAACAGAAGGTGCCTGGGTGTCTGCGGTAGCAAGAGAGGCGAGCAAGGTATTGGCTTGCGGTTCCATACGAGCCCATGGATTATTACCGGCTTCATTCTGGTGTGATACAAACACCACTTTCTTGGTGATTGGATGAACAAGTGTATAATGAGGCAAAGAATGAATACCTCCACAGTGGGTATAGTCATTGTCAAGAAACCGATGTGCATTGGCATAGGCAGGATACTTACTAACCCAGTTTGCAATGGTGTGTTGGTCGGCGGCATCACCACACAGAGCACCACCACCAATACCACCAAATGCCATCCAGAAGTGCATTTTGTCTTTGTTGGCAAGAATAAAGGCGCTCACACTAGGTGCTTCAGCCATACAATTACCACAATCCCAACCATCCCAAAGTATCATCAATGGTTTACCATCAGCCATGAGACTATAAGCATTTTGACTTACTCCTTCACAATTTATTTCAGTTATGTCATTAAATACATCCCCTGGTGCCAAACAAGCTTCATAACAATCCCAATCCCAAGAAACTGGAGTAGGATAACACATATTTGTTACACCATCTTCACAAATAATGATTGGATTGGCCGTATTGTGCCAAATTGGTGATAAAGTTTGGGCTTTGGAAAAACTGCCCGCCAAAAAGAAGAGTACTGAAAAAAGTGCAATTCGTTGAAAATTTTTTGATTTCATAATATTAAATTAAAAGTGAATTTAACGGTTATTGTTTATCTATTGTTTGAATTAAAGAATCTATTTAGTTGCTTTTGAGTATAAATTGGTGGTGTTGCATTTTGCCATCTTTATAAATGGACAGTATGTATCCACCTGTCTTTAGCGCGCTCAAATCAATTGGAGCATTAGGACTCAACTGGTCTTTCTTTACTTCTACTCCCATTAAGTTTACAACAGCATAGGAATATCCTTTTGCATCAATGATATTACTCATTATGTTGATATTGCTCGAAAAAGGATTGGGCCAAACCTTCATACCATTCTCTTTGACTTCATCTACGGCTGCTGGTGCTGGTGCTTTTGCAGTTACATCAAATACAAATGTTTGGGCAGCTGCTTTTTTATTTTTATAATACATCAAAATAGTTACAGTACCATTCCCTTCTTCATTTTGGGGATAGACATTTAAATCAAATAAACCTTCTTGACCTGGCTTCATTTTAAAGGTATTGGTACTCAGTTGTGGAAACCAACAATTTGCAATATCACACACACTCACTGTCCATTTCGAGGGAAGGTTCATGGTTCGTTCCCAGGTAATCATGCTGTCCTCGGGGTTGACGGAGAGATTCTTAAGATGTCCATCGCAGGCTATAAAAACCACATCACCCGTATATGCAAAAGCTCCAGATTTGGAAGTTAATTCAAGCGTTTGCCCAACCAAGGTTGCAGAAACACTAATAAGAAAAATAAAAATAGATTGCCTGAGCTTAATTGAGCTTAATGACAAAAGAAGAGAGTTGTTTTTTTTCATTTGATTTGATTATTGATTTATTGAACTTAATTTAATTACCTATTTTAGAATATGTATTTTTTTGAGATTGCAAATATCGGAAACAATATCATTGTACAAGAATTATTGCTAGCAAAAAATGTAGCCTAGCGTACAAAAAATGTACAGTATAATTCAAACAGCTGTAATACTGAATATTACAAGCAATAAATTAGTAGAGAAAGAGATAAAAAAGAGAAGGGAATATTGGGTAAGGCTTTATGATTTACGAATAACGTTCAACTAAAAAGAGAATTTAGAGCGCAAAAATGAATTAGTTGGAAGAGTAGAAACAGCAGATTAGGGCTTAATTTAGCCCATAAAAAAGCCTCACCACCAGAAGGAGATGAGGTTGATAGTTACTAAAAAATGAGAGAAATCACCAGCTCACTGTGGATAGCTTTGACGATTTTTTTGGATAAATTCGGAAGGAGTCATACCATATTGATTTTTAAAAGACTCATTAAAATGCGACCTGTTTTGAAATCCAACTTTGTAATACACCTCAGAGATATTCAGTTGTGTGGTGCGCAGCAACACGGATGCTTTTTGCAATCGTATGGCAGTAATAAATTCGCTTACCGACTGGCCAGTAAGTGCCTTCAACTTAACATATAAACCGGTACGAGAGAGGCCCATTTCATCTACAAACTGCTGAATATCAAAGTTTTTGTTTTCAATATTGGCGGTTACAAGTGCAATTGCTTTTGTCAACAATTTGTCATCCAGATCATTAGAAACTACGTTAGGAACACCTACCGCAATAGCGTGCTGGAATTTAAGCTGCAATTTACGACGACTTTCAATCAAGTTTTCGATACGCGCCAATAAAATATCGGCATGAAACGGCTTGGTCAAATAGTCATCGGCACCTGTTTTCAGCCCTTTTAGTTGTGTATCAATGGCGCTAAATGCTGTGAGCAGAATTACGGGTATATGACTTGAACGAACATCTGTTTTCAGCATTCCACACAATTCAATGCCATCCATTATGGGCATCATTATATCGCTTAAAATTAAATCGGGCAACAGTCCGATGGCTTTCTCGAATCCAATTTGACCATTTTCGGCTTCAATAACGCGGTAAGTGCTGCGCAACACATCGCGAATATAAAATCGCAAATCGGCATTATCTTCTACTACCAATACCAATGGCTGTTGATTAGTGGGCAGAGCGAAGTTAGCATCGTCAACCGATAAGTCATTTTGTATTGCTAATGGTTTTTCAACTTCAGCTAGCCCTTTTGGTTCTATTGCAGGCTCATAATTAGCTGTGTCTGCAGGCTCAGTGTTAACAGGTATTATTACCTTAATTTTTGTTCCTTCATCCTCAATACTTTCTGCACCAATGGTTCCGCCGTGCAGCATTACCAGCTCACGGGTTAGCGACAATCCTATGCCACTTCCATCATTTTTTCGGGCATTGGAATTGTCAATTTGATAAAACTCTTCAAAAATAAGCGCCAATTTATCGGTTGCAATGCCAATGCCATTGTCTTCCACCACAATACAAAGATTTTCATCTTGTACATCTACATGCAATGTTATTTGATTTTTGGTAAATTTAAATGCATTTGATAACAAGTTATTTACAATTTTCTCCATTTTGTCTATGTCGAAATTTGCATTTAACTCATTTACAGACGTTTGAAATTGGTAGCGTATATCTCTTTGCTTGGCAAGCGGCTCAAATGAGTTATAGACCGATTGCAAAAACGGTACAAAATCGGCATAAACTGGTTCTAGCTTTAATTTTCCATGACCTGATTTCTGCAAATCCAACAGCTGATTAACAAGCAAAAGCAATCTATTGGCATTTCGCTCCATGAGTGAAAACTGCTCCTGCAACCGCTCTTTTCCAATGTTTGCAGATTGAATATCTGTCATCAGCTTATTTAACGGGCCTAAAATAAGCGTAAGCGGTGTTCGAAACTCGTGGGAGATATTAGTAAAAAATCTCAATTTCAAATCGCTCATTTCCGCTTTTGCTTTCTCCTCAAAGCGAGTCATATAATATCGGCGGTAGGTATACAGCGCAAAAGCTATAACACTAAAATAAAATAAAAAGGCCCAAAAAGTAAGCCAAAAAGGAGGTAGAATTACAACATCCAACGAAGTTACGTTCTTATTCCACACGCCATCATTGTTACTGCCCATTACTTTTAAGGTATAGCTTCCGGGGCTCAAATTGGTATACGTTACAAAGCGTTTTGGCGTACTGGTATAAATCCAATCTTTATCAAATCCTTCGAGTTTATAGGCAAGTTGGTTTTTTTCGGACAATGTATAATTGAGTGCAGTAAGTTCAAATTCTACTACCGATTGATTGTGATTGAGCCTAATTTCTTTTGTAACCGAAATATGTTCTCGCAATATGGCATCCTCGTTATCGGGCTCTACCAGCACAGGCTTATTCATTACCGACAATCCATTAATAATTACTTGCGGAATTACAGCATTTCTTTTAATCTTATCGGGGTGGAATTTATAAAAACCACTGAACTTTGCACTAACAAACAGGTTACCTTTGCTATCTGTATAAAGCAGTTCAGGATAAATATTAATACCATCGCCCTCATCAAAACTAATTATTTCATGCGTATTTCGGTTCAATTTTGCCAATTCTCTGCCAGTAGCCAGCCAAAGATCCGAATTTTTATCCTCAAGCATTTGATAAATATTTTGGTCAAGCAAAGGAGTTTTTAAAGTGAAGGGCACAAACTTATTCAATTTATAATCATAAAAACTCAAGCCTTTTCGTGTTCCTATCCACAAATCATTTTTTTGTCCTTATATACTGAGTGAATAGTGGAACACACTGTACCTGTATTTTTAGTACCATGTTGTAGATGTCGCTTCACCTTCTTGGTTTTCCAATCATAGTTGAGCAAACCATCATCCGTGGCAATCCATATATATCCGTTTTTATCTTCTGCTATCTGATTAATTGCATATTGCGCAAAATTAAATGAATTGAAATGAACTACTTTACCATCCTGAAACAAATCCAAGCTATTTTCTGTGGCCACCCAAACAGCCAATCTACTGTCCTGAAAAATGTAAGAAATGCGGCTCAACATAAGGTTGTTAAGCCTACTGTCGTATTCCTTTACAACCCCAATTTTTTTTCGGCTAATGGGGTCAAAAATCAATATGCCATCCGTTGTTCCTAACCACAATTGGCCCGATTTCAATGGACATATAGCACTGATTGTTTCATCAGATAAACCCAATGCTGCGCCATTATAGCGGGTATATTGATTGTTGCTAGTATTATAATAGAAAAGTCCCTTTTGGTAGGTGCCAATCCACACATTATCTTGTTTATCAATGTAAAAGGTTTTTGCAAATCGTTTGTCGAGGGGATTGTCCGACCCTAATTGATGGAAAAAAGGCGCAAATTTATCTCTATTGGGATCGTAAATAGACACGCCAGCACCCGCGGTTCCTATCCAAACTATGCCCGTATTGTCTTTGTACATATTAAGGGCATAATCGGGAGTAAATCCGTAAGGGTCATTCAAATTGGCACTTTGAAAACTAACCTCATTCAAGTTCAAATTGTAAACTTTAGCCAACGCTTTGCCCTGACACACCCAAAGTTGATTCTCACCTACTGGAATTATGGCTGAAATTTCACCTCTATCTTTAAAAGGATTGTTTTTAAGGTAGGTAAATCGTTGGGTTTTAGGATTGAGAATACTTAAAGTTGCATTGTATGCTCCAAACCACAATTGTTTATTTTTATCCTCATATATGGTATTTATAGTATTGAAAGGCAGCGATTGAGGGTCGGCGGGATTATTAACGTAAAATTTAGCGGTTGCTCTTTTGGCGTCCAACATCATAACTCCGTTTGACCAAGTAGTAATCCAAATATTTTGATTAGAGTCCTCAAAAAAACATAACGCTGTCTTATCTTTCAAAAATGAGTTGGCAGCTTTACTACTGGACAACGCAACAGTTTTGTTGGTTTTAGGATCAAATTTATACATACTACCTTCACAAGCAATCCACATATACCCCTGATGATCAACAAACATGGTCTTTATTTCATTTAGGACTGCTTTTTTGTGTCCTAAAAAAAAGTGTGTAAAAGAATCTGTTTCGCGGTTATATCTATTTAGTCCGGAAGTTGTGCCAATCCACAAAACGCTTTGCTTATCTTCAATTATAGATGAAATATAATCGCCAGAAATTCGCCCTTTGCCATTTGATTTGCTACTATAAACAGTTATTTTGCTCCCGCAATACTGATTAAGTCCCTCTTTAGTACCAAACCACATCAGGCCTTTAGAGTCTTTATACACTGCTGTAACCGAATTACTTGACAAACCATCCTTCATGGACAGTGTGTAAAACTTTGCATTATTATTTTGTGAAAATAACAATGCAGTGCTCAGCATGAATAAAAGGAGTGAAATTGTGAATTTCATAAATTGCTGTAAAATAGTATTATCTGCAAAGGTAGCTGTTTTTCTGAGAATAAAAACATCTTGTGTTAGCTCATGGATTTTTTTCCAATTAATTGCTATCGTGCCCTTCATACACCAATCCAATCTGCCGTCGTATTTCATCCAGTGTGTCTATCAACAACTTACTATCATCCCAACTCCACAAATCACTTTGCAGTTTGCCCGCTTCGAGGCATTTCATTAACTCTTCTACTTCGTAATTGTAACAATTACCACTGGTTTCTACGTCCAGTATTTGGGGGTTTTCATTAATGGGCATTACCGTCACTTTTTCGGGCACATGCACCCATTTGTCGAAAATCAAATCACCGTTTTCGCAATAAACAGATGCGTTGCAATCGGTATGTGCCAAAATGCTGGAGTAGATAACTGCCAATTTATCACCATCATAACCAAGCGTCACCGCGCAGTTGGTATCTACCCCGGTGGGTCCAATGCCTGCTGTGGCAGTTATGGTTTTGGGTTTCCCCATTAAGAGTTGTGCCAAAAAGAGCGGATAAATGCCCAAGTCCATCACCGAACCGCCTATGAGCGACTTGTTATGATGTCGACTGGTTTCAGAAGCTGGTATACGCAAGCCAAAATCGGCTTTCAGCAGTTTAATGTTGCCCAACTGCTTGTTATCCAACACCTCTTTGGCGGCAATAATGCGAGGGTTGAAACGTGTCCAAAGTGCTTCCATCAGAAAAACTCCTTTTTCTTGCGCTGCATTTATCATCAAGTCCACCTCTCTCCTATTTACTGCCAATGGTTTTTCGCACAAAACATTTTTGCCGTTATCGATACACATCAAAGTATTTTGGCAATGCAAATTGTGCGGCGTGGCAATATAAACCACCTCCACATCCGGGTCATTGGCCACTTCTTCGTAACTGCCGTAGGCTTTGCAGTTATATTTTGCAGCAAAATCGTTCGCTGTTTTTAAGTTTCTGGAGCCCACGGCACAAAGGCGAGCTTGTGGTACAAAAGCCAATGCTTCGGCCATAGTTTGGGCTATATAGCCGGTACCGATAATTCCCCAGTTGTATATTTTCATAAGATTGGTATGTTCAGTAAGGTGAACCTATAGTACTGTAATATTTACTTTAGCTGAAGCGATTTAAAATGATCCAATATCGTTTTCAGTTCGGCAGCAATATTGTTAACGCCTCCTTCAATTTCGGACTCAATATTGAGCGGCATTACTGGGTCGTGAAGCGACATGCGCAACAAAAACCAACCTTGTTGATTGTCGGCTGTACAACGAACACGAATGCCTTCAAAATTTGGTGTTACCATTTCCCATCCTGCATGTGCTGCAATTTGCGCCTGCAACTCCTCCAGTACCTTGGTTCCATAACTTACAAAATCGGCCTCGAGAATGCTGTAGCGATATTCTTGACTCTCGAAAGGCTGTTGAAGTTTCTCTATTAACTGCGTTAGATTTTTGCCCGCAGCATGGAGTGTGGCCATTTCCACCA
>JFJP01029795.1_pt1 | contig 12604 bp, 11 predicted proteins | sample 431651 | NCBI WGS metagenome assembly JFJP01 (sample SAMN02602958, study PRJNA72255) | Microbial mat metagenome, whole genome shotgun sequencing project. | biome: fresh water; feature: sink hole; material: water; isolation source: purple microbial (photo- and chemosynthetic) mats found in... | reverse complement strand
GGTGCCAGTATATCACAGCCGTTGCATGGCACGGAATCAGGTTTGATTCCGGTAAATCGGCTCGTTTCAACGTGTTTTTACACGAGAATCATGTTTTCATTTCTGTTACGGCAAGACAAGCGGGAGGCTTACGCAGTACAATAAATCCGAAACGTCGAACCTGCAGGTTTGAGAGGAAGTATGACGAATTTCGAACACTACCGTATTTTCTTCCATGTAGCCCGACTCGGCAGCATTACCCGTGCGGCCGAGTCTCTTTGTGTATCGCAACCTGCCGTCAGCCAGACCATCCGCTTGCTGGAGCAGGCAATCGGCTGTCCGCTTCTGATTCGGAATGCGCGTGGCGTGACCCTCACACCGGAAGGAGAAGTCCTGTTCGCGCATGTCTCGCGCGGCTTCGGACATTTTGCGGAAGCGGAGGAGAAGGTGCGGGAATTGCTTTCCCTCGCTTCCGGCACCCTGCGCATCGGTGCAAGCGACATGGCGCTCCGGTTCTTTCTGCTGCCGCACCTGGAGATCTTCAACCGTGCCTTTCCGGATGTGCGCATCCACATCACCAACAGGCCGACACCGGAAACCCTGCGGATGCTTTCGGATGGCGAGATCGATCTCGGGTTTGTCAGCGAACCGGTTTCCGTTCCGGCGGAAGGATTGGCGCTGGTACCCTTGCTGCGGATCGAAGATGTGTTTGTGGCAGGGGATCGGTTCGTCGGTTTTCGGGAATCCTGCGCAACATGGATGGATCTGACGGAGAGGCCACTGATTCTGCTGGAGCCGAAAACCAGCACCCGAGCGCATCTGGATGCATTCCTCCTCTCCCGGGGCGTCAGTCTGGAACCGGAATTCGAATTGGCTTCCAGTGATCTGATCGTACAATTTGCGGAACGGAATCTGGGCATCGGCTGTGTTGTGCGGGGATATGCGGAGGAATCGTTCCGAACAGGCAAACTGTTTGAAGTGAAGACACAGGAACCCGTTCCCGCAAGGAATCTCTGTCTCGCCACCCTGAATGGCATCCCGCTGTCTCCGTCGGCACGCAAGCTGGTTGAACAGGTGACCGGTTGATGTTGACGACGGTGGAACGGCATCCGGACTCCAACCTTTTCACGTGATGTTTGCTGATTTGCGACAGGTATAGCTGCAAGAACATAAGCAAAACCTATGAATATAATAGAATAATGTGATTTTTCATATGTCTTCGGATCTGCTACGCTATTGCCGTCAGGTCCTTGTCTGCATGTCTCCGAATAACAGGAACAGGCAACGGGACAGAAAAGGAGGGCGGCATGGTTCGGGCGATTGTTGGAGGAAACTGGGGCGACGAGGGAAAGGGAAAAATGACCGATCTGCTGGCCGGTGAAGCGGACATCGTGGTCCGGTATCAAGGCGGTGCCAATGCGGGACATACCATTGTGAATCCTTACGGCAAATTCGCGCTTCACCTTTTGCCTTCCGGTGTATTCCGACCCGGGGTGGTCAACGTAATCGGCACGGGTGTGGCGCTTGATCCGGAAACCCTGTTCCGGGAGCTGGACGGTCTTGCTGCCAGGGGTGTGCCATCTCCGGATCTTCGGGTTTCCGATCGGGCACAACTTGTCCTGCCCTGGCACAGGAATCAGGATGAATTGGAGGAATCCCATTTGGGGATGGCGGCCTTTGGTTCCACCAAAACGGGCATTGCGCCCTTCTATGCCGACAAAGCGCTGAAAATCGGCCTTCAGGTTTCGGATCTGTTCGAGGACACATGGTTGATGGATAGGCTGACCACAATTTGTGAAAGCAAAAATCGTCTTCTGGCGGGTGTTTACGGCACAGCTCCGGTTTCAGCCGGGGACCTGTTTGCATGGGTGGATGAATTTCGTGGGAAACTTCGTCCGATGGTGACGGATACGTCGGCATTTCTTCGTGCGGCAGAGGCATCAGGCAAGAGAATCCTTCTGGAGGGACAGCTTGGCGCCTTGAAGGATCCGGACCACGGCATACATCCCTATACGACCTCGTCTTCCCCGTTGGCAGGATTTGCGGCAGTAGGCGCCGGATTGCCTTCCCAATCCATTCGTGAGGTGGTTGCTGTTGTCAAGGCTTATTCCTCTTGTGTGGGAGCCGGTCCTTTTCTGACGGAACTATTCGGGGAGGAGGCGCAAACACTTCGGCAGCGCGGTGGAGATGGGGGAGAATATGGCGCAACGACCGGACGCCCCAGACGGGTTGGCTGGTTTGACGCCGTTGCCACACGATATGGCTGCGCAATCCAGGGAGCGACCGGCATTTCATTCGGTCTGCTGGATGTGCTGGGGTATCTGGAGAAGATTCCCGTCTGCACGGCTTATGAAGTTGATGGCGTGAGGCTTTCGGAATTCCCGACTTCGAGGATTCTTGCAAATGCGCATCCGGTGTATGAATGGCTTCCCGGCTGGAGATGCGATCTTCGAGGCATTCGGCGGTTTTCGGACCTTCCTGCAGAGGCGGCTGCTTATGTGCGTTTCGCGGAGGCGCACATGGGGGTTCCAATCCAATACGTTTCCACAGGCCCTTCCCGCGACGACATCATCCGGCTCTGACAGAATTTTCTGAAAATCGGATGACAAATGCATGTTGGCGGTGAATGCATGTTGGCGGTGAATTGACAGTTTTTTTTCTCTGGCGGATAATGGGAGCGGACAATCGCGGGGCATTCGCACCGGGGATGGAATCAGGAAGGATGGCGGGTTTCACCCGATTCACCTTCTTCCGGCCCCCAATCGGATGCGGCTCCGCCGGAGGGACTGCATGAAATGCCTGAAACTGGACATCTGGTCAGGTCTGCCATACGATGAAACTCCTCATCCCGGTTTCCGGCCCTGCCTGGACACATACATCCTCGATGGCGCGAAATCACGCGGTGCCGTTCTGGTTCTTCCCGGCGGCGGTTACGGATTCACGTCGGAGCGCGAAGGAGAGCCTATTGCCGCGCAGTTCGCCGCGGCAGGCTTCCATGCATTCGTTCTTTGGTACAGTGTCGCGCCGCATTGCCATCCCCAGCCCCTTCTGGATGTTTCCCGCGCATTGTGCGTCCTTCGGGAACATGCTGAGGAATGGCATCTCGATCCTGAAAAAATCGCTGTTGCCGGGTTTTCGGCAGGCGGCCATCTTGCGGCGTCCATCGGCGTGCACTGGGAAAAACCCTGGCTGTCCGGAATTCCAGGCATCAGATTCGAAGGCAACAGGCCGAACGCCCTCATTCTTTCCTATCCGGTCATTTCTTCCGGTGTCCATGCGCACCGGGGCTCGTTTGACAACCTGCTCGGCAAGGAAGCGCCGGATGCCGCATTGGAGATGATGTCATTGGAAAAGCAGGTGGGAAGCCATACCCCGCCTGCTTTTCTCTGGCATACCTTCGCGGATGGCCTTGTTCCTGTTGAGAACAGCCTGCTGTTCGCCTCGGCCTTGAGAAAAGCCGGTGTGCCGTTTGAATTGCATGTCTTCCCGGATGGCGGCCACGGTCTGTCCCTGGCCACGGCGGAGACGGCCTGGGAGGGACAGGGCATCGATCCCCATGTCGGCTCATGGGTGAACCTGTGTGTGGAATGGCTACGGAACCTGTTTGCTTGAAGGAGGAAAGAATATGCTGATCGAAAAGAATGCGAAACTGGTCCTGATCGGGGACTCCGTGACGGATTGCGGTCGTGCCCGACCGGTGGGGGAGGGACTGTTTGGCGCCATAGGCACCGGTTATGCCAATCTGGTGAACGGATTGCTGGATACGGCCTATCCAGCCCGAAAAATCCGGGTGGTGAACATGGGCGGCAGCGGGAATACCGTGAAGGATCTCGAGGAGCGCTGGCAGACGGATGTGCTGGACCTGAAGCCGGACTGGCTGTCTGTCATGATTGGCATCAACGATGTCTGGCGTCAGTATGACTGTCCGCTGCAGACGGAAACCCATGTACTTCCGGCAGAATACGCGGAAAGGCTCGAAAGGCTGGTTGTGCGGACAAAGCCGCTGCTCAGGGGGCTTGTGCTGATGACTCCCTATTACCTGGAACCGAACCGGGAGGATCCGATGCGGAAAACCATGGATCGGTATGGGGCCATCGTGAAGGAGACCGCAACCCGGCACGGCACCTGTTTCGTGGACACACAGGCCGCATTCGATGCGTATTTCAAAGAATACCACCCGAACAACCTTGCATGGGATCGCATCCACCCGAACCATATCGGCCACATGCTGCTGGCCCGTGAATTCCTGAAGGTTATTGAATTCGACTGGAAAGGCGAATAGGCAAGCAAGTAGATTTTTCCGTCTACTTACCGGATCGGTCTGATCGAATCCCGCAGAGACAACCAGTCGTCCTCCTGCATAAGCCCGAGGCGCCAGAGGGAGACACCCGCCAGATTGCTGCGTTTGGCCAGAGCCAACTTTGCGAGCAGGCTTTCCGGCGTTTCACTGGCCAGCGATATGCCAAGGATCAGCTTTTCCTTCGGAACAAGCGCCAGAGCCTGATTGACAGCCTGCTGGACCAGGGACGACGGCTCGGGTTTTTGTCCATAGTCATATGCCATCAGATGGATCCGGTCGGCCAGAGGTGCCAGTGCGGCCATGTCGTACCCTTTGTATGCGCTGTTCGTCGGATGCAGTGTAAGGGTAAGGGTCTTTCCGGCCGAATGAAGCGCCGTCGATACGATACGGGAAAAGTCAGTAAACTGTTTCCGGACGGCAGCGAGTTGATCGCCTGTGTCTGTCAGACCCAGACCCTCCAGGTCCAGATGGACGCCATTGTAAACCTCCGCTTCCCGCACCAGCGAGAGTGCCGCGGTTTCCCATGCGGCCGGGTTGTCCATCAGGCGGGTCAGTTCACCGGAACCATCGGACATATAAGCGCAGAGATCTATCTTCAGGCCGGCCTTTTGCGCGCCGGACAAGGCCGACTCCCATCCCGCAGGCTTTTTCCAGCCTTTGGTGCCGCTTGTGGTCAGGGAACCGTCTTCCCTCATCTCATACCAGCCGAATACAACCCTGCCGAGCGCATCCGTCCCGCCGACGGCCGTTTCCGGATAAGCGGCGCCGAAAAGGTTTGCCCAGTTGTTGTCCATGGCATACCAGGCGGTGATTTCCATTGTCTTCACGGGAGATACGACGCGGACTGTCCGATTCGGCCCGTCCCAGTCAACCTTGCAGCCAAACGCCTCACCGAAGAACCGCAGCGGGATGACTGCACGCTGGCTGGTGATGAAGGGGGCGATATCCAAGGGAACAGCTTTCCCATCGATGTTTGCCGTTTTGCTGCCGGTCTTCAGATCCACGGTTTTTCCATATCCGACAGCATGTACGGTCTGCGTCTCCTGAACCCAGTTCACGGCAATGCCGAGGCTTTCGGCAATGGCCCGGAAAGGCACCAGCGCACGGCCCGATTGAATGAGTGGTGCAACAGGGAACGCAATCGCTGTGCCATCGACCTGGATGATGCAGGTGGGCGCAGCCGTTGCCGTCGACGGAGAGATTGACCCGGCGGCTGAAACCGGCAGGAGGAAACAGGCAAGAAGAACCGGAAGCAAAGCGCAAAAACCGGCAATTCCATGCAAAACATTGTGCCATGCCCGCCGCCGGGATTCGACCTTGGAAAATTCATTTCTGGCGCGGGAGAAAAACAGAACAGGTTGCCTTGTACGCATGGTGTCACTCCTATCGGTGTGTCCATCGGCGACGCGGCAACCTGTGAACGGGTTCGAATCTGTTGGATCAGGCGGTGGCGTCAGCCGGTTGGCTGCATTTGACGAGGACATGACGCAAGGTTTTGATCATGGCATCCATGTCATTCCGGGTCACGATCAGCGGAGGCATCAACCGGATGGTCGCAGGTTTCGGCGCATTGATCAGAAGACCCTTCGTCATAGCATATTGTACCATGTCCGCGCCGAAATTGTCTGAAAGGTCAAAGGCGACCAGCAGGCCAAGGCCACGAACTCCGCTGATGTAAGGCTTTCCGTTCGGAGCCTTCCCGAGCTCCTTGCTCAGCGCGTTCAGCAGTTCCTGCAGGTAGTCCCCCATGGTACGGGCATTCTCCACCCAGCCGCCGCCAGCGATTTCCCGTACGACGGCTTCCCCGACCGCCATGCCGAGTGCCTGCGCGCAATAGCTGCCGCCCTGGTCTCCCGCTTCGAAAATGTCCAGCTCCGAGGTGGTCAGCATGGCGGAGATCGGATACCCGCCGCCGATTCCCTTCGCGAGGGTCATGATGTCGGGGCGGACGCCGGTATGTTCGAACGCGAACAGCTTGCCCGTGCGTCCGAGACCTGTCTGAATTTCATCATAGATGAGCAGGATGCCCTGTTCGTCGCACAGTTTCCTGACAGCTTCCTGGTATTCCTTCGTGGCCGGATAAACGCCGCCTTCTCCTTGAACGGGTTCGAACATGATGGCACAGGTCTTGTCTGTTACAGCCGCCTTCATGGCTTCGATGTCGTTGTAGGGAACATGGATGAAGCCTTCCACTTTCGGTGCGAACAAAGGTTCCCACTGCTTTTTTCCGGTTGCGGACATCATGGCGAGTGTACGTCCGTGGAAGCTGTTGATTGTGGTGATGATTTCATAGGCGCCGTTCTTCTTCAGCGTGCCGTATTTCCGTGCCAGCTTGATGGCACTTTCGTTCGCTTCGGCACCGGTTGAGGTGAAAAAGACCTTGTCGAACCCGGAGAGTTTCACGAGAAGATCCGCAAAAGTCAGCATCGGCACGTTGTAATATGCGGGACTTGCATTGACCAGCATCTCGGACTGGCTGATCAGCGCATTCCGCAGCACATCCGGACAGTGACCCAGGCTGGTGACGGCCCATCCGCCGACGAAATCCAGATACTTGCGCCCTTCCGTATCCCATAGGTACATGCCGCGACCTTTTTCCATCACGACGTCCGGCCTTTTGGTGACAAACAGGATTGAATCGGTGCGGCTCATGGATACCTCCTTGCAGCATCTTGCCTGGCTGCGTCTTTCCTCACCTATTTTTGCATAATTATACATCTCAAAGAATAAAAATGCAATACAGGAGAGGAGCCTGATGGAATCATGGTGATTTTGCGCTCCTTCTGTTGATGAAACGCATGTTGAAGTAATTTTGTACCGTATTCAAGCGGCGGTTCTGTTTCGTCAGGCGGATGCGGGGTAATTCAATTTTATCCAATACAATGGGACGCTTGCGCACTTGCAGGCTGAAGGCGGGACGATATGCCAAAACAGGGAATCCGGTCTGCTAAAAATACACCGACCGGCACGGAGAAACGGGAAGGCGGGGAAGCCTGGCTGATGCTGGACAATCAGCTATGTTTTGCAGCATACTCCCTGTCCAGGGAAATTACGGGTTTGTACCGTCCGCATCTGGAAAAGCTCGGACTCACCTATACACAGTACATTACATTTCTCGTTTTATGGGAATGTGGCGAAGTCACCATGAAGGCCCTTGGCGAGCATCTTTTTTTGGATTCCGGAACGCTGACGCCTCTTCTGAAAAAACTGGCACGGGCAGGGTATGTGGAAAAAGAACGGGATGCTTCCGATGAACGTTCCGTCATTGTCCGGCTGACACCTGCAGGTTGGGCACTTCGGGACAAGGTGCTCGGAATTCCCATGCAGATTCTCTGCGGCACGGGACTTCAGGCTGAGGTGGCCATGGACATGCGGGACAGGATGAAAAAACTTGCCGCCGATATTCGGGCAGTTGCACAGAACACCGGGGATATTATGCCAGACGAATCGTGGAAGGAAGAATAAAAAAAAAGGTGTCGGAACCGACACCCGGATGCCGGCCAAAGCCGGCATCTGCAAGAAGAACCATGCCCGAAGAAAGACAACAGGATCGCTGCTCGCACGGCGGTCCTGCTTTACGTGATGTCACAGGTTTTCCTTGTCGAAGTACCGGCTCAGCTCGCGGGTGATCATGGTGCCGATTCCCTTGTTTGTGAAAATTTCCAGCAGAATGCAATGCGGGATTCTGCCGTCCACGATATGCGTGCGGCCTACGCCATTCTCCACGGCGTTCACACATCCGAGCACCTTCGGGATCATGCCGCCGACGATGATTCCCCTGTCGATCAGTTCATGTACCTGCTTCACAGTCAGCGCATGCAGGATTTCATCCGAATCCTTTGAAGCCTTGACTCCCTCGACATCTGTCAGAAGCATCAGTTTTTCCGCCTTGAGCGCGCAGGCAAGTTCAGCCGCCACGGTATCCGCGTTGATGTTGTAGCTTTGTCCTGTTGCGTCCGTGCCAATCGGTGCGACGACCGGTATGTATTCATCCTTTGTGAGGACTTCCAGCACGTGGGTGTTGATTCTTGTGATGCGGCCCACATAGCCGAGATCGACCGGTATTCCGTCCACCATCTCAACATGTTTTTCACATTCCAGCAACCCACCGTCGATGCCGCTGATGCCGATTGCCTTGCCGCCCTTGCGGTTCAGGAGCGACACGACTTCTTTGTTCGTTTTGCCGACAAGCACCATCTGAGCGACTTCCATCGTTGCGGCGTCCGTAATGCGGAGGCCATTGATGAATTCTGATTTGATGTCGTAGCTCTTGAGAGCCTTGTTGATTTCCGGCCCCCCGCCGTGCACGACGATGGGGTTCATGCCGATGTACTTGAGGAGCGTGATGTCCTCCATGACGGAGTTCTTCAGCTCTTCATTGATCATGGCGTTTCCGCCGTACTTGATGACGACAGTCTTGCCTGAAAGGGCCTGGATGTATGGCAGCGCCTCGATCAGAATCTCCGCTTTCCTGATGATTTCCGTGTAATCCATCATATTGCCTACCTCATCCGTGCGTTTCTGCAGCATGCAGAAACAAGCAGCTTTGTTCACAAATAAAAAGCCGGGTTTGTCAAGCCGGTTGTTTCAGGCAGACCGCACATCAGATTCATGGCCTGCACGGCTTGACCCGAAGAGCCTTTTCCCAGATTGTCCAGGGAAGAGACGGCGATGACCCGGTTCATGCGCTTATCCAGGGCGATACCGATATCGATGTAATTGGATCCGGATACATAACGTGTCTCAGGAAACTGCCCAAGCGGCAGAATCCGGACGAACGGGTCATTCCGGTAGGTTTCCACATACAATTCGTGCAATGCTTCGGCGGTGGTTTCCCGGATCAGGTCCAGATGAATTGTGGCAAGCATGCCACGCTTCATGGGTGCCAAGTGGGGAATGAACGAAACCATGACCGGCTCATCCACCAGGAGGGAGAGTTCCTGCTCGATTTCGGGTGTATGCCGGTGGCCGTTGAGGCCGTATGCCTTGAAACTTTCTTCGGATTCACAGAAGGAATAGGGAAGTTCCGATTTGCGTCCGGCGCCGGAAATGCCGGATGTGGCACAGATGGTGATGCCTTTCGTGGAAACATAACGGTTGCGGAGCAGCGGGGCGATTGCGAGTATGGAGCAGGTGGGGTAACAACCGGGATCCCCGACCAGTCTTGCGTGCTTCAATTCTTCCCGGTAGAGCTCCGGCAGCCCGTATATGGCTTCCGGCAGAAGTGCGGGGGCCGGATGTTCGACTTTATAGGTGGTTTCATACACGGCAAGATCCCGGAAGCGGAAATCCGCGCTGTGATCGATGACCTTCTTTCCATTTGCCAGCAGTTTCGGTACCAGGTCGCCGGATACGCCATGCGGCAGCGCAAGGATGAAAAAATCGGCTTTCTCCATGAGCTGGTCGGCATCCAGCGGGTCGCAGGGAAGATCGAAAATGCCTCTCAGAGAGGGGTAAACGGAGGAGAATGGTTTCCCCGCGAAACTGTTCGATACGGCGGAGGTGATTTGCACATCCTGCCGGGCATGCAGCAGACGGACGATTTCCACCCCGACATAGCCGGTTGCGCCCACGATGGCCACTTTTATCATGTCATGCCTCCATTCTGCAGTCTGATTGCCCGCAGACGAATTGGCATTTCAAGGGCCCGTTCCCTGCGCGATTTTTCATGATTATACATTAGAAATGAATAAAAATGCAAGCATTGCGTTTGAACAGGTGAAGCGTCACCCATATCCGGGTTGCCGCAAAAGCGTTTCGGAGCATGCGGATGCTGCATCCTGCATCCAATGCCCGACTTGGCGCCACACAGGCGAAATTGTGAATCGGAATGTATTTAAATGATTTATAGATGAATATAAATGAAAATAAAACCATATTGACTGTATTTGATATTCTGTTACAATGAATGGAACGAATGCATCGGGTTCTTTTGCCGGGTTCTTTTGTCGGATTACATGGGAGGTGCATCATGAGAATAAGCCGTTTGTTTCAGGAAAAGCGTCCTGTGGTTTCCCAGGAGATATTTCCGCCTAAGCTGGATACACCGCTGGATGTGATTCTGGGCAAGATGGACCGTTTCGCCGCAATGTCGCCCGACTTCATCAGTGTGACCTATGGCGCGGGCGGCAGCGGAAAAGGGCGAACCATCGAACTGGCCTCCCGGATCAAACAGGTGCATGGTGTGGAAAGCATGGCTCATTTCACCTGTGTGGGCCATACGGTCGGGCAGGTGGACGAAATGGTGGCGGAACTGCAGGCTTCCGGGATTGAAAATGTTCTGGCGCTTCGGGGAGATCCGCCTCTGAATGAACCGGATTTCGATTTTTCCGGAAATGCGTTCCCTTATGCCGATGAACTGATTGCCTATATTCGTACGAAAGCGGATTTCTGCATCGGCGCAGCGGCTTATGTGGAAGGCCATGTGGACGCAAAACGGTTGAGTGAGGACCTGCGGTTTCTGAGACGGAAGGTGGATGCCGGCGTTGATTTTCTGGTCACACAGCTTTTCTTCGACAACCGCATGTATTACGATTTCATGGAAAAGGCGCTGGCCATAGGCATCAATGTCCCTGTTGCGGCAGGTGTCATGCCGGTATTCAAGGCGGATCAGATCAAGCGCATCGCATCCCTCTGCGGCGCGGCGCTTCCGGCAAGGCTGGTCCTCATGATGGATCGGTACCAGAACAACCCGGACGACATGAAGAAAGCCGGCATCGAATATGCGGCGGCTCAAATCCGTGACCTGACGGAGAATGGGGTTGCCGGCATCCATCTGCTCTCGATGAACCGGCCCGATGAGGCCGAACAGATTCTCCGTGCTTCGGGATTGTGGCGGGAATCCGTTCCATGATCGCGATTTGATCGTTGTCTCACTATGCAATGTCAACAAAGGACCTTGTTCAATTTCGTAGATTCCTATATTGGTTCCATTGCGGGTGCAGTGATAAAGTAGAATCATACAAATTCGTTCCGCGTTTTAGATACGGGAGCAGGAGGTACTCATACATGGCAGGCGTAAGGCTGAAGAACGTATTCAAGACCTATGCAGGTGGCGTCACCGCAGTAAGTGACTTCAACATCGACATCGAAGACAAAGAGTTCATCATTCTGGTAGGTCCGTCCGGCTGCGGCAAGACAACCACCCTCCGCATGATCGCAGGTCTCGAGGAAATTTCCGCCGGCGAACTGTACATTGGCGACAAGCTTTGCAACGACGTGGCTCCGAAGGACCGTGACATTGCCATGGTGTTCCAGAACTACGCCCTCTATCCGCACATGACCGTGTTCGACAACATGGCATTCGGACTCAAGCTCCGCAAAACCCCGAAGGAAGAGATCAAGAAGCGCGTGCATGAAGCAGCCCGCATCCTTTCCATCGAGCACCTGCTCGATCGCAAGCCCAAGGCTCTTTCCGGCGGCCAACGCCAGCGTGTTGCTCTCGGCCGCGCCATTGTGCGTGAACCGAAGGTCTTCCTCATGGACGAGCCCCTCTCCAACCTGGACGCAAAACTCCGCGTGCAGATGCGCGCCGAGATCAGCCGTCTCCACCAGAAGCTTGCCACCACATTCGTGTATGTTACCCATGACCAGACGGAAGCCTTGACCATGGGTACCCGCATTGTCGTCATGAAGGACGGTTTTGTCCAGCAGGTCGACAACCCGCAGCGTCTGTACGATATTCCGGTCAACATGTTCGTTGCCGGTTTCATCGGCTCTCCGCAGATGAACTTCATCAACGTCACCATCCTCAAGGAAGGCGACAAGGTCATTCTCAGCATGGGCAACTACAAGCTCACCGTTCCGGCCGACAAGGCAAAGGAACTTGAGAAACAGGGCTACATCGGCAAGGAAATGGTCCTCGGCATCCGTCCGGAGAACCTCCATGAAGATGAACACACCCAGAGCCAGCTTTCCAGCGAGCTCATCGACGCTTTTGTTGAAGTTACGGAGCGCCTCGGTTCCGAGACCTTCCTGTATCTGCTCATCAACGGCTCGAGCTTTACCGCCCGTGTCAGCCCGAAGTCCAAGACGGTTGCGAATGACAACATCAAGCTGATGTTCGACATGAACCGCATCCACCTCTTCGACAAGGAAACCGAGCGCGCGATTATTCACTAATCAATTCGCTCGCGAATTGATTAGAGTCGCGGCAGCATTTTGCGAAGCAAAGTGCGAGAGCGGACAGGGTTTTCGTTTGCGAATTGATGCAAAAACACCTTACAAAAACAGGCTGTCCCACAAGGGACAGTCTGTTTTTCGTTCCGATGCCGTTCAGACCCTCCATATCGGTTTGTCATATGCGGCGACTCCAGTCGTGGAAAG
>JFJP01006713.1_pt1 | contig 12604 bp, 13 predicted proteins | sample 431651 | NCBI WGS metagenome assembly JFJP01 (sample SAMN02602958, study PRJNA72255) | Microbial mat metagenome, whole genome shotgun sequencing project. | biome: fresh water; feature: sink hole; material: water; isolation source: purple microbial (photo- and chemosynthetic) mats found in... | reverse complement strand
CCTGAAGAAAAGTTGGTGGCACGCAACCCGGTCATCGACATACCTGCGGTTACCGCCGCAGCGGCGTGTTCGGACTCGGGTTCGACAAAAATCAGCGGCCGCTCGGAGATGTTCAGGTGGCCGGCGGCAACTTCTTCGGCCCAGTATTCACCCATCTGGGTGGATGGGGTGATCGGGTAGGCCCCGGCAGCGTCGGATGCCTCGCGCTCGACATGGATGACTGCGGTATTGCCATCGACCGCATCACGGATGCCGGGGTACTTGACCGGTACCGTTTCCTTGCCTGCACCACCGGTTTCACGGACCAAATAATCGATGACTTTTTTCAGCATGATGTCGTTCTCGGGCTATGGATTGATCTTTGGGGTGCAGCGGCTTGAGCAGCGCTTGTTATTGTTTGAGTGGCAGCGCGTCGTTGCGCAGGATTTTTTTGGCGGCGTGGCCGCGCGCGCCGATGCCTGGGTCGGCAAACCAGACGATGGCCCCGGTAGGGCAACGATCGGTCAGGCTGCGGCTGGCCTGGTCGTGCCAGTCGTAGTCGATCTCGACCAGGTTGTTGCGCAATGTCAACAGGCCAGGTGGCGCGTCGGCCACACACTTGCCACAGGCGGTGCAGGCGACCTCGCAGGCAGCTTCGGCGGCATCGCCATCGGCGCGGTTGCGGCACGCGATCCACAGCTTGCGGCTGACTGGCTGCAGCGAAAACAGGCCTTTGGGACAAACCTCAACACAGTCGTTGCAGGCGGTGCATTTGGTCGGGTCAACCACCGGCAAACCGTGCCGGTCCAGCACGATGGCATCCTGTTTGCACACCGTGACACAGTCGCCCAGCCCCAGGCAGCCCCAGACGCACTCTTTGCCACCGCCACTGACCACCGCGGCGGCGCGGCAGGTGGACAAACCGGCGTAACGCGCCCGGGTAAACGCCACATGCTTGCCACCGGCACACGCCAGACGCGCCACGCGGCGCTCGATGTCGCCGCTGTCCACTCCCAGCAAACCGGCAATCAGGCTGGTTTGGGCGGCGCTGTTGACCGTGCACTGCGCCGGCACAATGTCACCGGCAATGACTTTTTCAGCAAAATTGCGACAACCGGCCTGACCGCAGGCACCGCAGTTGGACTTGGGCAGCAGCGCCTCCACTTCCTCAATGCGCGGGTCTTCATATACATACAGGCGGCGGTTGGCAAACGCCAGAATGGCCGCCAGCAGCACGCCCAGCGTGGCCATGAAAGCCCCGGCAATGCCAATGGTTTTGGCGAGTTCCAAGGTAACAGCTCCTTGCGTGGTTTGGCGATAAGTCAGCCTGATCGGCGCTCAGGCGGCCAGCGCCGGGAAGTTTGGCGTGCTGCGGTGGCTGCCGTCTTTGGCAATCAGCAGCGCATCGACGTGTGGCAACTGCGCGGCCAGCGCCAGCGCCTGGCTGGGGGGCATCACCATGAAGGCGGTGGATAGCGCATCGGCCGTCATGCCACTGGGGGCCAGCACCGTGGCACTGGCCAGCAGCGTTGGCGAATCGCCGGTGGCGGGGTCAAAGATGTGGTGGTGCGTGTAGTCGGGGCTAAAGGTGGTTTCGTAGTCGCCCGATGTGGCCAGCATACGGCCGTCAAGTGCCACCCGGGCCGCCAGCGCATCGGCCTGGCGCGGATGGCGAATGCCCAGCACCCACGGCTGGCCAGCCGCTTTGTCGCCGAGTGCGGCAAATTCGCCGGTGTCGAGCAGCGCGTGTGCCACGCCGCCGTCACGCAAGGCCTGCAACGCCAAGTCAGCCGCATAGCCTTGCGCCAGACCGTTGACGGTGATCGCCATGCCGGGTTGAGCCAGCCGCACCTGCTGCGGGTTGAATGTCACAGCCTGCCAGTTAACCAGCGCCCTGGCCTGCGCCAGTGCCTGCGCAGTCGGCAAGGCCGCGTTGGCCTGGGCTTGGCTGAATGCCTGCCACAGCGGTTGCACGGTGATGTCAAACGCGCCACCGGTCTGGCGGGCGAGCTGCTGCGCATACGCCAGCACCTGTAGTAAATGGGGGTCGGGCGCGTCAAGCTGGCCGTGCAGGTTGAGCTGAAACACCTGGCTGCGCGGCTGGTGCAGGCTCATCAAGGCATCGACCGTTTTGACTTGCTGCAAGGCGGCTGCAATGGCGGCCTGAGCGCTGGCGGCCTCGTGGTGCAGCACCTGGATGCTCACGCTGATGCCAAACGCCCGGGCCGAGCCCGAGAACGGCTGTAGCCCAAATGTCGCGCCCGGCTGGGCCCCAACATACGCCAGGCCCACCATAGAACCCAAACCCAGTGAGGCAAACAACAGACTACGGCGGCGCATCTTAATACCCCCAAAATATATAAGCCCATTCTAAAGTCTGCTGAGACCGCAAAGCTTGCTTGAAACCAACAAATTTCATCATCCGCAGACACACACGGCTTGCATTGGTCTGAATGCGACAATTTAGCCGCCAGCCGCCCGCTTGTACCCTGCTTATCCTGACATCGCCATTGAGCGCCAGATCACATTAGTTTTGATAGCTGCTAGCGCTTAAACAGCAAGCGTTTGAGGCATTTTTGATATAACAAACAGATGCATGAAACCCAGCCGCCACGCCAGCCTTGCCCAGCTTGGGGCAGGACAAACACCAAACTGTTTAGAAACTGATGTTACGCAGATGTATTTCGTAGGTCGGGTTAGCGCGAAGCGCGTAACCCGACGTCTGCGGCTAACCCGACCTACCCATTTGACGCAACATGCGCCACTTTCAGCACTCAACTGGCGAACAACGCTACCTTGCGTAACATCAGTTAGAAAGAAAGTTCAGCTGCTTGGCATTTCAAAGAGATTCGCGGCTTACGCCGCTCCTACAAAACGGGTCACTGGTCCTTGCAGGAGCGGTGGCAACCGCGAATTTGTTCTGCACAACACCCCTCTCGACGTGATGGCTCAAGCGCATTGCCAATCAGGAATACCAATGTCTGGTGCCACCTGCCTCTTTGGGCGACGGCAGCAATGAGCAGCTGCATTGATTCATCATTCAACGTGACACAGCACCGGATGCTCTGTTGGAGCGGCAAGGGTGTCGCTGCTGCAAAGCGTCGTTGTTCGGTATGTGCAAATGCCCATGCCTGTTAGCGCCGTTATTGGCAGCGTCAGCCGATTTGCCAGCAGCCTGGGGGTGCGCGCTTGTGCTTTAACTATTTTGATAGCTACTAGCGCAGGCTCCGTATGTGCTGGCGGCTTATTTGACGAAATAAAAGCGAGCTGGCAACCTTCTGACACGCAAATTCTTGACCGCCACGGCGAGGCCTTGCACCGGCTGCGCACTGACACCAGTGTGCGCCGTGGGCAGTGGGTGGCACTGGCCGACGTGTCGCCCGCCCTGCGCACCGCGCTGGTGCTAAGCGAAGATAAGCGCTTTTACGAGCACAGTGGGGTGGACTGGCAAGCCGTGCCGGCCGCCGCCTGGGCCAACTTATGGAACCGCAAGACGCGCGGTGCCTCGACCCTCACCATGCAGCTGGCAGGTTTGCTCGATGAAGACCTCAAGCGCAATGCTGGCGGGCGTAGCGTGCTACAAAAACTCAAACAAACAGTGTCTGCCGAATGGCTGGAACAGCGCCTGCGCAAAGACCAGATTCTGGAGGCCTACCTGAACCTGGTGCCGTTTCGTGGCGAACTCGTCGGCATTGACGCACTGAGTCAGACGCTGTTTGGCAAAGCGCCACACGGACTGGATGAACGCGAGGCAGCGGTGGCCGCAGCGCTGGTACGCGCACCCAACGCCAAACCGGCGCAAGTGGCACAGCGCGCCTGCGCCGTGATCAAGGAAATGCAGCGCAGCAACGTCGACAGCAGCACCAGCAGCATCGCCAAGGCCGCGCCAGTTGCCGGCCAGACGCGCAGTGCCAAACCCACCAGCGCAGCGCCCGCGGCCACGGCAGATTGCGGGGCGCTTGACTTTTTCACCACAGCCAGCTTGCAGCGTCGCGATTACCCAGCCAGCGAGGGCATTGCGCCGCATGTCGCGCAACAAGTGACTGCGGCTTACCGTGCCCGCCCGCCTGACCTGCAGGGCGTGGTGTCTGCAACTGTTCGCCCGGAGCTTGTCGAAGGGCCTGTTCGCCATCAAGGGGCTTCGACCCGAACAGCACGAAAGGGCGTGCCCCCACCCGCTGCCATCCGCACCACGCTGGACGCGCCGCTACAACGCTTTGCCGTGCAAACGCTGCAACAGCAGCTGCGCGAGCTGCGCGGCCGCCATGTCGAAGACGGCGCGCTGGTGGTGCTGGACAACGCCAGCGGGCAGGTGCTGGCCTGGGTCGGGTCGTCGGGCGAGCTCAGCCAGGCCAGCGAAGTCGATGGCGTGACCGCGCTGCGCCAGCCGGGCTCCACGCTCAAACCGTTTTTGTACGCGCAGGCAATCGGTGCGAGGCGGCTCACAGCCGCCTCGCTGCTGGAAGACTCCAGCACGCAGATCCAGACCAGCGGCGGCCTGTACATACCGCAAAACTACGATCACCAGTTCAAAGGCTGGGTGTCGGTGCGCACCGCGCTGGGGGCCTCGCTCAACGTGCCGGCGGTGCGCACGCTGGTGCTGGTGTCGCCCGACGCATTTCACCGGCAACTGGTGCAGCTGGGCTTGCCGCTGAAAGAAAGCGGCGACTACTACGGCTACAGCCTGGCGCTGGGCAGCGCCGAGGTGTCGCTGCTGGCGCTGGCCAACGCCTACCGCGCGCTGGCCAATGGCGGGCGCACCAGCGCGACCACGCTGACAACTCAGCCCACAGGCAAATCCAGCCCCGCAACGCAGCCACATCGCAACGCCGCCTCTGGTGCGCCCAAGCCAGATCAGTCGATAGCGCTCCGATCTGACTTGTCCCCTCCCCCGCTGGGGCAGGCCAGGGATGGGGGCTTGATTTCCAGCCGCGCATACCGGCAGGCCAGCCAGGCACTGGACGCGCGGGCAGCATTTATCGTCAGCGACACTGGCCCGCGCCCGCACCTTTGGCACCGACAGCGTGCTGGCCACGCGCTTTTGGAGCGCCGTCAAAACCGGCACCAGCAAGGACATGCGCGACAACTGGGCGCTGGGCTATTCGCAAGCCTACACGGTGGGCGTGTGGGTGGGCAACGCCAGCGGCGCGCCGATGTGGGATGTCAGCGGCATCACCGGTGCCGCCCCGATCTGGGCCGCGCTGATGAACTACCTGCACGCCAGACAGCCAAGCCGGCCACCCCAGCCGCCGGCTGGGGTGTTGCGTGCCAGTGTGCGCTTTGGCACCGACCAGGCCGTGGCAAACGCCAGCACCGTCGAGGCCGCTCGCCAGGAATGGTTTTTGCAAGGTACGCAGCAAGCGCTATTTACGCTTGATTCAATAGCTGGCGGCGCAGGCCATATAAGGGCTACAGGCCAAAAATGGCAAAACATCCAACAATCCTCATCTGCTTTATTTTCAGTAGCTGGTAGCGCAAGCCACATAAGGGCTACAGACCAAAATGGCATCAATTCTGCAAGCCAGAAGCGCAGCCCGGGCGCAGCGGCCAGCCGCCAGACCACCCGCGCCAGCGCGCCCGCCCAGCCACTGGCGCGCATCACGCACCCCACCGACGGCAGCATCCTGGCGCTAGACCCCGACATTCCGCCGCAGCACCAACGCGTGCGCTTTGCAGCCGTCGGGCAAAACCTGCGCTGGCGCGTTGACGGCAAAGCCTTTGCCAGCGGCACGTCAGCCTACTGGATGCCGTGGCCGGGGCGGCACCGGGTACAGCTCACCAACGCCCAAGGCCAGGTACTTGACGAAGTGGGGCTGGAGGTGCGCGGTGCTGGTGTCAAGCCCGCATCAACGCCGCGCACAACGCCGCGATCATTGGGTGCTGATTAACGTGATACACCTCAGTAGAAGCGGCATCCTGCCGCTTTGCATGCGGCTGGAAGCCGCATCTACCGCTGCGTTTCATAATTCTGGGTGGTCGCGAGACCATGGCCGTTAGCAATGGTCCTTACTCCCGCTCAAAACCGCTGCCCAGATCAAATTTCAGCGTGCGACTGTTTTCGGTTACGGTGCGCACCGCCTGATCCGGCACGCCAGTTGGGATTTCGGCGCTGATCTCGGGCATCACCGTTACCGAGGCACCTACAAGTCCAGTCAAATGCGCAATCACCTCGCTTGGTCGAAGGCTTACCCGGCGAAATCTTGTTACCCACCAACACCACCCGGTTGGCATTCGGTACCTTGGCCGCTCCGGGTTCGATCATCCCCGCATCAATCCCGGCCAACTCAGTCGGGTTGGCATCAGAAAACAGGCGGTAAAGCGCCAACATCGAATGCGTCTTGCCACCACCAAAGTTGGTTTGCAACTGCACCACAGGGTCTGCACCGTTGGTAGTCAGCCGACGCACTGCCCCCCACCAGCCAGGCTGCGCTCGGCCAACGCGGTCAAAATTGGTGGTAGCCATGGTGTCGTTTTCTTAACCGGCAAATGAAGAGTCAATCTCGCTCAATATTTCTCTAGCCCAAGGGCTTATGTCCCCGTACTGCTTGAACAGCTTGCCGTCGCGCAAGCGAAACAAGAGGCGGGCGCTGGCGTTCTCAACCGAGTTGTCATAAAGATAAACCCGATCGGCCATCTTTGCCGCCACCGTGCAATTCGCCAAAGATTTGGCGTAACGGGAAATGATCTTGCCGATTGGCACCTCATGCCCGCCTTCGATCATCCGCAGCGCCACCCGCTTGGCGTTGATCGACGGGTCGTCAGTGCCAACAAAAAACAGCCGCACAAAAAAACCGGCCTGCTTGGCACGTTTGATGAATTCGATCTTGTCCGGCATTGACAGCACCGTCTCGAATGCCAGACTCTTGCCTTCCAGCAGGCAACGCTCTCGTACCTCGGCCGCCAGCACAGCAGCCTGGCGCACGGCATCGGGGGCGTTCCAGTCACCAAAAAGGTCGCGCGCCATGTTGTCCGGGTTGACGTACTCGCAGCCGCCCATCCACGCATGGCGCAGCAATTGTTCGGTAATCGAGGTCTTGCCTGAGCCATTGGGGCCAGCCACCACAATCAGACGCGGCCTGAGCGCTGCGTCGTTCATGCCAGTGCTTGCCGGGTTCTGGCCAGGGCAATTTCACTGCGAACACGCTCGACCATGGCTTGCATGGCAACCTGGGCGCGTTGCCTGGCCTCAGTGGCTACCGCATCCATGAGCGATTGCAACTGTTCATCGCTGGGTTCGTTTTCAATATCGTTCAGGTCAAAATGTGCGGTTTTCAGGTTGGCGTTCATTTCATTACTCTATCAATAAAATAGCTTATTGCACAATGGTGACGGGGGCTACAGACCATTTTGTTATATAAATGGCATGGCTGGGCGGGGTCCTTGGCTTCAACTGAACAAGTCGCCTTCGGCTGTCCTGGCGCTGCTGCCACTGTCGTGACGGTAAAGCAACTCGTTGGCCACCTTGCCAGACTGTGTTTTGCAGGTGATTTCCAGCGCATCGGCGACGATGCCGCGGACACTGGTCTGCACCTGAAACTGTTCAAGCTTCAATTGACTTGCCCTTCAAGGGAAAGTCGCACAAGCCCACGCTGCGCAGCCATCTTCCCCATTTGTTATCTTCAGTCAGGTCTTCTTCGAACCTGAATTTCAACTGTAACACTGCTGGCGGCCTGAACTTGAGGTGCTGCCTCGCTCGCAGGGTTAAACGCGACCCTGTCATGTTTCATCATCCGCAGTGGTCACCAGACCATGTCAGTCAACGTGAAACAGCCGTTCGTGCTGAGCTTGTCGATGCACATTCTTGAAGCGGGTGTTAACCTCCTGCCCCTCAACTCAAACCAATGCAGCCAGGCGCTGCAATACCTTAGGAACTTCACACATGGGCGCGCAATGGAAAGCCAAAGGCAAGGAACTCGCAGCCAACGCCAAAGGCCGTATTTTCGGAAAACTGTCCAAAGACATCATGCTGGCCGCCCGCAGCGGTGCTGACCCTGCCGCCAACTCGCGCCTGCGGCTGCTGGTCGAGGCGGCGCGCAAAGCTTCGATGCCCAAGGACACGCTGGACCGCGCCATCAAAAAAGGCGCTGGCCTGACCGGCGAAGTGGTCAATTTCGAGCACGTCATTTACGAAGGTTTTGCGCCGCACCGCGTGCCGCTGATGGTCGAATGCCTGACCGACAACCTCAACCGCACGGCACCCGAAATGCGCGTGCTGTTTCGCAAGGGGCAACTGGGCACATCCGGCTCGGTCAGCTGGGACTTTGACCACGTCGGCATGATCGAGGCAGAGCCCGCCGCTGCCGGTGCCGATGCCGAACTGGCCGCCATCGAAGCCGGTGCGCAAGACTTTGAGCCCGGTGAAGACGAAGGCATCATGCTGTTTCTGACCGACCCCAGCGACCTGGACCTGGTCAGCCGCGCCCTGCCCGCCCACGGCTTTACCGTGCTGTCGGCCAAGCTCGGCTACAAAGCCAAAAATCCGGTGGACCCGGCCACCCTGAGCCCCGAGCAGCTCGAAGAAGTGGAAGCCTTTCTGGCCGCCATTGATGCCAATGACGATGTGCAGAACATTTTTGCCGGGCTGGGGACTTGATGCGGGCGGCACGATCAGCGGCTTGTAACGCAAGTCCTCCCGCAGTTGATCTGCCAAACGGGGTGATTCGGGAATGTAGAAGACGGGTTTCATGAATGACACCACATCTGTTTTTATGCAGATGACGACTTTCAAATCAAGGCTGCAAGTGGTTTTTAATGGATGAGGAAAACCCATAAGAACCCGTTTGTCCAGTTTATTTTGTCGTCTAGCTTGGCATGACCTGGATAGCCGCTCGGCTACATGACGCTGGGCATCACACAGAAATCACTTGAGCACCCGCCATGAATACCACCCTCTACCTTTCCTTTCTGCTGACAAGTCTGATGGTTCTCGCCATTCCTGGCCCATCCTTTGCCTATGCGGTAGCGGTTGGCGCACGCGCAACGCGTGGAGAAATCGCCTTCAACGCATTGGGCATGGGCTTGGGCGGACTGGCAATAACAGTTGCGCTGGCGTTCGGCGCTTCGCAGCTGCTCGCCGCTTCGCCATTGGCTTACATGATCCTGCAGATCGCCGGTTGCGCCTACCTCATCTACCTTGGCGTAGGCGCACTGCGGGCCGCGCCGGTGCCTTTGGTCTCGCCACCTGTGCCACTGAGCCGCATGAGCGCTACCGGATCTGCCCTCCAAGGCTTTATCGTTGAGACCGCGAATCCAAAGGCAATATTGTTCTACGCATCGCTCGTCCCGCAATTTGCAGACCCTTCCATTGGAAATGTGACGCGCCAATTCTTGATTCTGGGAGGCACATTTGTCGCGCTCCAGGTGGCCTGGGACATCGCTCTGATGCTTGGTGTCAGGCACTTGCGGTCCAGGGCACAGACGCTTGTGTCGGCAAGGTCTCAACGCTTCATGAACAAGGCGAGTGGCGCTGTCTTCATCGCTCTTGGAATTGCGCTGCTGTTTCAAGAGCGCCCGTCATCAAGTGCACCCCGGTGATGCCTAACCCCCTCGCTCAAGCTGACCCGGCTGGCGAATCAGCAATCTTGCGGTCGACGCAGTAAGGCTAAGGTAATTCAGGGGTGATCAACCCGTCTTCACCGAATTGCCATCAGGCCGCCGTAGATGGCGTTGGTGATAAGCGTAATTTCCATTTCATTGAGCGTCGGCGTCAGGCGGGGGGGAGAGGGCGCGGATGATTAGTTCGATATCCACTAGGGTAAGCGTCTTTTGAGCGGTCATGGCATTGTTGATGATCGTCTCGATTGATGCGCCAAGCCCGTTCCCTGAAGCGGAGTCATACAAGTTGTAAAACGCGTTTGAATCTTCCCCATGGTTCATCTGCTTGTACATCTCCGCCAAGAACAGGCGTTTGATCTCCGGAATGCGTTTGTCGGTGTCGGGGAGGGCCTTGACCAGCACGCGATTGACCACACCCTGAATTTGCTGAGTGATTTTGCGCTGGAGCCCATTCATCCGCTGGTCCATGGCCTGCAACATTGTCTCGCGCAGGGCTTCGGCGTGGATCACCCGTTGCTGTTCCGGCCGGGCATTCTTGTAGGTGGCGTCATTGGCTAAACGGCGCTGAACCGTCTCTTGGACTTCCTGGTTCACGTCTTGACCGAGTTTCACGAAATCCCTCGCCTGCGCTGGCACGCTGAGGAGCAGGACGGTGGCGAGGAGAGCGAGGCGGAGGAGATGTTTCATGGTGCCAGGTCCGTTTTGTCGAGTCGGTAGTCAGTCTGGATTACATCGAGGCTTGGTATGGCTTACTGAAGCACCCGGTTGATGCGCAACAAGCCGACTGTGGTCGGAGGATGCGCGAAATATACTGCTCAATCCACACATGCGGCTTGTTCAGACCAGAACTTCCAGCCCCTTGCGCTCAATCACTGAAAGCAATCGTGCTGCAGCCCCACTGGGTTTTTTATCTCCGTTTTCCCACTTCTGAACGGTAGAAATGCTGGCGTTGAGGTAGGCAGCAAAGACGGCCTGGCTAATGTGCAGGCTCTCCCGCAAGCGCCTGATCATTTCCGCCGTGTAGGCTGGCGGTGGCAGGCATTGTGTTTCAAAGTCACGCAAAGTTTGCTTGTCCACTGCGCCAATGCCATGCAAACCACGCATCGTTTCCAAGGCTTCGTTAATCATTCGGCTCATGCTTCACCTCCATCAATTCGTTGGCTTTCAACGCGGCTTCAATCTGATCGTTACCAAGCACCACCAATGTGCTCGCGAGACTCTGATAAATCCCCAGCTCGCGCTGGGAAATGTTGTCGCGATTTTTCTTCTCAAACCCAAAAAGAAAGTACAACGTGCCAGCGAACCGCGTTGCCAGCAAAGTGCGCGTACTACCGCTTTTACCTCGTCCAGGTAGCGACACTCTTTGCTTGAACAGATTGCTACGAAGGTCCGCATCGATCAGCCCGCGTTCAATATCTGAAACGGCCTTCAACAGTACGGCGTCGGTAACGCCAGCCTTCCCAGCCCACCGATCAAATGCCCGTGTCTTGAAAACTCTCATGAGCCATTGTATCACTTAGTGCAATATTTTGACCAATGACTGGCTTAGGCCTATTCCGTTTTCTCGATGAACCCCCTCGCTCAAGCTGACTCGCTGCGGCAGCTTGGCTCAACCGTTATGCCGCACCAGCAGAACAAAAAACTCCAGCGCGCCCAGGTGCCAGGTCGGCAGCGCAAATGCCCAATGCTGCCAAGGCGGGCGGCATCGGCAGGCCTTGCACCAGCGCTGCAACCAGCTCACCCATCGCCGGTGCGGTCTGGATGCCGTAGCCACCTTGGCCTGCAAGCCAGAAAAAGCCCGGCGCATCGGGTGCAAAACCGGCCACCGGGGTTTTGTCGGCCACAAACGAGCGCAGGCCCGCCCATTGGCGCTTGATTCTGCGGATGGGTAGCAGGGTGGCGGTCTCGATGCGGTCCACTGCAATGGCTACATCCAGTTCTTCGGGCTGCACGTCTTGCGGACTCACCGGGTCTTCGTTGGCGGGCGACAGCAGCAGCACACCGGCATCGGGCTTGAAATAAAAGCTCTCTTGCGCGTTGATCACCAACGGCCAGGCGCTGATGTCGCTGCCCGCAGGCGCATCCACAGTGAAGGCGGTGCGCCGCTTCGGGCTCAGGCCGATGGATGCCACGTCGGCCAGCAGCGCCAGTTCATCACACCAGGCACCCGCAGCATTGACCAGCACCGGGGCAAAAAACTCACCCACCGGGGTGGTGACACGCCAACCACCCGGTGCACGTGCGATATGCGTCACGCCAGCATCGCATCGCAGGTGCGCCCCAGACGCTTTGGCTCCGCGCAAAAAACCCTGGTGAATGGCGTGCACATCCATGTCCATCGCATCGGGCTCAAAAATGCCGCAATCGGCGAACTCAGGGCGAATCAGCAGCACGCGCTGCACTATCTGCGCTGATGTCCACCACTGCACATTGGGCACCAGCGTCTGCCGCTGCACAAAGGCGGTGCGCAGTGCCTCGCGGTCGGCTGCCGTGCCCACAATCAGCGCACCGCGCGGTGTCAGCAGCGGGTAGTCGGAAAACCCGGCCGGTGGCTGCAGGTAAAACGGCTTGGACGCGGTGGTAATGGCGCGCACCGTGGCGTTGCCGTAGGTTTCGACGTACATCGCCGCCGAGCGGCCGGTGGCGTGGTAGCCAGGCTGGCTTTCGCGCTCCAGCAACAGCACCCGCTGATGCTGCTGCGCCAGAAAATAGGCTGCCGATGCGCCTGCCATGCCGGCACCGATGATGAGCACGTCGGATGTTTGCATAAAAGCTCCAAAAAATTCCCCGCAGACCGGTCACCTTTCAACCCCGCGTGGTGGGCTGGAGAGTCTATGCCCGTCATAACCCATATTGAAGACCTGCGCATCCGTTCTGGTTTGCGTTGCAGGTGCAACGCGGCCGCGCCGTTGCTTTGAATCACACGCGCCCTGGCAACTTGCCCCAGGGTGCTGATAACTTTAATTTTCCTGATTGGCAATGATCATCAGCCATCACGTCGCGAGGGATGTTGTACAGACCAAATTCGCGGCTACCGCCGCTCCTACAAGGGACAGTGACCCATTTTGAT
>JFJP01012327.1_pt1 | contig 12605 bp, 7 predicted proteins | sample 431651 | NCBI WGS metagenome assembly JFJP01 (sample SAMN02602958, study PRJNA72255) | Microbial mat metagenome, whole genome shotgun sequencing project. | biome: fresh water; feature: sink hole; material: water; isolation source: purple microbial (photo- and chemosynthetic) mats found in... | reverse complement strand
ATGGGGACCCCAATGCCAGTGAAACGGAAGTGGTTGCAGCAGCAAAAGCGGCGCAGGCGCATGACTTTATAATCAACCTCACGGATGGATACGATACACGGATTGAAGAGCGCGGCGTGAATCTATCCGGCGGACAAAAGCAACGGATTGCCATTGCGCGCGCATTATTGCTGCGTCCCGCAGTGTTGATCCTGGACGACAGTACCAGCTCGGTGGATGTGGAAACTGAGACGAAAATTCAAGATGCTATGAAATCATGGTTGAAAGACAGCACAAGTATTATTGTGGCGCAGCGTATCAGTACGGTTTTACATGCTGATAAGATCGTTGTAGTGGACGAGGGGCAAATTGTTGCACAGGGCACGCATGGCGAGTTGATGCGGTCCAGTCCTGTCTATCAGGAAATCTACGACTCGCAATTGGGTGATGGTGTGAAATTGGAGGCGAAATGAGCACTCCATCTCCCTCCAACGTCCGCGCGGTTTTGGGGCGTGGACCCATGCAGCCCGGTAAGATCGAAAAGGCAAAAAATCCACGTAATGCATTGACACGCCTTGCCATGTATCTCAGTCAATATAAAGGCACACTGGCATTGGTTCTGTTCTTCGTGCTGATAACCATTTCCCTGGGTCTGCTTGAGCCATACCTGATCGGGCGCGCAATTGATCAATTTATTTCCACCCGCCAGACCAACGGCCTGCCGCAGCTGGCACTACTTTTGTTGGCTGCTTATCTGTTTGACAACGGGTTTCAAGCCGTGTCGAGCTGGTTAATGGCGCGTGTCTCACAGGATGCCTTGCGCCGTCTGCGCCGGGATCTTTTTGAGCATCTGCAAAAATTATCCATCGCTTTCTTCGACCGTCATACTGCGGGCGAATTAATGAGCCGTCTGACCAATGACATTGATGCCATCAACCAGGCTGTTTCACAAAACGTCATTTCACTGGTTGCAAGCGTACTTTCCCTTGTGGGTATTGTGATTGCCATGTTCGTACTCAATGCATGGCTGGCTCTCGCGGCATTGCTTGTGGTTCCGATCATGTTTTGGTTCACCCAGTTCATTGCGCGTTATACCCGCAAGGGATTTCGCGACCTGCAAAAGGAACTTGGCGAGATCAACAGTGTGATGGAAGAGTCCATCAGTGGTCAACGGGTGGTCAAGGCCTTTCGCCGCAGTGAGACTGCCATAGAACGTTTTCGCGCCAGCAATCAAAAGGTTTATGCGGCGGGCGTATCTGCCAACACATACGCGCTCATGCTCATGCCGCTCACCAACGTGCTCGGAAACTTCTTCGTCATCGTGCTGGTGGGGTTTGGGGGTTACCTTGCCTTGCAGGGCCTGGTAACGGTCGGGATGATCGCGACCTTCATTGCCTATGCCCAGAATTTTATTCAGCCGCTGCGCCAACTGGCGAATATGTACAATTCGATCCAGGCGGCGCTGGCAGGAGCTGAACGGGTTTTTGAAGTGATGGATACACCCGCGGAATTGGATACCGCTGCCGACTCCCTGCTGCCTGTTCCAGTTAAAGGAGAGGTGCACTTCACTGACGTTTCCTTCGGTTACCTGCCACACCATCCGATCATCAAGAACATGACGCTTGAAGCGAAAGCAGGTCAAACCATCGCGTTGGTGGGTCCGACAGGCGCCGGAAAGACAACCATCATTAATTTGTTGACTCGTTTTTATGAAATTAGCGAAGGGAGCATCACGATCGACGGCAGGGATATCCGCAAGGTTTCAAAGGATGATCTCCGTAAAAAATTGGGGATCGTTTTGCAGGACACCTTCCTGTTTGCAGATACTGTCATGGAAAACATACGCTATGGGCGCCTCGACGCCAGCGACGAGGAGTGTATAAATGCCGCCAGGCTCGCAGATGCTGATCATTTTATCCGCCAATTGCCGCAGGGATACCAGACCAAACTTTCGGAGCGCGCCGGCAACCTGAGTCAGGGACAGCGGCAGTTGATGTCCATTGCCCGTGCAGTACTTTCTGACCCGAGCATTCTTATACTTGACGAAGCAACCTCCAGTGTTGACACGCGAACTGAAGCGCGGATCCAAAAAGCGTTATTGCGCCTGATGGAAGGCCGTACCAGTTTCGTTATTGCCCATCGCCTATCCACCATTCGTGATGCAGACAAGGTGATCGTTATTCAGGAAGGTGAGATCGTGGAGCAGGGCACACATCGGCAGCTGCTGGAGGCGAAGGGGGTATTCCACCACCTTTATATGAGTCAGTTCAAAGGATTGGCAATTTAGTTCCATTTATTTATAAACCGTATTGGAGAATTCCTTTTGAAACCCTTTCAATTAATTTTCACCTATGCCAGAAAATATAAATTGGCATTGATCGTCACCGCCGCCAGCATGCTGCTTTTGGTTGGCGCACAACTGATCATTCCGTGGATCGTCAAACTGCTCGTGGCGGCTGTTACCGCGCCGGATGCAACCATGGATGTCATGGAATTGGTGCGGCAGTTAACCCTTATTGTCCTGGTCGTTTATATCAGCCGCGCGGGTTTGCAATTCCTGCGTTCGTATCAGGCACACCTTGCGGGCTGGGGCGTTGTTGCCGATGTGCGTAAATATATTTATGAGCACATGCAGAGACTCTCCCTGCGTTATTATGAAGACAAACAGGTCGGGCAGTTGATGTCACGCGTTATTAACGATACTGAGTTGTTCGAGCAGCTCATCTCGCACGCCCTGCCGGATGTGATCGTCAATGCCATTACCTTCCTTGGTGTAACGGCTGTGCTTGTCAGCCTGAACTGGAAACTGACTCTGCTCAGCACTATTCCCATCCCGTTGGTTTTGTTCTCTTTGCAGATCTATGCCAAAAGGGTACGCCCCGCCTTTCGTTATCGTCAGAAGGAACTGGGTGACTTGAATGCCATGCTCAATGACAACCTGTCCGGTATCCGTGAGATCAAGGCCTTCACCCGGGAAGAGGAGGAGGTGGTACGTATTGACGAACGCATTGACAGCTACTATAGATCCAATTTGCGCGCACTTAAATTGATGGCAACCTTCCAGCCATTTGTGGAGTTCACCTCCTCGCTTGGAACGTTAATTGTGATCTTCTTTGGCGGCCGGCTTGTTCTACAAGGGATTCTTCCCATCTCTGATCTTGTAGCTTTTTTTCTTTATCTTGAGATGTTCTATACTCCAGTGAGGAATTTATCCAATGCCTGGGAGGCCATCCAGAGTTCGCTGGCGGGTGCAGATCGAGTGTCTGGCTTGATGGCAGAGGATGAAGAGCCGCACAATGTCCCTGGAGCTCTGGCAATTTCGAGCCGCATGCAGGGCGGGATCGTTTTTAAAGACGTGAGTTTTAACTACACCCCCGAGAATCCGGTTTTGGAGGGAATAAACCTTGATATCCCTGCCCGATCGGTTGTTGCGCTGGTGGGGCCGACGGGTGTTGGAAAGTCCACACTGGTCAGTTTGATCCCGCGCTTTTACGATGTAACCAGTGGAGCGATCACGCTCGACGGGCGGGACATACAGGAATATAAAATGGACAGTCTGCGCCAGCAGATCAGCATTGTGCTGCAGGATGTGTTTTTATTCTATGGAACGGTGCGAGAGAATATTTTATTTGGACGCCCCAATGCAACCGAGGCGGATATGAATGCGGCTGCGCAGACGGCGAATGCCCATGAGTTCATTATGCAGCTGCCCGAAGGCTACGACACTTTGATCGGGGAGCGGGGTGTGAAACTTTCAGGTGGACAAAAGCAGCGGCTGTCTATTGCACGCGCAGTATTAAAGGATGCGCCTATCCTGATCCTGGATGAGGCGACTTCTTCGGTGGATACCGAAACCGAGGTTTTGATCCAGCAGGCGTTGGAACGATTGATGAAGGGGCGGACGACGATCATTATCGCGCATCGCCTATCCACTGTCCGGAATGCCGACAAGATCGTGGTGCTGGACGACAAGTCCATTTGCGAATCTGGAACACACGCTGAATTGATGAACCTTGAAAACGGTTTATATCGCCGTTTGTATTCGGTGCAGCGAGAATTACAGCCGATCCTGGCTTTTGGGATGAATTGATGGAGCGGGTAATATAATGCCCTCGGTCACAAATTGCGCTTCCCGCAGGGTCAAAAGGCGCAATTTGTGACCGTGAAGGGTATAAATAGAACAACATGTGCATGAAAGAAGGAAATTTATTTGGTTGACAACCCCATTCACCGCGATGTGAGGGGGTTGTCATTTATTTTTTAAACGAGTTTCCTTTGCAGGGCCAAACTTACAGCTGATACGCGATTATCGACACCGAGTTTCATCAAGATATTGCTGATATGGTATTTAACTGTGGAAAGGCTGATGACCAACCGCTCGGCGATCTCGGCATTATTCAACCCATCCACCATCAGTTTAAGGACTTCAACTTCCCGCTCGGTGAGGGTTTCAGTCTCCTCTGCCTGCTGATTGGCACGGACGAGCGCCTGAGCGGCTTCAGGGGAAAGGATCATTTTCCCATCTTTGGCTGATTTGATCGCTGCTGCCAGTTCGCGAGCGGTGACATTCTTCATCAGATAGCCGACTGCCCCGGCCTTGAGGGCATTTTGCACCAGTTCATCTTCCTGAAAACTTGTCAGGGCAACAATTTGAATTTTGGGATTCTGCTTCTTGATCGCCTGCGTCGCAGCGACACCATCCATGACGGGCATCATCAAGTCCATAAGGATGACATCAGGTTTGAGCAGGTTGGCGCGCACGACGGCTTGCTCTCCATTTTCAGCTTCACCGACCAGCTCAAAGTCGGGATTGACACTGAGAAAGGCACCCAATCCAGAGCGGACTACGGCGTGGTCGTCGACGAGCATGATGCGAATAGCGTTTGACATGAAAACTCCTTTATTGGATTAATGTGAGATTGGTGAATCCTAATGATCCAATTCCCAAACCACCGAGATTTGCGTCCCTTCACCAGGTTCGCTGTAGATACTTAATTTTGCACCAATTGTTTCAGCACGTTCGCGCATGATCTTTACACCCAGGTGGTCAGCGGTGATGGTGGATGGATCAAAACCTGTTCCATTGTCAGCAATGGTCAGCCGCACATTCGCGCCCATGCGTAAGGTCACGACGGCTTGATCGGCTTTTGAATGTTTGAATATATTATTCAATGCCTCCTGTGCGATGCGATAAAGACTGATCTGTACATCGGCTGGAAGTTTCCGCTCGCCTTCGGTACTGAGTTGGATATCGATACGGGCCCGCCCGGATAAGGCTTCTGTTAACTGCCGGAGTAAAGTTGGAAGGGGCACCTCAACCAGTGCATTTGGACGCAATTCCACGAGCAGGGTACGCATCTCAGCCAGTGCGCCGCGTGTAAGCAGGCGAATTTCTTCGAGGCGGCGTTTGCCTTCATCAGGATTCATTTCCCAGATGTCAGGCAGCACGTCCGCGATCAAGGTGGTCGAGAAGAGAGTTTGAGTCACGGCATCGTGCAGGTCACGCGCCAGGCGCGTGCGTTCGGCGGCAACGGCATCCTGGGTGGCTTTTTCGCGCAGGCGTTCATTGGCGAGATTCAACTCTTCAGTGCGTTCGGCGATGCGCTGTTCCAATTGACGGCGGTGATCGGCTTCCTGCGCGGCGAGTTTTTCGGCAACGTGTTTTTCCTCGGTGATGTCTTCGATCATGCCGATGATGTAAAGCGGTTTTCCATCCGCGCCGCGTACCAGCGAAAAGTTCACCCGTCCCCAAAAGAGATGACCATCCTTATGGATATAACGTTTTTCGACGGTGTACTGGTCGCGCTTGCCTTCCACCAATTCGAGGAACAAATCACGGTCAACGAATCGGTCTTCCTCCACCACCAGCATGGACGGGTTGATTTGTCCGATCTCCTCCTCTGTATACCCTGTCATGCGGGATGCCTTTTGGTTGATCTGCGTGATGCGTCGGTCGAGGGTCATCACCGCCACGCCGACGGCAGCATTGTCGAACATCGAGCGGAAGCGAGCCTCGGACACCTGCAACTCTTCTGATTTTCGTTTCTGGTCATCGATGTCTTCGACCATGTTGACAAGATAAGACGGCTTCCCTTCGGAATCACGCACCAACGAAAGGGTCAGGCGCGTCCAGAATACTTCTCCATTCTTGCGGACGTAGCGCTTCTCCACGCTGTAGAAATCGCGCCTGCCAGCCAACATCTCTGCGAATAAATCCATGCCGACTTGCGCGTCTTCGGGGTAGCAATTTTCGGCGTCACTGCGCTGTTTCAATTCCTCTTCGGTGTAGCCCGACATTTTGCAGATGGCGGCATTGGCAGCCAGTATGTTGCCGTCAATTTTCCCCAATCCCATGCCAATGGCAGAGCCCTCGAACATGGCGCGGAATTTTGCCTCGGATTCACGCAACTCTTCGAGGGCGCGTTTACGTTCTTCGATGTCTTCTGCGATGACGATCATATATCGAACCTTCCCCGTCTCATCCCGAACTGCCGAAACACTTTGGCGCATCCAGTGAACTCTGCCACCTTTGTGGATATATCGTTTTTCCACCTGATAACTGTCACGCCTGCCGTCGATAATTTCGTGGAATTCAGCCATGCCGACATTCTGGTCTTCGGGATAGGTCACGCCGCGTCCGCCAATTTCGATCAACTCGGCTTCGGTGCGCCCCGATAACTTCACCAGCGTCGGGTTGACCGCCAGCGTTTTTCCCTCGGGAGAGATGATGCTGATGCCAACGGCGGCATTCTCAAACATGGCGCGGAAGCGGGCTTCGGATTCACGCAGCTCAACTTCAACTCGTTTTTGATCTTCCACCATTTTTTGCAGCCGGGTGTTGTGTTCACGAACTGCCTTGGTCCGCCAATTGAATCCTGCAGCGACCATCAGGATCATCACCATGGCGACGCCGATCTGGAATGGCAGGGTTTGCCAGAATGGCGGGATGACTGTCAGTTTTAGCGAAACACCTTCTTCATTCCAGACGCCGTCACTGTTGGCGGCTTTGACTTTGAAGGTATAGCCGCCGCCAGGCAGATTGGTGTAACTGGCGTAGTTGCGCGTGCCTGCCTGCACCCAATCCCTGTCAAAGCCTTCAAGTTTGTAGGCATATTGATTCTTGTGCGGAGCCTGAAAATCCAGCGCGGCAAATTCAAACGAGATGAAATTCTGATCGTAACTCAAGAGGATCGCTTCGCCGCCTGACGCGTCGAATGACTGCGGCGTATTGAATACCGAAAAGTCGGTGATGACCACATTAGGAGGTGTTTTGTTGTCATGCAATTCCAGTGGATTGAAGACACTGAAACCATTGACACCGCCAACGTAAAAATCGCCTGTTTTGTGGCTGAGGAAAGCCGCGTTCGAGTTGAACTCGTTGCCTTGCAAGCCATCGCTTTTGTCATAGATGCGGAAGGTCTCTGTCTGCGGGTCAAACTTTGCCAGTCCGTTGTTGGTGGTCAGCCACAGGAAGCCCTGTGGATCAAGTGTGACTGTCAGGATGGTTGAGTTGCGCAATCCGTCCTTCTCGGTGTAGACTTTAAAGTTGCCTGTCTTTGGGTCGTAGCGATTCAAGCCGCCCTGTGTGCCGATCCAGACAAACCCGTCATCGGTTTGGGTAAAACTCCAGGCGCTGTTCTCGCTCAACGAGTTGGGGTTGGCAGGATCATGCAACAATGTGGAAAAGGTCGCCTGGGCAGGATCAAGATTCTGGTCGGTCAGTGCGAGGCGCGAAATGCCGCCCCCCCAGGTGCCGATCCACAATTCGTCAGCGATGATTTTCAAAGCAACAGGCGGCGCGTTCATCGGATAATTGACAAAGCCTTTCGCGCCAGGGTCGAGCCGCGAGAGACCGAGGAAGGTGCCCGCCCACAATCTTCCAGCGGGGTCGCGCAAAAGATAGGTGACTTGATTTTCGAGCAGGCTGGTTGGGTCGTTGGGATCGTTTTGGTAGCGTGTGAATTTGCCCGTGCGCGGGTCGTAATGATTCAATCCGCCCCCGAGGGTACCAACCCAAAGCGAGCCGTCGGGATCCGCAAGCATCGACATGACCAGATCGCTGGAGAGGCTTTGCGGGTCTTCGGGATCGGTGCGGAAGTTGGTGAATTTTCCCGTGCCTGGCTTGAAGCGTTGCAATCCGTTTTCCCATGTGCCAACCCAGATGTCGCCGCTGGGCGTTTCGGCAAATGTGCCGACGTGATTGCTGGCGAGGCTGTTGGGGTCAGTGGCTTTATGGCGGTAAGTACGGAATTGCAGCGTATCAAGATTGAGTTTGTTAATCCCTGCGCTGAGCGTGCCAATCCAGATGACACCTGAGCGGTCTTGCAGGATGCTGAAGGTGTTGTCGTTGGAGAGGCTTTCGGGGTCGGAGGAGTCATGATGAACGACGTTGAAACTCTTCGACATGATGGATGGAAACCGCCATACGCCGCCAGACCAACTGGTTGCCCACAGCGCGCCATCACTGTCGATAAGCAGGTCAGTGAGATTGTTGTCGGTGATCTGGTTGTCGGAGGTTTGCGCGCTGTCAAAGTGGGCACAATTGCCGCTTTTGAGATTGTAGCGGTCAATGCCGCCGCCTGTCACGCCGTAGCCGCCATAGGTAATCCACAGGTTGCCTTGCGGGTCGGATAAAATATCGGAGACATTGGGCGCTTGAAAACATTTGTCTTTCTGCTGCATTGGTTCGGATCTGTTTGTGGAGATGTCGAAGCGATACAAACCCGTGCCAGTGATGCCGAATGCGCCTGTGCCGATCCAAAGCGTACTGTCTCCCATTGGATAAATCACCGAAATCGGGTCGCTGTTGACGTGGGTGAACTTGCCAGTGGCGGGGATGAAGTGTTCCAGCCCGCCGAGGGTGCCGACCCACAAACCGCCGCGCCCATCTTCGACAATGGATGTGATGACGGGATTAATCAGCGCGTCCGCGTCTTCGGGGTTGATTGTGTAATGCGTGAATGCCGAAGTCTTCGGGTCGAAGCGGTCAAGTCCGCCGCCCCAGGTTCCAACCCAGAGAAAACCGTTTTTGTCTTCGTAGAGCGAGGCGATGCTGTTGAATCCAAGCGAATCTGGGTTGTCGGGGTCATGCTTGAATTGGGTGATGCCATAGCCGTCGTAGCGGTTTAGCCCATCCTGTGAGCCGATCCACAGGTAACCTGTGCTGTCCTGTAACATGGCGAGACCCGCGTTTTGAGTGAGTCCATTGTCGATGGTGATGTGCTCGAAGCGCAGGCTCGCGCCAGGGGCGAAGGTCCCACCTGGCGGGGCGGAGTGGGCAGGGGATGAAGTAATCAGAAATAAGGTGAGAAGTAATGAGATGAAGAGGGTTCGGCGCATGGGACTCTCGAAAAGTTGGGATGTGCTCGAATTGTAAACGATACAACGCGGAGTCAAAACGCTTCGCGTCCTGACTTTTGACATGCAGCAAAAGTCAAACGTCGGGAGACGTTTGACTCCAAAAAAGACGCTACCACTCCTTGACCCAGGCTTCATCCAAGTCGTATTCCGTGAATCCCATCGAAGCGTACAAGTTGCCAGCCCGCTCCGAGTAAGACCCGACGGTGCATAGCGTGGCTCCCAAATCGCGGACGCGGCGCAAGCCTTCTGCCATGAGCGCCTTGCCGAGTCCCTTGCGCTGGTGGTCGGGGTGCGTGCCGACGGGTTCGAAGGCGGCGGTGCGGGTCACATCATCGAACCAAACTGTAGCAAATGCAGCGTGTTCCCCGTTGGGCGCAACGGCGATCAGGTCGAGGTCGCGGCGATAGAGCGGCGCGCGCTGGACGTTGCGGTACCAGTCCCAGCCTTCGTATTTTTCATCAGACTCATCGGGGTGGAAGGCCTTCCACGAAACCCAACTGCGTTTGGGGTGTTCGTCCACATCGCCGAGGGTGCGGATGGTGTATCCCTCCGCAGGTTGGAAATCGGGAATGGGTTCGCGCATATCGCGTCGGCGTTGTTGTTCGGGAAACCACTTGCTTCTGGAATATCCGCGACGGGTAAGCAAATCCTGCCGCATGGGGTCGTTGGCGTGTGCCCAAAGCACAATCTGCTGACGTCCTTCGGGCTGGGTGGTGGCAAACTGAGTCTCTGCCACCGACATCATTTCCACTTCAAGCTCGGGACAGCGGAATTCGGGATGTATCTCTAAGAATGCCTCTCCTGTCCCATCGGGGTGGAGCGCTGCCACGAGTTTGCCATCGACTGTTTCCCATAAAAAGACGGCGGCTTCGAGGTTGAATTTGAAAATGTTCTCGTTGACATGCCAGCGCCAATAATCCCATCGATAAAGCGGCCAGGAAAATTCGTGACGATTATTCAGCAGGAAGACCTCGCGTAAAAACTGGCGGATTTTCCACTGGTCGTCATCGTGTCTATATTTTCTCTGGATTAGTTTCATGGTTATCTCCTAAATTAAGGATAGTCTTTCTGGGGTAAACATTCCCCCGTCGTGGGGGGAGTCTTATACTGGTCAAGTGGACAGGCTGGATATCCGTTTTATGGTGTAATCCGCATGGACTGGATCAACGCATCCAACTGTCCGATGGTTGGGGTAAATGTGTCGGCGGGCGCGGAATTCAGTAGTGTGGTGACAGCGGCGTAGTAACTTTGCATATCGGCATTGGGGTCGGCAAAGTACGGGTAGGGAATCCCGCCGGGAGGCAGGGCCGCCCCGCCGTCGCTGGTTTCTGCCAACGACGGGATCGTGATCGGAAAAATCGCGACGATGAAATAAGCCCCATCGCTGGTGATGCCCTGAAAGTGATAGAACAAATCAGTGTTGTTGGCCGATGCCGGGTATTGGGCATATTCTGTCAGGAAGCGCACACCCCGCCCACTCTGGAACGACATTACCTGAACGTTGGAGGCAAAGACCTGTCGCGCATTGAATAATGGGATTGGTGGTAACTGGTCACTGCCAATTGGCGTGTCCGGGTCGTACAGAATGTTGTTCAGCCGATGGATGCTTTCGAACGCGGCGGGAACCAGTTCAACATAAGGCATTGCAGGATAGACATAAATCTGCGGCTGGTGGAGTTTTCCTTGCAGAACGTAGTAGTCATTCAATGAGACCTGCAAGTGACCTGGGGTCTTGTCCCAGTAGGCAGCATCGTCATTGGTCACAGGTGCGATGTCGCTGCCGCTTGCGCCGCTGGCGACACTTGACGGAATATCAAGAGTTAATCGTCCGAACGTTACCAATGTATTTGGTGCAGGCGAGGGTTGGTCAAGAGGCGCGCCAGTGGGAACCGCTGTCGCTGGAATGGCTTGCGTCAGGGAGATGAAGACCTCGGGCGTGGGCGAATTCGGGTCTGCGGTCTGAGTTGCAGGTACAGAGGTCGGCATCGTGGTATTCGTGGACACAGGAGCCGGCACAGCGGGAGTCGCCACTGTCACCAACAGGTCACATGCCACAGTCGTGACCATGAGGAGGGAGAGGGATAAAAAGAGTTTTTTCAATGTTGTGTTGTTCATGGTTGAGTTTCCTTTTACGGGCAATCATAGCCATCTGGAATAAAAAACTCCCCCGTCGTGGGAGGAGTTTACGTCTGGTCAAGTGGACAGGCTTACTATTTGAGATAGGCTCCCAGCGCCTTCAAGTTTGGCATCTCGAAACCAAATCCCTCTGCAGTCTTCATCATTTTGACAAAGTAGGCTTTTGTTTCCTGCATACTATTTTCACTGCCTGCATGTGCGGTGTAGCGTTGCGCGCTCTCCTGACGTTTGATGTTCCAGCGCACCAGGATGGTCACGAGCCACACGGGGAAGTTGACGAAGCTGGCTTCGGGGTATTTTTTCAAGTCCACGCCGCGCAATTGGCATAACTTGAAGAGTTCCAGAGTAGCAAGGGTGCATTGGCGCAGGAGGTCTTTATCTGCGAGGTAGGCTTCCATTTCGCGGTGCTTGGCAAACCCAGCCGCGTAGCCGACCGCGCCTGCGATGTGCTGCCAGATCCAGTGGACGATGTTTTCCTGTACATCGGGCTGCATATCTGCATTGAGGAAGAGGGCTTTGACTTTCTCCAATTTTTCAGTTGACTTGCCGTCCACTTCGCCGATGTGGACTTCCGCGCCGAGGTTTGTCCAGTAGATGCCGTCGTTGCGGATCGTGCCGCCAGCGTCGGCGTAGCCCATCAGGTAACGTTCGCGCGGCAGCAATTGGTCGATGAAATCAGTCCCATCCCAATTTCCCGAAAGGGTTAGAAAGATGGCGTTTCCCGATACTGGGACAAGAGCCTTCAACACGTCTTCGGTTTGGTGTATATTGGTGGGGACGATGATAAGTTCATAGCCGTCGGCAGGCGAGACCTCTTCGACGCATTTGACAGCATATTTCGTCATGTTGTATTTTGTGTGACCTTTTCTTTCATCGAGCAGGTCCAGTTGGATTCCGTCCTTGAATTGATCCTTCCGTCCCATGCGGACGAAGTGGGTCACGTCATTTCCCGATTGAGCCAACGCCCAGCCGTAGATGACGCCGATGATTCCAGTTCCGACAATTAATGTTTTCATTTCATTCTCCTTGATTTATTTCCGTTGGTATAAACCACGCGCACAGCGCGCCAAAGACACCCGTTGAGATGGACACCTCCCAGAAGTGAGCCAGGCTCACCCCAGCAGGCATAA
>JFJP01005796.1_pt1 | contig 12605 bp, 14 predicted proteins | sample 431651 | NCBI WGS metagenome assembly JFJP01 (sample SAMN02602958, study PRJNA72255) | Microbial mat metagenome, whole genome shotgun sequencing project. | biome: fresh water; feature: sink hole; material: water; isolation source: purple microbial (photo- and chemosynthetic) mats found in... | reverse complement strand
TGGCGTGACAGGCTGCGACGATGCCAATTGATCTCGGCGCTGCCCCTAACAGGTTAGTTATGCATCAAAAAATCCTTGTCCTTGACTTTGGCTCCCAGGTCACCCAGTTGATTGCCCGACGCATCCGCGAGGCGCATGTGTTTTGCGAAGTACATCCCAGTGATGTGAGCGATGAGTGGATTCGTGCTTACGCTGGCGACGGTAGTTTGCGCGGCATCATTCTGTCAGGCAGTCATGCCAGTGTTTATGAAGAAAGCACTGACAAAGCCCCACCAGCGGTGTTTGAGTTGGGTCTTCCTGTGCTGGGCATCTGTTATGGCATGCAAACCATGGCACACCAGCTTGGCGGTCTGGTCACCAGCGGCCACCAGCGTGAATTTGGGCCTGCCGATGTGCGCGCGCATGGGCACACTACCTTGCTCAACGGCATTCAGGACTACGCCACCCCGATGGGTCATGGCATGCTCAAGGTCTGGATGAGCCATGGTGACAAGGTGACTGAGTTGCCACCCGGTTTCAAACTGATGGCGAGCACCGACAGTTGCCCGATTGCCGGCATGGCCGACGAGGAACGGCGCTTTTACGGTGTGCAGTTTCACCCGGAAGTGACGCATACCAAGCGTGGCGCAGCGATTCTGGAACGCTTTGTACTGGATGTCTGCGCCACACGTGCCGACTGGATCATGGGCGACTACATCAGCGAAGCGGTGGAAAAAATCCGCGCTCAGGTGGGCCGCGACGAAGTGATTCTGGGCCTGTCTGGTGGCGTGGATTCCTCGGTGGCCGCTGCCCTCATCCATCGTGCCATTGGCAATCAGCTGACCTGCGTGTTTGTCGATCACGGCCTGTTGCGCCTGAATGAGGGCGACATGGTGATGGACATGTTTGTGGGCAAGTTGCATGCCAAGGTGATTCGCGTCGATGCGGCAGACCAGTTCCTCGGGCATCTGGCGGGTGTCAGTGACCCGGAAGCCAAGCGCAAGATCATCGGGCGTGAATTCGTCGAGGTATTTAAGGCTCAAGCGCTTGCCCTGACTGCGCAGAATGCTTCAAAAAACGGAGCAAAATGGCTGGCGCAAGGCACCATCTACCCAGACGTGATCGAGTCTGGTGGCGCCAAAAACAAGAAGGCGGTGATGATCAAGAGTCACCACAATGTTGGTGGCCTGCCAGAGCAATTGGGCCTGAAACTGCTGGAACCCTTGCGCGAGTTGTTCAAGGACGAGGTGCGCGAACTTGGCGTGGCACTTGGACTGCCTGACCACATGGTCTATCGCCATCCGTTTCCCGGCCCGGGACTGGGGGTTCGAATTCTGGGCGAAGTCAAAAAGGAATACGCCGACTTGTTGCGACATGCCGATGCGATCTTCATTGAAGAACTGCACAATTTTGCCGATGAAGCGACAGGTAAAAGTTGGTATGACCTGACCAGCCAGGCCTTTACCGTGTTTTTACCGGTCAAGAGTGTGGGGGTGATGGGCGACGGCCGCACTTACGACTACGTGGTGGCGCTGCGGGCAGTCCAAACCAGTGACTTCATGACCGCTGACTGGGCAGAACTTCCCTATGCGCTGCTCAAAAAGGTGTCAAGCCGCATCATCAATGAAGTCCGCGGCATCAACCGCGTCACCTACGACGTTAGCAGTAAGCCACCAGCAACCATTGAGTGGGAGTAGCCCAAAGTCACGTCATTTACTCTGGCTGGCGGTCAGTCGGCCTTTTAGCACATAGGTTTTGGTCGGACCTTTTCCCTTGAGTTCGATCAACCCCCGGTCTTCCAGCAGGAACTGGTTGCGCAACTTGAAGTAGATCGGCTCGCTCACACTGATCGCGTTGGGTTCTCCCTGCGACTCGATGCGCTGGGCGGTGTTGACAGAATCTCCCCACAGGTCATAACACAGCCTGGAACTTCCGATCACACCAGCCACCACCGGGCCGGTGTGGATGCCAACCCGCACGGCCAGATCAAAGCCTGAGCTCTTGGAAACCTGTTTGCAAACCTGAACGATCTCCAGGGCGAAGTCGGCCATTCTCTCGACCTGACGATCAACCTGGACAGGCGCGCCGGAAATGGCCATGTACGCATCACCAATGGTCTTGATTTTTTCCACACCATGCCGGTGCGCCAACTGGTCAAATTTTCCGAAAATTTCTTCGAGTAAATCAAGCAACTGGGACGGCAGCAGGCGGCTCGACAACTGCGTGAAGCCAACCACGTCAGCAAAAAGAATGGTGACCTCGCCGTGCAAGGCGACCGAGCGACGTCCTTCCTTGAGCGACGCTGCAACGGATTCAGGAAACACGTTGTAAAGCAGTTCGTCAGCACGCTCGCGCTGGCGCTCAATGCCCTTGCGGTAAGAAAACTCGCGCAAGGCGGCATCAAAGGTAAATTTTTCGATCACGATGCCAATCAGGCAGGTGGCCACAATATTGCTGGTCCAAAAAAGGCCCGTATTGGGAAAATGAAACATCAGCCAACCAATCAAGGCAGCCCCCGAGACGACGAACAGGGATGAGTTAAACCGCCCAGGCAAGGGACATGCCGCAGAGACACCCAATGCCCCTATGGTGAAGGTTGACATGTCGCCGGCAATCCCCGCCAACACGGCGCATGCCCAGCAGCACAGGAACATTCCAGAAATCAGGAAATAGCGAAGTCGCACCAGCTCAGGTGCCCATCGTTCAATGGCAAAACGGTAGGTCAGTAAAAAGGTCAGTGCGGCCAGACGCCAGGTAATGATGGCATCCACACCGTCAGCCAGCCATCGGGTTCGATACAAATCGGACAGCAGCAGTACACCTTCGATAATGAACAAGGTGTTGGTGACGATATCAGCGCGCCGCAGCGCCGAGCCAATCAATTCTCGCCGGAATTCCTCCGCCCATACAGCGGGAAATTCTGCACCTGGTTTTGGCAGTTGATTGGAGACGCTGGGCATCGTGCAACCGGGTAGGTTAAGTCGCTGACAGTATATGAGACCCTGAGTGTTGCCGGTGGTTTCATGTGATCCAGGCAATGGGGTGGATCAAGTGGATTTATGATTCATGGATGTATTTTTCACCACCATTGACTGGCCGAATGGGTGTTGTGTTGGCGGTGGGTTGACGATTCAAAAGGAGGCGATGGATGCGCGGTTGGTTGACATTGACAGGCCTGTTGATTGTTTTGGGCGTGGTCGGCCTGTTGGTGCGCAAGCAGACAAGCGCCGTGCGGATGCCCGTGCCCGTTGAGCAAGTCCCTGCTGAAACGGCAACCGGGATGAACACGCCAACATCGGGTAGTGTGCCCCAGTCAAGCCAACAGATGCAGCAGCACTACAAGCAGGCCATCGAAGGTGCCATGCAGGCACGGCCCATGCCTGACGACAAGTGACTCAGTCTGATGCCGGGTTAGACGCGCATTGGATGCGGGTGGCCCTAGCCGAAGCAAAAGCTGCCGAAACAGCTGGCGAGGTACCGGTCGGTGCGGTGGTCGTTTGCCAGGGCAGGGCCGTTGCCACCGGACGCAATGCACCCATTTCCACGTCTGACCCGACGGCGCACGCTGAAATGTTGGCTTTGCGGGCGGCTGCACAGCAGTTGGGTAACTATCGGCTGGAGGATTGCGAGCTGTTTGTCACCCTGGAGCCCTGCAACATGTGTGCCGGTGCCATCCTGCATGCGCGTCTCAAGCGGGTAGTTTTTGGTGCGGCCGACCTCAAAACTGGTGCCGCCGGGTCGGTGACCAATTTATTTGCCATCGCTCAACTGAACCACCAGACGCAGATTCAAGGGGGCGTGCTGTCAGCGTCTTGTACTGAGCTATTGCAGCGCTTTTTCAGGCACCAGCGCAGCAGTAAGCGGTTGGAGAAAATTGAGTCGGGCAGGGCGCTTCGGGACGATGCCTTGCGGACACCCGCGCAGTGCTTTCATAATGTGCCAGATTTGTCGGTGCCATCCCGATATGTGGGCGACTTGCCGAGCCTGAACGGACTGCGGCTGCATTACCTGGACACCGGTCCGGTTGAAGCCAGCAGCGCCTGCCTTTACCTGCATGGACCACGAGACTGGTGTTGTGTGTGGCAGGATCAGCTGACGTTGAGTGCCCAAGCAGGTATTCGCGCCATCTGCCCCGACCTGATCGGCTTTGGAAAAAGTGACAAACCCAAAAAGATGTCTTTTCACCAGCTTCAATGGCATGCCCAGGTGACCTTGGAGTTGGTGGCACGGCTTCAACTTGATGATGTCACTTTGATCCTCCCGGAAAGCATGAGCCAATTGGCGCAGCTGATACAGTCAAGTTCGCTTCAATGCAGCATCACAACGCGTTACAGTCAGCCTCAATCGGTGCCACTTGCGACGCTGTTGGCACCTTTTCCCGACTCGGGTCATCAGGCGGCATGGCGTGCTTTCGATGCGATGAAGCTGTAGTATCACGCCAGGGCAGCGCCAGGAATCCAGTTCATGACAAAACACATTTATATTTATTCACCTTCTGGCGCGGTACGTGACAAAGCGGCTTTTAAACGCGGCATTGCAAGACTGAAGGCTTTGGGACACGAGGTTGAGGTGGATCAGGCGGCTCTTGCCAGTTTTCAGCGTTTTGCCGGCGATGACGAAACCCGCCTGGCGGCCATTCATCGGGCTGCTGCCAGCGGAGCCGATGTGGCGTTGATCTCAAGGGGTGGCTATGGGATTACCCGACTGCTGCCCCGCATCCGTTACAAAAAAGTTGCCAAAGCCATTGGCAGGGGCACCCGATTTGTCGGCATCAGCGACTTCACGGCGTTTCAAAATGCGCTACTGGCAAAAACCGGCACCATCAGTTGGGCCGGACCGGCCCTGTGCGAAGGTTTTGGCGTGGGCGCTGAACCCGGGGCCGTACCCGACGAGATCATGGAGGCCTGTTTCGACGATATGTTGAGCGGGCAGGGTGAAGGTGTCGGCTGGAGGCAAACCAAGAGGGCAGGTGCCCAAGAGATCAGGGGCGATGGCAGTTTTTCGATTCAAGATGGGGTGCTTTGGGGTGGCAATTTGACAGTTTTGACGAGCTTGTTGGGAACGCCTTATTTTCCAAAGGTCAAAAGCGGCATTTTGTTTCTGGAAGATGTGTCCGAACATCCCTACCGGATCGAGCGCATGTTGACACAACTTTTGCACGCCGGCGTGTTGGGTCGGCAAAAAGCCGTTCTGCTGGGTCAGTTTACGGACTACAAACTCTCCGAGCATGACCGGGGTTATGAGCTTCAAACGGTGACCGACTGGCTAAGAGTGAATCTGCAGACACCGGTGTTGACCAATTTGCCTTATGGGCACGTTGCCACCAAGGTTTTGCTGCCCGTTGGTGCCAAAACTGATCTGAATGGGCAAGGTCGAGATGCTCTTTTGAGCTGGGGCCATGTGTAATTACACAATGTCTGCCTATTTCGTGCTTATTTTGAGGCCGGGTTGACCTAAACTCGACACTTCTTTATTAAGGTTTTTGTTGAATGGGCGTTCAATCCACCGTTGTCTTTGCTGACCTGTTTGGTAGCACAGGGGTATTTGAGGCCCTGGGCAATGCCCGGGCGACCGAGGCTGTCACGCGGATTACAGCCTGGGTGGCGCAGAAGTTCCATTCCCATGGTGGACGAGTTGTCAAATTCCTGGGTGATGGTGTGCTTGCCACGTTTGAAGAAAACTCAACCGCTTTGGCTGCTGTGGTTGACATGCAACGCGCCTACCAGGTGTTGCTGAGCCATACGGCACCGAAGTCTTACATGCCCTTACGAATCGGGGTGGCCCGTGGCGATGTCGAGGTGGTCGATGACGATTGTTATGGCGATGCCGTCAACATTGCGGCACGTTTGAGTGAATTGACCGGTCCGCATCAGATCTGGGCGAATAGTGCGGCCATCATGGATGGTCATGTTGCGGCGGATATCCAGATTCGTCCTCTGGGTCCGATTCACATCCGTGGACGGTCCGAGCCTTGTACGGTTTGCCAGATTGAATGGCAGGAAGATGTCAATGCCGATTTGTTCACGATTGCGGCACCGCCAAATTCCATGTTCGACGATGCCATGGCGGACTCGCTGGGTGGACAGATTGAACTCACATGGTTGGACAGCCACAAGACATTCAAATCATTTGAAATGCCGATCTACATCGGACGCACACGTCAAGTCGAATTTCTGGTAAATGATGCCCGGGTGTCGCGTACCCATGCGCGGGTGGATTGGCGCAATGGCTGCGTGGTGCTGGTCGATGTCAGCTCGTACGGCAGTTGGGTCCGGTTTTCTGGCGGCGGTGCTGATTTGCTGCTGCGTCGCGAAGAATGTGTGCTGCATGGTCGCGGTGAAATCTCTCTGGGCACACCGTTCGGCGATCTCAGTGCCCCCGTCATCACTTTTTCAGTGTTATAGGGCGGTTCAATCATTGTTCGAGATGAATCAGTCCATCCTACTTAACATAATATACATCGTATAAAGTCAAAGATCGATCCATTACCAAGTTCCTTTGCCGTGCAGGCCCCGGATGAATGCCTGGATCGTCTGCAACGATTCGTCCCGATGGCCGCTTTGGGCGAAGTCAATGGCCGACAATCCCTGAATGTTTTTTAACAGTGGGTCTGCGCCAGCTTCGAGCAACAGTTTGACCGCTGATGGCGTACCGTAGTGCGCCGCCATCATCAAGGGGGTCGTGCCGTTGGGTGACGCTGCATCGATGTATGCATTTTCCTCAAGCAGCAGACGCATGACCGACAAATGCCCATGGGTGGCGGCGTAATGCAGCGGTGCCCAACCCGGTTTGTTGACATCAGCATTTTTTTGGATCAGCAGGCGGCACATTTCAAGGTCACCCGCCAAAGATGCCAGCATCAGCGGGCTTTCGTCAGCTTGGTTGCGGAGCTCAGCTTTTGTCCCAGGCCAGTCAATCAGCAATCGGGCTACTTTCGGGGACGGCTCACTGATCGCCAGCATCAACCCATACTGACCCGCCGGATTGACGGTATTGGGGTCAAAACCACGCTGCAGCAAAACCCTTACAGCACTTGCATGGTCTTGCTTGATGGCGCTGAAAAAGTCATCATAGGCACCACAATAAGCCTTAGAAAATCCAATTAAAACAATTAGATAAAGAACATATTTAATGTGATATCTGAAATTCGAAACACGCCCGTTCAGCACCCTTGAACCTCCTTGAACAGCTCATCAAAATTGTCACGGGTGATCCGTGCCATCTGATCGACCGATACTTGCCGAAGCTGTGCCAACTGGGCTGCAACCAGCGGCACCAACGAGGGATTGTTGGTTTTTCCCCGATGTGGTACGGGTGCCAGATAAGGGCTGTCGGTTTCGATCAGGAGCCGATCCAGCGGCACCCAACTCGCCACGTCCCGAATGGCTTGTGCGCTCTTGAAAGTCAGGATGCCGGAAAAAGAAATGTAAAAACCCAGATCCAGCGCCTCGCGAGCGGTTTGTTGATCTTCGGTAAAACAATGAAACACCCCGCCGACACTGCCAGCCGAGCCGTTTTCACCCTCGTCGCGCAAAATGGCCAGCGTGTCTTGCGATGCACTTCGCGTATGGATCACCAGCGGTTTGCACAATTCACGGGCGGCACGGATGTGGGTGCGAAATCGCTCACGTTGCCACTGCATGTCGGCCACACTGCGACCGTTCAGCCGGTAGTAATCGAGCCCGGTTTCCCCGATAGCAACAACCCGCGGCAAACTGCCCAGCATGACCAAATCTGCCAGATCTGGCTCCCTGACACCCTCGTTGTCGGGGTGCACACCGGCTGTAGCCCACAAATGGCGATGGCTTAATGCCAACTGGTGGACTGCCGCAAACTCCTCCAGCGTGGTGCTGATGCAAAGCGCACGATCCACCTGGGCGTTTTCCATCGCCTGCAAAATGGCTGGCAGCTGACTGACCAATTCAGGAAAATTCAGATGACAGTGGGAATCTGTGAACATGCAAGTCGCTCAGATGGTTTGCGTGGAACGGTCGGTGGCCACGTAGCCATTCAGCAGATCTTCGATCTTGGTCTTCAGCGCCGTTGATTTTTCGTCGTCAGGAAAACGCACGCCCACGCCCTGGGTTCGACCGCCAGTGGCACGCGCTGGTGTCACCCAGGCTACTTTGGCGGCAACCGGATAACGTTGTGGATCATCCGGCAGTGAAATCAGCACATACACGGCATCACCCAATTGGTATTCGCGGTCAGTCGGAATAAAGATGCCACCATTCATCAATATCGGCATGTAGGCCGCGGCCAGGGCTGACAAATCCTTGATGGCCAACTGAATCACACTGGGGCGTGGAACCCTTTGGCCGCTGTTCGGGGGTGTTTTCATGTCTTGGAGTTTAGAGTCAATTGCGCCTGACTGATGAGAGATTCGAGCATCAGTCCGGCGTTAAACGGATGCTCTACGGTACGCCGGGTCTCGCTCAGGGACTTGGCCCAGCCCGTCAGACTGCGCCAGGAACCTGGCGTGGGCAGGTCTGCTGCGTCAAAAAATCTGGGTGACGCCCCGGCTTTCATGGACAACAGGTCATGGCAGATTTTGTGCAGCGCGTCCACCACCTGTGCCGCTGTCCAATCCTTGAAGGCGCCCAGATCACCGCGCTGAACCAAGCGGGGCAGCAACTTCCAGCTGTCGCCCAGGGTGGCAAATAACAACGCATCCTGTGCCCGCCCGCCCGCCGCACGCAAGGCCACTGCGGCCACGGCGGCCGGCACACCTTGCAACACCAGCCAGTTCAGGGCCTGGGCCGGATCGGGCCAGGTCATGGTGTGGCCCAGGCACCGGCTGCGGATGGTTGGCAGCAACTGATGCGCGGCATCGGTGGCCAGCACAAATTTGACATCGCCGGCGGGCTCCTCCAGAGTTTTCAACAAGGCATTGGCAGTGAACACATTCATGCATTCGGCCGGAAACACCAGTACCACCTTGCCACGCCCCCGGGCACTGGTGCGCTGTGCGAATTCAACCGTGTCACGCATCGCCTCAACGCGAATTTCCTTGCTGGGTTTGCGCTTCTTGGCATCAATTTCATCTTGCGCCTTTTCACTCAGAGGCCAGCCCAGGTCGAGCTGCACGGCTTCAGGCATCAGCACCGACAAGTCGGCGTGGGCCCGCACAGCCACTGCGTGGCAACTGGCACATTGTCCGCAAGCACCCTGCCCGGTGGGCTGGTCACACAACCAGGCGCGTGCCAGCGCCAGCGACAGGTCGTACTGACCCAGTCCGGAGGGTCCGGCCAACAGCCAGGCATGACCACGCTGGGCCAGCAGGGTCTGTGTTTGGGCCGCTATCCACGGTGCCACGCCAGGCCGTGCACCACTGAGGTTCTGACTCATGCCAGCCAGCCCCGCTGCCGCACCACATTGAGCACGGCTTGCCAGACCGTTTCACGCGACTGTTCAGCCGCGATGCGGGCAAAACGTTGCGGATGGGCCAGCAGGCGCTGCAAATAGCCGTCACTGACCCGGCTAAAAAAATCCACCGGTTGTGACTCAAACTTGTCGGGCAAGCGCGCCCCAGCCAGCCGCTGGGCCGCCACCCGGGGGTCAAGTGCGAACCAGATTGTCAATTCAGGTTGTCGGATCAAATCACCGTCCAGCCCTTTTACAGTCTGCACTAGCTGCTCCAAATAGTGTAGTGTTTTCAGATCAAAACCACGTCCCATTCCCTGATAGGCAAAAGTGGCATCGGTAAACCGGTCGCACAGCACCACCTCACCGCGCGCCAATGCTGGCTCGATGAGTTGTTGCAAATGGTCACGTCGGGCGGCAAACACCAACAGGGCTTCGGTCATCGGGTCCATGGCCGCTTGTAAAACCAGCTCGCGCAACTGTTCTGCCAGCGCTGTACCGCCGGGCTCACGCGTGCGTGTCACCACCCTGCCCTGCGCCTCAAAGGCTTGCGCCAGTGCCGCCATGTGGGTCGACTTGCCGGCGCCGTCGATGCCCTCGAAACTGATGAAAAGACCGGGTTGTGTCATAGCTGGACCTGAAAACTCATTGCCCGCGCTGAAATTTGTTGACAGCACGGTTGTGTGACTCAAGATTTTCACTGAACTCGCTGCTGCCATCACCGCGCGCCACAAAATACAGCGCCCGGCTTTGCGCGGGTTGGGCCGCGGCTAGCAGAGCGGCCTTGCCGGGCATGGCAATGGGCGTGGGTGGCAGACCCCCCCGGGTGTAGGTGTTCCAGGGCGTGTCGGTCAGTAAATCACGTTTGCGCAGATTACCGTCAAACTGCTGACCCATGCCATAAATCACCGTTGGATCAGTTTGCAGCGGCATCCCGAGGCGCAAACGGTTGGTAAAAACCGAGGCGATCATGGGGCGGTCGCGGGCCAGGCCGGTTTCCTTTTCAACAATGCTTGCCAGCGTCAGCAATTGCTCTGGGGTCTTGAGTGGGGTGTCGGACTGGCGTGCCTGCCAGGCGACTTGCAGATGTGCATCCATCGCCCGCAGCGCACGCTTGAGCAGTGCCAGATCACTGCTTCCTTTGGCATAAGTATAGGTATCCGGGTAAAAACGTCCTTCTGCCGGCAGTCCGGGGCGATCCAGATTATTCATGATCAAATCAGGCTCCAGTCCATATGTATCAGGCGTTAGCTGCTCTGCTTTACGTAGCGCCGCACGGACCTGTTTGAAGGTCCAGCCCTCCACCAGTGTCACCGCGCGCATCGCCGCATCACCCCGCACCAGCCTGGCCAGCAGGGTCGCGGGTGTCAATTCGCCCTCAAACTCATAACTGCCGGCCTTGATCAGCCGATCTTGCCCGGACAAACGAAACCACCAGTACAAGGCCAGCGCCGATGTGTTCACCCCCGCGTCAACCGCAGCTTGTGCCACGGCACGCGGCGAGGTGCCCGGTTCAATGGACAGATCGACCACCTCAGTGGTGAGTGTCAGGGCGTGGTTGACCCACCAGCCACCCAGCGCAGCAGTCAGCAATACCAAGCCCAGCAAAAAACCGATCAGACGACGCACCAACCTTTAACCTTCCTGGAAAATCAGGGGGCATCATAATGCGCGCCATGCAAATCTCAACTCAATTTCTTGATGGCGTGGCCCCGCTGGCATCTTACGGGCTGATTCGTGTGCAAGGTGACGATGCCGCCCGTTTTCTGCACGGCCAGTTAACGCAGGACTTTGTGCTGCTGAGCTTATGCGAAGCCCGTTTGGCAGGTTTTTGTAGTGCCCGAGGACGGCTGCAAGCCAGTTTCATGGGTTTTAAACGTAGCCCGGCCGACATCCTGCTGATCTGCCATCGCGACGTTCTGCAGACCACACTCAAGCGCTTGTCCATGTTTGTGATGCGTGCCAAAGTCAAGCTGAGCGATGCCAGTGCCGAATTTGCGATGTTTGGACTGGCCGGCCCGACACTTCAGAATGCTATTGAATCAAGAGCTATCAGCGCAGTCACACCATGGGCAAAAGCCGATTTTGATACCACATCCTTGATACATCTTTATCCATCCGATGGGGTAGCTCGGGCTCTCTGGATCGCGCCAGTTGGCCAGGCCGCGCCGACGGGTGTCGGTCTGCCTGTGGCCTTGTGGGACTGGAGCGAGGTGCGCAGCGGCATTGCCATCATCAGCCCTCCCATTGCTGATGCCTTTGTGCCACAGATGCTGAACTATGAATCGGTGGGCGGGGTGAACTTCAAAAAAGGTTGTTACCCGGGACAAGAGGTGGTGGCGCGCAGCCAGTTTCGCGGCACGCTCAAGCGCCGCGCCTATCTGGCCCACTGTGACAGCCCGATGGCCGCTGGCGATGAAGTGTTTGCCAAGGGTGACGATGGGCAGCCCTGTGGCACCGTAGCGCAAGCCGCGGCATCACCCACAGGGGGCTTTGATGCCATCGTGTCGATGCAGATCAGTGCCTTCGAGGCCGGTGATGTGCACCTTGGGCGTGTTGACGGGCCAAGCTTGACACTGTCACCACCGCCCTACCCTTTGCTGGCGGATATTTGACCTGCCAGCTGCTGACTGCCGCTAAACACATTGCAATAACTGACTGCGAGTCCTTCATGAAAAAAATGCTTGCCTTGCTCGCCCTGTGCTCAACCATCGCCAGCGTCAGTGCTGAAACCGTCGGCGATGTCAGCACCACCTTCAAGCTGCTCAGCCCCAACGACAAGGTGGTGGTTGATGTTTTTGACGATCCTGAGGTCGAGGGCGTTGCGTGCTACTTGTCGCACGCCAAAACCGGTGGGTACAAGGGGGCCTTGGGGCTGGCCGAAGACACCTCGGACGCTTCGGTGGCGTGCCGCCAGGTCGGACCCATCGCGTTCAAAGGCAAGATCGACAAGCAGGACGAAGTATTTAACGCCCGTTCGTCATTTTTGTTCAAACATGTGCGGGTGGTGCGGATGGTCGATGTGAAACGCAACACGCTGGTTTATCTGGTGTACTCTGACAAGATCATTGACGGCAGCCCGAAAAACAGCGTCACCGCGGTACCGGTGCCCGCCGCCCAGCCGATCCCGCTGAAGTAACCGTCACCCCAGGCTGCAAGCATTAGCCCTGGGTACGCTGGCGCAGCGCCTCGTACAGGCAGACCCCGCTGGCCACTGACACGTTCAGGCTTTCAACCGCACCGCGCATCGGAATGCTGACCAG
>JFJP01005795.1_pt1 | contig 12606 bp, 17 predicted proteins | sample 431651 | NCBI WGS metagenome assembly JFJP01 (sample SAMN02602958, study PRJNA72255) | Microbial mat metagenome, whole genome shotgun sequencing project. | biome: fresh water; feature: sink hole; material: water; isolation source: purple microbial (photo- and chemosynthetic) mats found in... | reverse complement strand
GAGCACGTCACTTTTCTCCGAAGCCGACTTTCATTTTGCACCATGACCAAGGAAGTACCCAGTGCCATCGCTCGCGACGTACACCACCATCATCCCTTACCTGCACCGCCATTCACATCCACCCGCAGCGCCTTACCCGGCTTGAAATAGGTCACACGCTTTTCCGGAATGGCAACGCTTTCACCACTTCGTGGATTGCGTCCCATACGAGGGGCCTGGCGCTTGACCGAGAAACTGCCAAATCCCCGAATCTCGATGCGATGACCTCGACCCAAGGTTTCATGCATGGCATCAAGTATTGCGGTCACCGCCATCTCGGTGTCCTGCTGAGTCAGTTGACCAAACCGAGCGGCCAGTTCCGCAACCAAATCAGACCGGTTCATGCGCGTGTGGCCAATGGCCTATCAAGAGGGCACATAGTCCTTGCCCCGTGGAGACATTCTCTTCTTGAACCCCAAGGCCTTGCCGAAGTTGCCCACGGCGTAGCCCGCCTGTTCTGACCATTGGGCGGATGTCACAGGGTTCCAAAAGCTCTCGGGCGCCTGAATGCAGTTGCCGATCAGCATCCCACTGGCACTCATCATGTTGTATCCAGCCAGGGCATGCACCAGAGCGCGGCCCGCAGTGCCTTGGTGCACCAAATCATTCTCGATGGTGTGCACAAACACACACGAAAATAGGCTAGCGTCCAGGTGCTCCTGCCCGAAGAATGGCCCCATCTTTTCACTGTTCACCAGCATCTGGAATTGAAGCAGCAAAGCCGCTTGTGCCAGACTGGGGTAGGCGAGTCGTTCGACGGTTTCCCATTGGTCATGCGTGAACGCATACCGAATGGCATCCATGTCTTCATTCGAGTAAGCAAGGGCCGGTTTGGCTTTGCCCTGCATGGTCAACAAAACCTGTTGCGAAAACGGAAGTCGTTGCGCGGGCTTCATGGGCGAAAACACAGGGCTGATGAACTCGCGCCGGATCACATCCACCATCGGCGTGATGTTCTCAGGGTCCCACAGGAAAGCCATGCCCTTTTCTTTTTCAAAGAAGGACATCACGGGGTCACTTAGAAACTCGGGACGGCCGTACAGACCGTTGGCCAATGCAAATCCCATGGTGACCTGGTACACGCGTTTCAGGTACTGCTCCGGGTTCGTTGGCTCGTACATCCCACTGGTGTCGAGCTCTTGCTCTTCGCGGATGGTGTCGGGGTCGCTGTACTGGTTGCGAATGGTTTGGATGTGGCCCTTCAACTGGTGGAGATAACCGAGCAGTTTGGCTTCGGAGGGTGTCATGCGTTCCCCTTGACCATGGTGGACAGTTTCTCCATAAGCTTCGCAAAATCTTCTTCGGACGGCTTTCCAAAGTCAGCCGCGCAAGGGTATTCGGAAAGATATTGGGTGAGCCCTAAATTGAGGCCGAAATCAAGACCCGTAAATGCTGCGGTAAGACACCAGTCGTCAATCTCAGGGGTTACGAAATAGTCTTCACTCACGCCTTTTCCCATGGTGCGACCTTCACCCAGACCCATGGTGTAGCCCAGGAGGGCAATGACCATGGCTCGCCCGCCAAGGCCGTCTTTGGTGGAATTGGAATTGACCAGATGGGTGATGACCTTCACCAAAAATGAATCGTCCAACTTTGCACCATCTAGCCCCAGAAATGCATCCAAATGGTGGCTTACGACCAGAGTGTGAAGTAGGATGATGCATGCTTGGCGCGACACGCATGCAAACCCCATTTTTTCAATCAACGCAAAGTCGCCGACTTTCAGAGCTCCTTCCATGACGGCCCACGCATCGTTATCGTCGTAGCCTTCAATATCTGTCAGCTCACCACAGGCCGGGGTGGATATCACTTTCTCAATCGTCTCCAATGCAAACGCATAGTGGTCTGGCCGTTGCATCAAAAAGGTCGTGGCAATGAACTGATGGCGGAACAAATCCACGAAGGGCATGATGTGGATGGGGTCCCAAAGAAAAGCCATGTCCTGGTGTTTCTTGAACCATGCCATTACGGGTTCAGAGTGAAACTCGGCACGACCAAACAGTCCATTGCGCAGAGCAAACGCCTGTGTCATGCGAAACAAGTCTTTGAGATAGTGTTCCGGGGTGGTAAACCCGGTCCTGTCCACACTCTCATCGTCATCATCATCGTCTTCGCGAAAGGTGTAACGACGACGAAGGTTTTCGATAGCTGCAATGGACGTGTCGAGGTAATGAACCATTCCTCCGTCAATGGTCGGCTTGGGCACGGGGTCTCCTTGGGTAATTGTTATGGATCACAGAATATTTGCCCCGGTAATTGAATCACACGCTTTGCCGTGTTTTCGGTGGTGTGCAAAACATTTTTTCAGGCAACGGGTTACCGGTCGGTGACCCTCCCTCAGCCAAATTCCCTGCGTTGGCACCTCGAATCTTTGTACCCATTCCCGCCAGCACCCCATTGGCATCGTTTCTCGAAACCATGCCGCCGTGGTACACGAAAGCAGAGCCAAGTAAACCAACGTCGCATCCCATGGGTGCATTCGACCCGAAGTTGGACAAGACCTGCCTATCGGGCTTGGACGCTCACGGTGTGATGCACCCGGACATGGGCGGCTCGGATTTCACGACCTCGCGCAGGCGGTCGCACGAAACCGACCATGGAGATATTCGCCACGAGGCTGTAATGGCCCGTGACTCCCTTTTGGGAAGCAAAGCATGCCATCCATGGGATGACGGTGCAAATGACCCTGGCGATGGGAAATCGCTGGGGGAGGGGACGGCTTCCCCCAATGGGTGGTGCCCCACTCGCTTATTCGAACAAATCGGCGTGCGTTCCGGTTCGCACAAAGATAACCAGCCCATGCTTGGTGCTGTCATCAAGCTTGTATGCAAGCAAAAAGTCGCCGCCAACATGACACTCCCGATGACCGACCCAATCGCCGCCTAACGGGTGGTCGAGCCATTCTGGCCCGAGTGGACCATCATTTGCGACCAGCAATAGCATCACTTCCTTGAGCCGGTTGAGGTCGTACCGACCCGCCCTTGTAATGCGCTCCCAATCCTTTAAAAAAGACTTGGCATAGTCAACCGCCCGAGGTAGTGCTGCGCGTTTACTTGCTGGTGTTCTTTTCGAGGTCATTAAACAGTTCAGCGGCGTTGGCGAAGCGGGCACTGCGTGTGCGGGCAATCTCATCGGCCTCGGCCATGGCGGTACGGGTTTCGGCGTTAGGGGCCTTAATAGCAAAGGGCATTTGCTTGTCGGCGACCACGCGCATCAAAAACACGCGTACCGCATCCGACACCGTCAACCCCATCGCGGCCAGTGTTTCGGTCGCCTGTGCCTTGACTTGTTCATCCACACGAACGTGAACCATCGTTGAAGTGGTCATGGTTTGTATCCTATTTGAGATACAAAGTATCGCACAAACGAGTGAGGCCGTGTTTCCAAATTTGATTGCGGTATTTGAACCGTCACGCCGACTCAATCACCCAAGCCACATCCCCATGGCATTCCGCACATTTGCCGACCAGCAGCAAGTCCCCCGATTTCACCGCACCCGTGAAGTTGGTGATGGTGACCTCATGTCGGCAGGCACCACACCACACATTGGCCAGCAACAGTTTCTTGTGCTCGGATGAAAAGCGCGACCATAAGGCCATCGCCGGTTTCGTGAAGTTGGGAATCGACTCGATGCTCATGGCACCAGTGTAATTCCTAGCCTTGCGAATCATGGGTGTGCCTGGTTTCGAGCTGCCTGATTCCATGCATTCGCCTCCGAATGTTTGCACCTATTCCCACCGGCGCGCTAGTCTGAAAAGACGATGCCCCAGACCCGCCAACTCAAACGTCAGCTCCGCCACCGCCAACCCAACGGCCTACACCTCTCTTGTGGGTGGATCACCTCATGATCGGCGTTATTCTGAATCTGGCGTTACGCGACAACACTCCACCACCGGCTGAGCTGCATTACACCCACCTTGTCAATGCCCATACCAGTGCATTGACGGCCCTGGCTCTGGCGCGACGCGACCCTCAAACACCGCCACGCACCATCGCTGCACTGGAACGTATGGTGGCCGATTACGAAGGCATCCTTCGCAAGCTCCAAAGCAAGCGGCCGGAATTTTCCATCGGCATGGTCACCCAACTCACCACATGGGGCACGACCGACTGGACCATTTAACCCCGACACCACACCAATCCCAACACCCATCCACAAGGACCACCCCATGACCCAACTCATTTACAAAATCCACTACTTCCCGGACCATCATTTCTGGGACCAATTGGCCAAGTTGCCACTTCCCAAAGGGGAGTACCCCGCCATGCTGATGATGGGAAACATCGTTTTCTCATACGCCCCGTGGAACGTAGTCGAGGGGTATACCGATTGGTCTGACCCGGCACGGGCTTTGCACCTAGTAGCACCCACCACAACCGCAGCGATTACGCGCATCGGTTACTTCTTCGCCCCGCCACGTGGCATGCATCGCAAGGTGTACGTCGCATTCTTCTATGGACCCAACATGGCGGTCCTGGCCGAATGTCCCCCCGCGATATTGCTGCACACCCCCTTGGGACTGCGGCTGCCGCCACCCAGCACGGCGACCTACACCAGCTTTACCGTGTCCGATGTTGTGACCAAAGGCGATGACACCCCGATCTACATGACCATCCCAGATCCTGCAAACCCCAAGCAGGTACTGACCATCGTGGAGACGCCCCAGTTTGGAGTCGGTCCCATGGAGCCTTCAGTTCTTCAATTCAAGCTGCAAATGCCCGGCATGGCAATGGTCAACATCAATGCGGCACCCGACGTGGAAATATAGGAGCCGCGCCATGAACCCCTTTATCCGCCTGACCCTGTCCAGGATACTGACTCCGCTATGCAAGCCCGTTCAGCCACACCGGTTGGCGGCCTTCGATTGGTCTAAAGCCATGTGGGAAAAAGTCGAACTTGCCGCCGATCCCAAAAAAGCAGCCCAAGCGGCCAAGGAGGCCGAAGTCAAAGAGGAGGCCGAGATGCAGGCCGAAAAGCAAGCCCGTGCATCCCAGAAGGAAAAAGAAGCCGTCGGCGACTTCGGCTTGTAAGACTTGGAACGAATGGTGGGTGGGGGCAAGCTACGCCGAATAACGTGGCCAGAATCGCAATCCTTGATCGGATTGAAGGGATTGTGGCTTCTCCCCCAATTCCTAGAGCTTCTTTATTTTATTGAACTACATGGATTTAGCTTCAATCACCTCCATGGGCTTCACTCTGCCACCATAAAAACTGGAAAAAAGGCGAAAAACAATTCCGAATTGAAGAGATTGTGCGGATTGTGGCCGGTCCCCCAACTCTTTAGACACATTTATTTATTCGAACTACATGTTTTTAGCCTCAATCTCCTCCATTGCTTCAATCTGCCACCTTAAACGATGGAGAAATGGATTGCGTGGCGGTCGATCTGCCATTGCAGGAAATCAGGCAGCAGCTTGTTCTGGCGCAACGGACTTGGCTGGTTCTTTCTTATCTTCAATCGGACCGTTCAATTCCAACCACTTCGGATTCAAGAAATCTTCCTGCTTCTTACCGTCCTCTATTGCCTTTATCATCCAGCCAGGATTGCGCCCCATGCCTGTCCATTTATCTTTTGTCCCTGGGTTAAGGAACTTGGGTACAGGCGATTTGTCTCTTTCCTTGCGTGCGGACTTGACAGCTGCGGTGGTCTCCATCTCGGCTGAGTCAAACAAATCAGCTTGGGTCAATCCGTATTTGGCAATGAGGGCCTTGGTTTGCACAATGCCTTCTTCTTTTGAGGCTTGTTGAGCCTTTTCTATCGCCAAAAAATTGGCTATGCGCGCATCTTCAATCTTCTTTTTCTCTTCAAGTAATTCATCGAGGGTTGACTTCGTCTCTGGTGTCGTCATGTTTATTCCAATGGTTGGCGGACATGCATTCTAAACCATGAATGATTGATGATCAATAAAATCATCAAAAATTGCAATGAGATTCGGTAAAATTGCTTCTGTATCTATTGACTTTATATATAAATGAGAATATAATCCTTATTCATAACAAGGAGCAACACTATGGCAAAATTACTAAATTACGACAGATGGTTCCAAAAAAAGTACGCAATTCAATTGAGAAAGTTCAATGAGCTAAAGTTGAAGTTTCAAATCCACTGCGATGAGACCGACGTTTATTTTTTAGTGAAGCAAGAAAAAGATGAGCCTTTTTCGAGAATCCTTTGGGCAATGTTGCCTGTTGAAGGTATGTCAACAGAAAAACTCGCTGCATTCAGTCCAAAATTCTTCGCGGCATTGCCATCATTAGATCACGATTTAAGAGGCGATGATCCTGATTCGGAATTCGGTGCTCATCATTCTCTTCAAAAGGAGAGATGGGGAATTCACATTGATACTACGTATTCCCAGAAGACTCCAGAACAAAGGCGACATGGTCAATCAATCTTTCAATAAAAAATGGACTCCTTGTGAGTCCTTTTTTATCGGTTGCGTATTTCGTGCTGAAAAATGAAGTCAGTTTGTCGGCGTGAAAATCGAATAAAAAATATTGAAATTCATGAATAAATCCATTGCATGCTATTGACTTCTATATAATAAAGAGTATAATTAGAACTCATAACAAGGAGCAACAACATGGCAACATTGGATAAAAATGACAATTGGTTTCAGCAGAATTATGCGACCCAGTTGAGTGATCTCAGTAAATTGGACCTGAATGCCAGCATTCAAAGCGATGGTCATCAATCATCCATTGTGATGTTCTGGAAGGGTGTCCCATTTATTCTGAAATTTAGCAAATCTGTTTGGTGTGATGAGGCGAATGAATCGACTCTTGCCGAATTGGCAGATGCGTTCTTTGCTACTTTGCCTGAGTTGTATCCTGCTTTGAAAGAACGCAAGAATTACCTGGACGCTAGCGGAAAGGACCTGCCCATCCATTCTCTTGTCTCCATTCATTCCCACTGGGATGGAATGGGGGATAAGGGCCATCCCGTTGAATTCGACGGTGATTCTTTGGCGGAAGACTCCACCAATGCCTATGGCGAGCATTGGGATATGGTGGTTGAAGAGCTTGATTTCATTGTGCCGTTCAACACTCGGGAAATCTCCATCATGCGAGAAATGTACTTGGGGGCTGCCATCTCTCAGTCACACGAAAGCTTTGTGAAAGCCTTCCTCACACGGGAATCCGTCCTTGTCCAAGTCATGGCTGCGGGATTGCATATCTACCGTTTGAAGGGCTCCATGTGGCTGCTAGGCACCAATGTGACTGGCAACGACATTGGCGTTGCAATGATGTACAACGGTCCAATCGCGGGCTCTGACGTCAAGGTTGCTACATGGTCCCAGGAGAACTTCCGTTTGCTGTTCAAATGGTTTGGGAACAACAAGCCTGGCGTGCCCATGACCTGGGCGAAGCTCCAAACGACTTTTGGTATTTCGAAGTCCGTGTTCATGTCACGCCTTCGCCCCAAGGTTGATCCCCTCGCAACCCTCAAAGCCTGCTACACAGAGGCTCAGTCAGCGGGGCCAGCCGCAAAACCAGCATCATCGGGGTTCAAACTGGGTGACTTCTTCGGACTGCGGTCGGGCAAGGTGGGCGACTACCCGGCATACAGCTACTCCGTGCGGGTATAGGTCACCACCACTACGACATGGTCACTACCCGCCACTTGGTGGAGGTGACACCCAGAACAAGGACTCCGAGCGGGTCCTTTTCTTTTGGGGGCACGCTGCGTGCGCCACCATCTCGCGCAAGGCCCGCCCGTGGACACGCATTTCCAACGTAACCGTAACCGATGGTTAGCGACCTATTCACGCCGCTTGTGCCGAATAAATTCCAGCTTTTAGATAATTGAATGTTAGAAATAAATATTCGAATAAAATATCAATTGTCTATTGACAATTATATGATAAAGCGTATAATTACGACTCATAACAAGGAGTTAACAAAGTGGCAACATTTCACAAGGCGAACGAATATTTTCATAAAAAATATGCCGAATCATTGAGGGTTCTTGAGAAATACAAGTTAAAAGCGACTATTAAACATACCAATGAATCTGCAATGATTCGTTTGACCTATTCTGATGATTCTAGAAATTGGAAGTTTAATTTGCAATTTGCCATCGAAATGGAATCGGAAAACTTTTCGAATGAATCTATCGATGTGTTGGCAACCCGTTTCTTTGCTGCATTGCCTCGTCTGTATCCAATGCTTGAATTACGCAATACTTATATGGCAATGAGTGGCGAAGAGCTTGATTATTCATCGTTGGAGACATTGATGAACAGTCTTGGAAGCCTCAGACCTGAGGATGTCGGTTTTGATGCCGAATTTGATGGATTTTGGGTTTCGGAGAACAACAGCCATGATTGTTTCCTGGAATTCTCGTCCGAGGCTTTGAAGGCGATGGAAGCAATGTACGCAGGGGCAACAATTTGTCATTCGCCAAAAAGCATGCTTGCTGCGTTTCTGACTCAAGCTTCAACGCCGATTGCTCCAATGACACAAATCAGTCATTGCCACTCATTGAATGAAGGCATTTGGTTTTTATCTATTGAATGCAATGGCACGGGATTCAAAATTATTCCAGCTTACAAAGATCAACCAGGCCCGGAAATCTACCAATATTGCACGCGGTGTGGGTTTGATGGCCGAATCGCATTCTTTTGGCCTGGAATCAAGGAAGGTTATCTGACTCTCTCCTGGTCTGATGTCAAGGAGGCGTTCAATATCGACCGGGCTCTGTACGACGCACACGCATCGTGTTCGGATGACCCGCTGGATGTGTTGAAGGCATGCATGGCTCAGTTGCAGCTCGACAGTGGCAAGGACCTTGAATCACTGGCAGCGGACTTCAAACTGGGTAATGCTCTTCGTGTTGTTCAGCCAAAACTGGTCGACAGCTGCAAGATCAGCAAGTACAACCGGTGGTTCCGGGAGCAGTACGAGGATGAGTTGGCGGATTTGGCAACTTATGGCCTCAAAGCCTCAGTCCGTGAGACCGACCAGCATGCAAAAATTTGGCTGTCCTACGGGGGCAAACCTTTTTCGATGCAGTTTTGTGAGCGGATTGAATTGGAGGATGTTTCACAGGAGTCTCTGGAAGAAGTAGCGGCCAATTTCTGGGATGCGCTGGAGGCCCTGTATCCCATGTTGGCAGCCAGAAGGCGGTACATGGCGTGGAGCGGCAAGGATTTGGACCCCGATTCAGTGATCGCTTTGCACAATGCATGGAATGAGGACGGTGACGATGAAGACTTTGATAATTCGTGGGATCTGACCGTTGACCATTACGATGTGGTCGAATGTTTTTGTACCCTTGAGTTGGAGCTGCTGACTCAGATGTATGTGGCTGGTGCTGCGACCCACTCCAAACTCAGTGCCTTGGAGTCCTTTCTGGTGCAGCCGAGTTCACCACATGAATCCGAAGTTCCGGGTGAGCACAGCTATGGCTTGAACGAGGTGTATATCGGCATGCGTTTGCGGGCAGGGCCGCGTGGGCTGGAATACGACCTGACTGCCGGTGGTACAAGTTCATCTGATTTTGAAATCGCCGGTGTCGACGAAAATTCTGACCTTGAAATCAACCTGCCACCTATCTTCTGGAAGACGGTGAACGTAAGCTGGGCTCAATTGCAAAAGCGGTTTGGCATCAGCAAGGAGCTGTTTGATGTCCACATGCAGATGAGCACCGGTCCACTGGAAGCGTTGAAGTCCTTCTACCACCATGTCAATACCGAGCCCATGACGGATGCCATGGCAGTAGCTGCCGGTTTTGACTTTACTGACACGTCCGAGCCGGTAGGCGTTGCGTTCCCTGCGGAAAGCAACGCTACTGTCTTCACCATCCAGGCATAGGTAGTCATCGTCGTCGGAACGGCTGCGTAAGCCGCTTTCACGGCGGTGGCATCCGCTGCCACGGAAATCAAGCCGCTATGACGGATTTTGCAGAAAGCCGCAAACCCAATGCTGGTGCGGGTTTCCAAGGGATGGGAAAGTTGCTCTAAGACTTGAATAAGAAACTTCCAAGAGTTTCTATTTTCAAGGGGTTATAAGCCCCGTCGTCGCTATACGCGCCGTGGCTTAAACCCAGTGGATGACCGGGTGCATCATCCGTGGGATGAAACGAAAGATCATTCCTTGGTGAAGGAGCCCACCCAAAGCCCTCCCACTGCGGGCCGGATTCTGGGAGACTTCCCGGCATCCGGCTGCACCATGCGGGTGTAGGTCGTCTTCACTGCGATGACTCCCCATCACCCGGTTGGTGACCCCGAACATGGACTCCGAGCGGGTCCTTTTCTCTTGGAGGGCACCCGCGCGGTGCTTCTTCCCGGCACATGGCCCGCCCATCGTTCCGACAGTTCACGCCGTGTGCAGTTCGGGTCGAAGTGAATTGCATCCATTGGGCGCTGGTGTTGGGTCGCTTGCGTGTCTGTTTCGTTCCTGTGCTTGCGAAGGAACGACAACATGCACTTTTCAACGCGCACCAAAACCACCGTACAGAACCTGGCACTGGCCACCTGCTGGGCTCTATTGGCCTACTGCCGCATCGCCGGACTCGATACCCGTGTGTTGACCGCCGGTCCCAGTCATGCACCGACACCTGCCACACGCCGGGAAATCCGACGCGCAACCGTTTTGTGATCGCTCAGTACAAAATGCAGCTTCTTGACTTCTAATAACTGGCGTTTTGCATTAGACTTGCGCGAATCGAATTTTTATTTGAAAGAGCATCTTGGCCAAATACCATACCGTCAAAGAACGCACCGGCGAGACTGATGCCGCCACCCTGCTCCTCTGGCGTGAGGATGCCGAGCGTGCCTATTGGTTAGCCGACCCCCAGTACCTCTCCAATGTGCCCCCGCAGGTCATTCGCAGCTATGAGCCCGGCACGGCCCATGCATTTCCTGCGCTACCCGAACTGGCCAAAGAGCAGAGCGATGTCATTCAAGTGGAAGACGTGTATGACGCACGCGATGAAGTCAAAGCCGCGACGCTAACAACACTGCCCCATACCGACATGGGCAAGAACGGCCCCCGCAAGGGCCAACGCTGGATTACCCGTTCTGAGAACATCGTTGAAAACGCACTGCGCCGCGATGGCACCGTCTTGAAATATTTGGTGCGTCCGTTCAATGAACTGGCCTGTATAGCGGTCGAATCGACACCTTTGGCGGTGGAGTTCGTATCTGCACGCGGACGCGGCAAAGTGCTTGCGGAAAATGGAGAGTCCATCACCGCGATGCATGTCGCAGTGCAGAGAGCCGCCTTTGCCGCGCATCCGATTTCCGTGATGCTGTTCCCCGACAAGTTCGATGAACAGTTAACCCGCCAGATATACAAGCCACGGGTGTTCAAATTTGCCGCAGACCTGGCGGAGTTGTACGGTCGATGGGTGATGTCGGGGAGGTCGTTTGATGTGTCGCACCATGAAGCCATTAACTCGGCGTTGCGGGAACATGCCACCGACGCGAACATCATTGGGAAGGTTCCTTTGTTGCGTTTGATGGAGCAAGACGCGCTGGCGGGGCCCTTTGTTTCAGGGGCGATTGACCTTCACAATACAGAAGTGGAAGCCGCCAAGGCAGTGTTGGACAAAATGGTCGAAGGGGAAGTCCAGACCTATAGCATTGACGAACTGGTTTAGGCGTGTAGGTTCTCGCAGCCACATTCTGATCACCCATCCGACCGCATACCGTTTTTGACGGGTGCGGTCTTTTTTTGATTTTATTTCATCAATATGCCCTAGTTGACTTGCAATCTGTGTTTTGTAGGAATACTCTGATTTGTACATACCTCACCCCCAGGAGCAAATCATATGAACCGAAGAGAGACAGACCGCATAAAACCACTGGCACCAACGGATGGCGCGCCGCAAAGCTTTCGCCTGACCCCCACCCTGACTGTGGCATTGATGGATGCCATTCATGCATCACGCGAAGCCAGCATCGAAGTTGAACTGACCGACCCGCAGGGTGCGGTGCTGGTGTTGTCCATTGATCAGGGGTGCGATGCCCATTTGAGTGATGCCACCCAGTACGCGATCGACTTCGAGGAAGAACTGGACCGCGAGTCCATGGAGTAGTCCCACACCATGGCCAGCAAACCGACCCTCTATTCCCGATTGTTTCCGAAGCATCCGCTGTACCCCAAGGTCACGCATTGCCACATGCCCGTGTTCGACACCGTCCGCATGGGGGCCTTGCATGCCAGACGACGGGCATTGCAAGATGGCATCCAAGTCATTGACGCGGAACTGGCCCGGTTGGTGGAGTTGGAGCAGCTTAAAGCGTTCGCCCATTACCAGCAGGTGCTCACACAAGCGGCACAGACCGAACAGAACCGCGAGCATCGCCAGGAGGCACTGGCATTGATGCCGGACCCCGATTCGCTGCAATGGGGGGTCAAGGCATGAACCAAGTCATGGAACAAGCCGAGATGCTCTATGGCCCCCAGTTGAGTCCCGCATTACGTCGGGAAGCACTGGCAGCGTTTGTGCATCGCTACACGGCAGAAAACGTTCCATCGTGGTCGCGCAAACCTGCACCCAACGGCCGGCACTATGCACCGCAGTACAGCAGTGACAGCGAGTGGCTCGATAAAACCCG
>JFJP01012394.1_pt1 | contig 12607 bp, 11 predicted proteins | sample 431651 | NCBI WGS metagenome assembly JFJP01 (sample SAMN02602958, study PRJNA72255) | Microbial mat metagenome, whole genome shotgun sequencing project. | biome: fresh water; feature: sink hole; material: water; isolation source: purple microbial (photo- and chemosynthetic) mats found in... | reverse complement strand
GAGAAAACCGTCATCGTCCTGACGGAACTTTGCGCGGCGCAGGTCAAAGACGGTATAGTTATGCACAACGGAGAAACGCGCGAGGTGGGCGGATTGACCGTGAATGCTGTTCCTGCGTACAACATCCTCAACAAACGCCCAGACGGCTCACCGTTCCATCCCAAGGGCGCAGGGAATGGCTACATCATCACCTTTGGCGATACGCGCATCTACATTGCAGGCGATACCGAGAACATCCCTGAGATGAAAGATTTGCAGAACGTTTCCATCGCATTTCTGCCCATGAACCTGCCCTACACCATGACCCCAGAAATGGTCGCGGACGCCGTGCGGGCATTTCATCCGCGCATTCTGTATCCATATCACTTTGGCGAGACAGACACATCTAGGATCGTGAATTTGTTGAAGGGTGAAGATGTCGAAGTCCGCATCCGCAAGATGGCTTAACAAGAGAGTGTGTCCAAAACTTATTTGGACACACTCTCTTGTTACTCGTTACTTTTTACTTCTCACTTTTTACCCTCCCCCAAACTTTCCCCACAAGCCATACCCTTCACTCCTTCTCTTTTCGCGCCGCTCATGCTGCTCGTGGATTTGCTCCACATGGTCAGTTTTTTCTGCGATTGCCGCCTCGAGCCACAAGCGCCCCTTCTCTGCTGTAGCGTGACTTCCCGCGCCGTACGCGCCTGTCTTTGAATCATCATCCCAGGGCGGGTTGGCGACCAGCGACCCGCCTTCGATCCAGTCCATGTAGTAATCTGGCGTGGCGATGAAATCCGTTTCATCCACAACGCGTTCCATTTGACATAGGTCAGGACGCAGATGGAGCATGTAGGAGGTTTCCAGTTCGCCCGCGTGACCCATGCCGCCGATCTTTGAGGTGCGGTATTTCTCCAGGGCTGCCGCGCCGATGGAACCCGACGTATGAAGGAAGGCTGTCGCGCAAAAAATTCGGCGGTGACGCTCGCCCGCGTACTTGACGACATTCACTAGGAAAGACGTGTTGCCGCCATGCCCACTCATCAGGTAGAAGCGGTCAAATCCGCGCGCGACAAGAACATCAATGACTGCAACCCAAAAATCCTCGAATGCGCGTCCACCTACATTCAAAGTGGCAGCAAAAGATGCGCGATGTGTGCTAACTCCGTACGGCATAACAGGCATTGAAAAACTGCGTGTAGGCACTTGGGCGGCTGTGCCTTTGGATATGGAGTCAATTATGACAGTGTCCACCATAAGAGGGAGGTGGAAGCCATGCTGTTCGGTGTGACCGATGGGAATCAAAATCACCTTGCCGCGTTCGGAGTCAGGTGGGAGAAAAGTTATAGGCGCATACGTTGAAGGATGCGGTTGGCATAAACGTTCAACGTTCAACGTTAAACGCTGCCCCGACTGCGGATCGAAACCCTGCGGCGCGAGACAATATACTCGGGTAAACCCGTCGTCACGCAGGCTGTCAAGCAAGTTTACGATGTATGGAACAAAAACTGCTTCCGGGACTTCCAGCCCACTTCCGCGCCAGCCAAATGGAATAGGAGGAAGCATTCCGATTTTGGGCGGATGCCCCAGTTGATCGGCAAGCAGGGTTGGGTCGTAGCCAGTTCCAAGCGGCAGAACAAGCGGCGTATTGCGTGGTAAATCTGCAACGGCATCCCAGGTTAATTCGTCATAGTAGAAAACGTCAATTTTGCGCGTAGCCAAAGGTTACTTTGGTAACAAATACCAATCCAAGAACCGCTCCATCCGTTCGTAGACATCGTACAAGTTTTCGCGGCGCAGAAAGCCGTGCGGCTCATCATCGTAGGTTTTATATTCGAAAGTCTTGCCCTCACGGCGAAGCGCCTCGACCCACTCTTCACTCGCCTCAGGCGGAACAACTGTATCAAGCAAGCCATGTAAAATCAGCACAGGCTTTTGGACATTCTTTGCATCTGTGATGGGGGAGCCTTTCAGGTAGATGCCAAGGTTGTCTGTGGGATGACCCAGAAAGATTTCTGTATAAAGCCGCAAGCGTTTTTCGCATTGCGCCCATGAACTGACCAGGTTTGAATCGCCATACTTTGCCACGCCGCAGGCAAATAAATATTCAGGGTCGCGTGAGAGCGAGGCGATGGTCATGTAACCGCCATAACTTCCGCCAGCAATGCCGATGCGATCAGGTTTGACCTCTTTGAAGGTCCGCAGATATTTTGCGGCGTGCAGGCAGTCCTGCGTATCGCCAACGCCCCAGTCGTTGTAATTGGCGCGCTCAAAATCCTGACCGTACCCTGTGGAACCGCGATAATTTGGCGCAAGGTACGTGTAGCCTTTTGCGGTGAAATATTGCGCAAGTTCATCCCAGAAAAATCCATACTGGTCTTTGGGTCCGCCGTGCGGGTATACAATTGCCGCGCCGTTTGATTTTTCGGGGCGATACAAAAACGCGGGGATTTCCAGCCCATCATAACTTTTGTACGAGATGACTTCAGGCACGACCATTTTGTTTCTTTGCAAAGCGGGTGGGTTAGAAAACGTAAGTTGAGTCACCTTTTGGCTTGAAATTTCCATGCGATATATATCGGGCGGCAGCATGGGACCTTCAAATTCAAAGGTGATGTAAGACTCGTCGGGTGCCCAATTTGGGTTGGAGTGAACGCCCGTGTCTTTTCGCAAAGTTGCAATCGTCCTTGATTCAATTTCGAGTAGTCCCAATTCAAACGAACCGCCGCGATTGACGACAACCAGCATCTGCTTGCCTGAAGGCGACCATTCGTACTGGAAGATGTCCTGTCTTGCTTCTGTCAATGGATGCAACCCATCACCGTCAGGTTTGATGAGATACAACTCTTCGCGTCCTGTTTCTTGTGAGATAAACGAAATCCATTTGCCATCTGGCGACCACTTCGGAGACATGGCGCGTGTGGAGGGCTTGCCGTACAAGGTGACTTGTTTACATGTTGAAACTTCAAGCAAAACAATATCGAGTCTGTTTAGGTCGTCGAAACGACGCAAGTTGAAGAGTATATATTTGCCATCGGGCGAAGGACGCGGGTCCCAGTGGTCGCCGATGGTGTCGGTGGTCAAAGCTCGGGGCCAGGAACCATCTCGGTCGGTCAGTAACAACTGGTCGGTGTCGTTTCGCTCCACTGTAACGATCAAGCCATTCGAGTCAGGCATCCAGCGCGGACTGCTGGCAGCGGGCGCAAAGTCGGTAATCTTTTTGGGCAATCCACCCAAAGCGGGGACGATATGAACGTGTCCGCGAATGCCGAACGTCAGCCAGTTTCCATCGGGTGACCATTCGGGAATTTCATCATCCCAATATGCCGCCAGCGGACGTTCGGCAGTGATGCGCGAGAGCCAGCCGCCGCTGGCGGGCATGGTGAAAACGTCCGAGAGTGTTTCGCCATCCTTAATACAGGCAATTTGCCCCTGTGATGAAAGCGCATGAGACCGAATCCGCTCAAGGGAGGTAATAAGAGCAAGGCTCCAGCCCGCGGGCGGCTTGATGTCGGGTCGTTTGACCGCGGGCCAGCCATTGCGTTCGTATTTTTCTGTCAGTTTGATGGGATTTTCCATGAGTTCCTTCCTTGAAAAATATAAAAACCTATTGACTCTGAAACTTGAAACATGATATATCTATCTTAGATATTATATCTAATCTTGCAGGAGCAAATAAATTCTTGCTAACAGACGCACCGTCTCATAAGAAATTACGCAAGGTTGTTGCCGACCAAATGCGCGCCGCCATCCTTAACGAATATTATAAACCTGGCGAGTGGCTGAGGCAGGAACGCCTAGCGCCGACGCGCTTGATCCACGCAGCGGGCGCCGAATGTAGACGGCACACCGCCTGCAACGAAAATCTGCGGCAAAAGCTTTTAGATTTAGAATTTCTGGATTAGCTTTCACGAATTCTGATATTACAGTAAAATTCATAACCAGTGGATATTCCCCTATCTTGTTTGACCTTTGACTTCGTCGCTTTCTGACGAAACAAGCAACTGCATCATGGCAGATGATTCTGCTGTGATGCATTGTTTTTTGGGGAATATCATTTTTTCAACTTGGAGAGGAGAAAAAAATATGAAACAAAAACTGTTATACCTTTTTGTGCTGGTCGCGTTGATTCTTTCGGCATGTGGTGGGCAGTCATCCGCTGCTGTAAAGATTGGCTGGGCAGGCAGCCCAGATTCACTCAACCCAGGGCTTGCCATTCTTACCGAGTCGTACACGATTTTTGAATTGGTCTATGATTCAATGTATGAACTTAATTTGGATGGCTCCTTCACGCTCAATCTGGCTGATAGCGTTGAACGGTCTGACGATGGCTTGGTCTATACCTACAAGATCAAAGACGGTATCAAGTGGCATGATGGAAAGCCTTTGACCGCCGAAGACATTTCCTTCACCTACAATCTTTACAAGGATACGCCCGAATATCCCTATTTAAATGGATATTACACGCCGTATTTTGAAAGCATCGAAACCACAGAAAACAATGAAGTCGTTCTTACGCTGACGGAGGCAATCCCCAACATCGAAAGCCAGTTGGTATTTCTTTATGTTCTTCCCAAGCATATTTGGGAAAGCGTGAATAAACTTGAATACGAAAATGTTGAAATGATCGGCTCCGGTCCTTTTAAGATGGCTGAATACGTTCAAAGCGAGTTTATTCGCCTGACCGCGAACAAGGAGCATTTCAGCACGCCTCCAAAAGTGGATGAGGTCGTCTTTCAGACGTTTGAGAATCAAGACGCGCTCGTACAGGCGATCAAGACCGGTCAGTTAGACATGATCACCGAAATGCCCAACACCGCAGTTGAATCACTGAAAACTGCCGAGAATGTTGAGGTGGTGGTCGGCTCACCGCTTGCCCCAGGCGTTTCTGATATTATCTTCAACCAACTCGCAGAAGAAAATTGTCCAAAAGATGAAGGCGGAATCTGTACTGGACATCCAGCCCTGCGTGATCGAAATGTGCGTCTGGCTATGGCTCATGCCACCGATAAGCAAAAGCTGATTGACGTTGTCCTGCTCGGACTTGGCGCTCCCGGCTTAACCCTAATCCCTGATGGACTTGGCGTATGGTACAACGACTCAATCAAAGATTACGAGTTCGATGCGGCAAAAGCAAATAAGATTTTGGATGATGCGGGATATTTGGATACGGATGGCGATGGAGTTCGTGAAATGCCAGATGGTTCGCGTCCGTTGAACTTCCGCCTGTATTGGCCCAGCGACAGCATCACCGCTCCACGCATGGCAGAATTACTAAGCGAGATGTGGAGCCAGATCGGCGTTACATTAGAGATGCAAGCTGTAGACCCCGATGCTTTGACTTCTCAATGCTGCCCGGCATTCGATTTCGACATGATGCTTTGGGGATGGGGGTCTGATCCTGATCCGAGCGCGCTGTTGTATGTATACACTGCCGAAGCAATCCCCACCGGCTCCAGTGAAACGGGTTATTCCAACCCCGCCTACGATGAACTTTATGCACAGCAACAAGTTGAACTTGATTTTGAAACGCGCAGGGATATTGTATGGGAAATGCAGAAGATCGTGCATGACGATGTTGTGTACATCATTCCATACTACGAACAGTCAACCCAGGCATTCCGTACAGACCGCTTTAGCGGCTGGCTCACCGGTCAGGCAAAAGTTGAACTTGCTGATGTGAGTTCGCTGGTCGTGATCGAACCCGTTAAATAGCTTTATATTGGGAGCGGAAGCGTGTCTTCCGCTCCCAATACTCTAATTTCAAGGAGTTGCCTTGAACCGTACCCGCACTATACTAAAAAAACTGGCATGGTCGATCTTCACAATCCTGTTTGTGATAATCCTTAATTTCTTTTTATTCCGCGTCCTGCCCGGTGACCCGGCGCGGGCTGGGATTCGTGACCCGCGTCTGAAAGAAGATGCCATCGAGATGCTGCGCGTGCGCTTTGGCTTGGACAAGCCGGTCATCAATTGCTTTGAATCTCTAAACCCGATCAAGGTGGGTAGCTGCACTGTCAACCCGTTGGATACGCAATTCTTTATTTATGCCCGCAACCTGTTTCAAGGTGAATTGGGAATCAGTTATCACACCAATCGCCCCGTTGCAGATATTTTAGCCGAGCGGCTATGGAATACAGTCCTGCTCATCGGCGCGGGGCAAATTCTTGCAATCATTATCGGCGTAATTTTTGGCGTCTTTGCGGCATGGAAAGCGCGCACATCCATTGATTATTCCGCAGTCATCACCAGTCTTATGGCTTGGAGCTTGCCAACTTTTTGGCTGGCTATTATTTTGCTGTTTTGGGGAAGCAACAACGGCTTGCCTTTGGCGGGCAAGTCAACACCGGGTTCGAGCGCCCTGCCGCTTTTACAACAATGGGCAGATATTGCGAGTCACATGCTCCTGCCCACGCTGACCTACACCATCGTTTACATGGGTGAATATACATTGATTATGCGTTCCAGTCTGATGGACGTGCTTTCAGAAGATTACATTCTGACCGCGAAAGCTAAAGGATTGAGCACTTTCCAGATATTGAAAGATCACGCGCTCAAAAATGCCATGCTTCCACTGGTGACAGTCATTGCCATCAATCTTGGCTTTACAGTAGCGGGCGCCATTCAAATTGAAGCGGTCTTCTCATGGCCCGGATTGGGCGGCGCGATCTTCGAGGCAGTTGGACGGCGCGATTTTCCTGTTCTGCAAGGCGCTTTTGTATTAATAGCGGTCACCGTAATTTTTGCCAATTTCCTCGCCGACCTTACCTACAATTACCTAGACCCGCGTGTGCAAACGGAGTAGCCCATGGAAAACACACTACAGGCTGCTAAACCTCAAAACCAATGGACTATTCGTTTGTTGAATTTCTGGCGGATTTTTAGCAGAAACCGTATCGGCATTGTTGGACTTGCAATGCTGGTCATCATTATTATCATGGCGATTTTCGCGCCCGCCATCGCCCCGTATGATTCATCCTCTTCAGCCGAGTTTCAAGTCGGCGATATTTATAACGCCCCCAGCGCGGCGCACTGGTTTGGGACAGATGATGCCGGGCAGGATGTCTTCTCGAATTTTGTTTTTGGCGCGCGCGTCTCGCTGACAGTTGGATTCTTTGCCGCGTTTATTTCCATCATCATCGGCGGCGTGATGGGGCTTGTGGCTGGCTTCTTCGGCGGAAGCTGGGAAAATATTCTCATGCGCTTCACAGATGTGATGCTCGTCATCCCTGACTTACCGCTGATGGTCGTGGTCATCGCGCTGACAAAACCATCCCTGCTCAATATTATTTTTGTGATCGGCTTGCTCGGCTGGACAACCACCGCGCGCGTTGTCCGCTCGCAGACATTGGCGGTCAAATCGCGCAAGTTTGTTTTGCGCGCCCGCGCTGTCGGCGCCGGAAATGGACATATCATCATCCATCATATTTTGCCTTTGGTAATGCCAATCCTTGTTGTGCAGGCAGTACTTGTCGTTTCACTCGCAATTCTTAATGAAAGCACCCTTTCCTTTCTTGGGCTTGGCGACCCCTCCGCTCTCTCATGGGGACAAATGCTCAACTACGCCTTCGGGCGCGGCGCCATGTCTATTGGCGCGTGGTGGGCGTTGTTATTCCCAGGCTTTGGCATTGTGTGGGTTGTCCTTGGGTTGACATTACTTGGGCAGGGTCTTGAGCAGGTATTAAACCCAAGGTTGGAGGCGCACCATTTAATGCCAGGCAGACCCACAATCCAGAGTGGGCGCATTGAGTTGAGGCAGGAAAAAGAGGCATTACTCGAAGTCCAGAATATATCCATCAATTATATTAACGAAGGCAGTCTGCCCGCCCGCGCCGTTGAAGATGTAAGTTTTACTTTGAATAAAGGCGAATTGATCGGCTTGGTCGGGGAGAGTGGCTGCGGCAAAACAACCTTGATGCTCTCGCTCCTGCGCCTGCTTCCTTCTGATGGGCAGATCGTCAACGGCAGGGTTTTCTTTAATGGCAAAGACCTGACCGAAATCAGCGAAGAGGAATTAAATATTGTGCGCTGGAAGGAAATCTCGATCGTGTTCCAGGGCGCGATGAATGCGCTTAACCCCGTGCGAACAGTAGGCGATCAAATTGCAGAGGCAATCGTCAAGCACATGCCCGTCGTTTCACACGACCAATTGCAGGCGCGGGTAACTGAACTGCTTGACCTTGTTGGTATTGCCGCAGACCACAAAGAGCATTATCCGCACCAGTATTCGGGCGGAATGCGCCAACGCGCGATGATCGCAATGGCTTTGGCTTGCGACCCACAAGTCATCATTGCCGATGAGCCGACCACCGCCCTCGATGTTATGATTCAGGCGCAACTATTGGAACTGCTCGATAGCCTGCGAAAGAAGTTAGGACTCGCCATTATTTTTGTGACGCACGACCTCGGCGTGGTGGCAGAGATTTGCGACAGGGTGCTGGTGATGTACGGCGGCGTGACCGCAGAATATGCAGACGTGGATACCATTTATAACGATGCGCGTCACCCATACACACAGGAGTTACTAAAAGCCTTCCCCGACCTGACAAAGCCGAAGAAGAAACTTTCATCCATCCCAGGCTACCCGCCGCGTTTGGAGGCGCTCCCCGCAGGCTGCCGTTTTGCGCCGCGTTGTCCCGCAGCATTCGACCGTTGCAACACCGAACAACCTGCCCTTCATAAAATAGGTGACCTCCATTTTGCAAGCTGCCATCTTGTAGAGGCATCCAAATGAACAAAGAATATTTTCTGGAAGTGCGCGGATTAAAGAAATACTTCGATGCGGGACGCCCCCGTCTGTTCTCTCGTGAAACGCGCTTTGTTCATGCGGTGGATGATGTCAGCTTCAACCTCAGGCGCAGCGAAGTGATCGCGTTGGTCGGTGAAAGCGGATGCGGAAAGTCAACGCTATCCCTTTTGCTGATGGGGCTTGAAGAGCCTACCGCGGGAAGCATCTTTTTTGAAGGACGCGACATCACGCATCTCAAAGACAGAGAACGCAAGGAACTGCGGCGCAAGATCCAAATGGTTTTTCAAGACCCCTACGAATCTCTGAATCCAACGCAGACCATAGAAGAAATCATCAACGAACCCCTGCTGGTACATGGGATCGGAAATACAAAACAGGAACGTGACGAGCGCGTGACAAAAGCCATGGAAGACGCAGGCTTGAAACCCGCCGAAGTATATCTGGGGCGCTTCCCGCATGAACTCTCAGGCGGACAGCGCCAGCGCGTGGTCATCGCCGCCGCGCTGGTTCTTGAACCCGAAATCCTGCTTGCCGATGAACCCGTCTCCATGCTCGATGTATCCATCCGCGCCGAGATTATCAACCTGCTTGCCGAACTTCGCATCACGCGCCAGATCGCGGTCATCTTCATCACGCACGACCTTGGCTCCGTTGGCTTCTTCGCCGACCGTGTGGCGGTCATGTATCTTGGGCGCATTGTCGAGATCGGCACCATGCTCGACGTATTGGAAAAGCCAAGCCATCCATATACAAAAGCCCTGCTCTCTGTTATCCCTGTTCCTAATCCGCGCCTGCGTCATGAACGTATTATTTTACAAGGCGAAACCCCCAACCCCATTGATGTGCCGACAGGCTGCCGCTTTCATCCGCGCTGCCCTGTGGCAATGCCAACCTGCAAAGACAGCGACCCGCCATCGGTTGCTCTTAGCAAAACACACTCAGCCGCATGTCTGCTGCTGGTAAAGTAAAGCAGCAACGCCCACACTCTAAAATGGACATCACAAGTTTACAAAACCCTAAAATCAAATATATCGTCAAACTGCGTGAAGATAAACGACAACGTAAGCAGGATGGAGTTATGCTGGTGGAAGGCTACGATGAGCTGACTCTGGCTATTAACTCTGGACTCAAGCCGCAATCAATTCTGACTGCGCCCGAGCTTGTTAGCCATTCCATTGACATTTCTCAAGCTGACACAACCACCGTCACCCGCGCAGTCTTCGAAAAAATTTCATATCGTGACAACCCCGACGGCTGGCTGGGAATTTTCCCCGTTCCAAAAACATCACTCGAAGATTTGAAACTAAGCGCATCGCCGCTGGTGATCGTCGCTGAGTCAGTCGAAAAACCCGGCAACCTCGGCGCCATCCTCCGCACCGCCGACGCCGCCCATGTGGACGCCCTCCTCGTCTGCGACCCGCGTGTCGATTTGTGGAATCCCAACGTCATCCGCGCCAGTCGCGGAGCCGTCTTCACCGTCCCCACCGTCGAAGTTGATTCGTCAACCGCGCTGGCTTGGATCAAATCTGCCAAGCTGCGCGTGCTGGCTGCAACCCCCTCTGCCGAAGTGCTGTATACTGACGTTGACCTGAACGCCCCCATTGCAATAGTAGTTGGTACAGAAGATGAAGGACTGACAGATTTTTGGATGCAAAACGCCGACATTAAAGTATTAATCCCGATGATGGGAAAGGTCAACTCGTTGAACGTTTCGATTGCAACGGCGTTGATCACCTATGAGGCGGTTAGACAGAGAAGTTTATAGCGGACTCCAACGACTGGAGTCGTTGGAGTCAAAAATAAGGAAAAAAGTATGAAAGCCCTATGGCTTGAAAACAATCAAATTTCAGTGCGCGATATTCCGCAGCCGAACAACCCCAATGAAGCGTTGATCAAAATTCACAGAGCGGGCATTTGCAGTACAGACCTTGAACTCGTGAAAGGCTATTATCCATACACAGGCATTCTCGGACATGAGTTCGTTGGCGAAGTTGTGAACGCGCCAGACGCATCGTGGGTGGGTCAGCGTGTGGTAGGTGAGATCAACGCCGCCTGCGCAAAATGCGAAGCCTGCCTGAACGGACGCCCGACTCATTGCGAAGTGCGTACCGTGCTTGGCATCACCCAGCGCGAAGGCGTCTTTGCGGAATACACCAGCCTGCCGCTTGAAAACCTATATCGTGTGCCTGATTCAGTCTCAGATGAAATGGCAGTATTTACCGAACCCCTCGCCGCTGCGCTGGAGATTCAGCAACAGGTCCAGATCAAGCCGACAGACCGCGTGCTGCTTGTGGGCGCTGGCAGGCTGGGGCAGTTAATTGCGCAGACCCTTGCCCTGACAGGCTGCGATTTGCATGTACTAACGCGCCACTCGTATCAAAAGGATATGTTGAGCGCCCGAGGCATTCGTTCCATCTCGGAAGTGGACATTCCTCCGCGCAAATGGGATGTGGTGGTCGAAGCCACAGGTTCACCCGATGGATTCAGCATCGCCCGCAAAGCCGTTCGCCCGCGTGGAACGCTGGTGATGAAATCCACGTATGCAGGTGAGATGAACATCAATTTCTCATCCATTGTGGTGGATGAGATTACAGTGGTTGGCTCACGCTGCGGACCCTTTGCGCCTGCCCTGCGTCTGCTCGAAAGACGCGAGGTTGACCCTACTGTATTAATCTCGGCACATTATGCATTGGGAGAAATTATCAAAGCATTTGAACATGCCTCCCAGGCAGGTGTGCTGAAGGTGCAGGTCGAAATGTTATAAAATAATGACACGGCGCGCCGTGTCATTATTTTATAATTGAATAAATAAACTGCGCGAATGTAAATAAAAACGGAATCATCGCAAACGCAATCCCAATGCGCGAGAGAATTTTCGAGTCGTGCTTGCGTGTGAGACCAATCACCCCCAACACAAAAGATGCCTGGGTTAAGCCACAGTAAAACAGGGTGGTCAGCCTGTTCAATTGGTTGAATATTTCATAGGAAATATTCAGGTAGGCAGCGCCATAATTTACCAGCAGAGATAAAAGACAGAGGACGCCTGTCATCAAGGCGGCAACGCCAAAGTAGGTTTTCCTGGCAGGCTGCGAGCTTGGCTTAATCTCGATTTTCATGTGTGCCTCGTGTTGGAGTTCAAAGTCTGATATCGTTGCATTCGGACTATGCTGTTTCTTTCGCAAATAAAAACTTACTCACCATCCAGACCGCCCCGCCGAAGACTATGCCGAGGATGCCTGTAATGCCTGGCAAAACCCACATCAGCGCCGAACTGCCAAAGGATTTGATCCGCGCGTCGAGCGGATGCTCGGAGTCGTACAGCACGGTCACCTCGTTGCCCCGTTCATATTCCTGCGAGGAACTGCCTTCGCTCATTTCCAACTCGCGGGTCTTGCCGTCTGAGGCGGTGAAGCGCACAACGGGGAAATAAAAATCGTCGTAAACGTCATCTATCTCGTCGATGTACTGGCGGTGCTTGACCACATCCACGACCACGCCGTCGGCGCTTTGTTCTCTGCTCAATTTTTGCAGGTTGACGAAGGATGAAATGCCCGCGATCAACAGCATCAAAACTGCCACGCCAGAGAAGATCCAAAGGATGATGTTTTCCATCGTTCTGGAATCCGTCTTCATTTCGGCGAACTCTTTGTCGAAGTTCTTGTCGAACTCGTCGAAGGATTGCTCGATTTCTTCCGAGGTGTCGAGCATCGCTTCCAGCTTGCGCCGATCTTTCGGGTTGGGAACAGCCTCCAGCGAGTCGTATGTCACGCCGTCCACTTCAAACGATACGGGGACTTCATCTTCCCAGTTAATCGAATATTTCTTTGCCATTGTTTTTCCTCTGATTGAAAATTGTGACCGATAAGGTCTATATTTTAC
>JFJP01012326.1_pt1 | contig 12607 bp, 12 predicted proteins | sample 431651 | NCBI WGS metagenome assembly JFJP01 (sample SAMN02602958, study PRJNA72255) | Microbial mat metagenome, whole genome shotgun sequencing project. | biome: fresh water; feature: sink hole; material: water; isolation source: purple microbial (photo- and chemosynthetic) mats found in... | reverse complement strand
CCACATCACCCCCAACACCGTTGCCCTGGCTGGCTCGGCGGGAACCTACCCGCATGGCGTGGTAGATCCCATCGAAAGCCTCTCTAACCTTGCGCTTGAGCGCAAAATCGGTCTGCATGTGGATGGCTGCCTGGGCGGGTTCATTTTGCCCTGGATTGAAAAACTCGGCTACGACGTGCCGCCCTTCGACTTCCGCCTGCCTGGGGTGACTTCGATGTCCTGCGACACGCACAAATACGGCTACGGCTTGAAAGGCACTTCGACCGTCATGTTCCGCAACAAGAATTTGCGCCGACACATGTTCTACGCGCAAGAGGATTGGTCGGGCGGCATTTACGCCTCGCCCACCATTCAGGGCAGCCGCTCGGCAGGGTTAAGCGCCGCCACCTGGGCTTCGATGGTCAGCATGGGCGAAGAAGGCTACCTGGCGGCGACCAGGGCAATCATGCAAGCCTCCGATAAAATCCGCGCGGGCATTGCCGAAATCCCCGAAATGAAAGTCATGGGCAAACGTCCCACTTTTCTGTTGGGGCTGACCTCTGATGTCGTCAACCCGTACTATGTCAACGATTATCTGGCGTCGAAAGGCTGGCGCATGAACGGCTGTCAGAATCCGCCTGGATTCCACTTCTGCCTGACCCTGCGCCAGACCCTGCCCGGGGTGGCAGAGCAATTTGTCGCCGATTTGCGCGAGGCGGTGGCGTTTGCCAAGAACCCGCCCTACGACGCGCCCCGCACCGGATTCCTCTACGGGCTGGGCAACGCCCCCGGCGGAAGGGAAATTCTCAAGATGGGCATGAAATCCTTCGTCGAAGCCTGGTACGAAGTGGAGTAATGAGCCAGACGCTGAAACTTGATTTCGATAAGCAGTCGGCTGTTCCGTTCTATCAGCAGGTCAAAGATTCGATTCGCGGGTTGATTCTGTCGGGCGGGCTGAAGCCTGGCGACATGCTTCCCAGCGAATTCAACCTGAGCGGACAGTTGGGAATCAGCCGACTGGTAATTCACCGCGCCTACCGCGAACTGGTTGCCGAAGGGCTGCTGGTTCGCCAGCGGGCGCGGGGAACCTTTGTGCTGCCCTCCAGCAAGCGGACGCATGTAGTGGACGGTCCGCTGTTCAGCATGACCGAAAGCCTGCGGCAGGACGGGCTGGAGCCGTCGAATAAAATTTTGATTCAGAAGGTTGTCCCTGTCAGCGGCGAGGCGTGGAAGGAGTTGAAACTTGCCCCGAAAGCGCGGGTGATTCACATCCGCAGTTTGCGCTTTGTCCGCGACCTGCCGCTGGCGGTGGAGGATATGTATTTCCCCTTCGAGCGTTTCCCCGCCCTTGCCAAAGCCGACCTGAACAACCGCTCGGTTTACCTTGCGCTGGAGGAGTTGTACGGCGTACACCCGCAGGACGCGCTGGATGTAATTTCAGCCGAAGCCGCCAGCGCCGAGTATGCCGCCCTGTTGGGCGTGAACAAGGGCGCGCCTGTCATGCGCGTCAGGCGCGTGGCAACCGACAGCAAAGGTTTGGCGGTGGAGTTCAGCGCGGTTACTTTTCACGCGGGGCGCTATCAACTGGCGCTGCGAGTCCATCGGGCGTAGCGCGGCGCGGCTCCACCATTCCCCAGCGGCTTGCGCCGAGGTAGAGAATTTCCAGCGCCAAATCTTCGTAGGCGATTCCTTCGGCTTTGGCTTGCAGGCACAGGTCGCTGTAATCGGGGGTCAGACCGGGCAGGGTGTTAATTTCAATCAGGCGCGGATTCCCCTCTTCATCGAGACGAATATCGGTGCGCGAAACGTCGAGCGTGTACAGCAGTTGATGAGCGCGCAGGGCGAGCGATTTTAATTTCTTTTCCAGATCGGGTTCGATTTCAGCCGGGCAAAAATATCCCAGGTGCCCATCTGCGCCGACTTCTTTTGACTTGGCTTCGTGGGTGTAAATCCAGGGGCTTACCGAGCGGGTTGTGTCCAACTCCAAAACAGGGAAGCGGTGAAAACCGTCCTTCTCGTACCATTTGGGGTGGCGTGAGTAGAGTTTGGAGTCGGCGCGCCCCAAAATTCCCACCGTAAATTCACGCCCCGGTAAAAAGGTTTCAACAAGAGCGGGCTGCTGATAAGTGTTGACGATGTAGGTGGCGCGCTCGCGCAATTCCTTTTCATTGTTGACGATGGCGTTCAAATCCACGCCCATGCCTGTGCCTTCGCGCGCGGGCTTGACGAAAAGCGGAAATTTCAACTCTGCCCGCAGGGGTTCGTCGCCGACAAGAAATTCCTGAAAAGGCGCAACAGGCAGGCGGCGGTCGCGCCAGATGCGTTTGGTGAGCGTCTTGTCGAGCGAGATGCCGTTGGCAAGCACCCGTGACCCGGTGTAGGGAATGCCAAGCAGTTCGAGCAGGGCAGGGACTTGCGCCTCGCGGGCGTCGCCGCCGAGTCCTTCGGCAATATTGAAACAAATGTCGGGCTGTTCTTCGCGCAGGGCGTAGGGCAGTTCCCTGTCTGCCTGGATAAAGACCGTTGCGTGTCCATCCGTTTCGAGCGCGGCGCGAAGCGCATCCACCGTTTCGATGTGGTCGAAGTCGGCAAAAGCGTCAGGCGGAACCCCCTCTGGTTTCGTCTGGTTATCGTCCTTGATGTTGGCAAGGACAGCGATTTTCCAATATCTTTTTAAACGGCGGCTGGGGGGCTTTTCCTCGTCGCGCCGCAAAGGGTCAGGCATTGTTTTGCTCCTTGTGTCCAATGAAATAACGCGCGTTAGTATAGCCCATGCTGTGTCGATGGCAAGGGCGCGTTCACTTTCAAGCAAAGGCTATGAAGAGATTTTTCCTATTGTTTGTAAATGTTCCTCGATGTGCGCCAGGCTGCGTTCCACCCATAATTGCAAAGTCAGCCCGCCGCCCAGCGCCCCGTGACGGCTTTCGCGCGACCATGCTTCCTGCGGCAAACCGCTCAACCTTTCGCGCAAGGCTTCTGTGCTTTTTTCAAACTCGTCCAAAATTTCAGCCAGCGGTTCCTGAGAATGATAATGCGCCGCCATCCATGCGTCGGCGTCGAAATTTTCGAATTCAGGATTGTCCTCATCCAGCGTCTGCGCGATGCGCGCGCCGTAGACCAGGTTTTGTACATCGCGCGTATGCGAGGCAATTTGATGCAAATTCCAACCCTCTTCGACCTGCATAAACGGGTCATTGACTTCTTTGCAGGCGGCGCAAAACTCACGCGCAGCGGCGCCAAACCGTTCGAGCAATTTTTCGCGATATTCGACTAATTCTTTCATTCTGCCTCCAGGATGGTTAGCGCTGCCTGCGTGGCGTCTGCCGAATTTTGAATCGTGTAGACGCGAATTCCATGCGGGCTTAATTCTGAATCTGCCAGGTTGGATAAGGCAGCCAGCCCCGCCATACTGGAGCGATACGCCGCGCCTGAACCTGATTCGGTTACGATGTTTAGAATCGTCCCTTTGCCTTTGATTTTCATCAGCCGCGCTGCAGATTGCATCGCCAGGAATGCGCCCGTCAGGTTGACATCCAACGTCCGATGCCAGTCCCATTCGTCCATGTCGACAAGCGGGGTTTGCGGCTCGACTGCCGCATGATTGACCAAAATATCGACGCCGCCAAACTCCTCTTCCATACTGTTGATCAGGAATTGTACGCCGACCTTTTTGGCAACGTCTTCGACAAAGGCTTTGGCTTGTCCGCCGCGCGCCAGAATCTCAGCGACAACCTGCTCCACGTTGACGGGGGAAATATCGTTGGCGGCAACGATTGCCCCGCGGTTTGCCAGCGCAATTGCCAGCGCGCGCCCCACGCCTTTGCCCGCCCCCGTAATCAAAACCGTTTTATCCGTTAATTCCATTTTAGCCCTCCCCCTTGCAAACGGGGATTGTGTCGGGATTCGAGTTGGCGTTCAGCGGCAAGCCAAAATATGGCGAAGGGTCGTAGGTGTTTTCGATTTCAATCTCGTTTTTGAACCCGCCAAAGCCGTTGTCTTCCACGATGGAGATGTGCAAATGCACGCCAACGGGCGCGGCAGGGTTGCCGGAATAATTCCCCTGGTAGCCTAAAAACGCGCCGGCATCGACATAAACTTCCGAGACGCCCATGGGGTACTCGTCGGAAATCAGGGAGTTTCCCTGCGCGTCTGCCATGTGTGTGTAATACACCCAAATCTGTCCGCCGTCATCGAGTGGATCGTTTGGGACTCGAATGATGACGGTGGATTTCCAATCTGCCTCGCGGGTGAGATAGCCGGGATACGCCGCCACAACCGGGGTAACGCCAACGTCTGTCCCGCCAAAAATATCAATCCCGGCATGGCGGTGACCGGGTCGGAAAGAATCATCCCAAATGAAGCCAATCAGCCCGTTGGTCGGGATGATGAATGGGGCGTCGCCGCACCGCGTCCCGTAAGACATCATCAACTCCGGGCGGGAGGCTGGGTTATTGAGCCAGTTTAGCGTCTGAGCGGTACGCGCGGAGCCTTTTCCGTGCGCGTAGTACAAGTAAAGCCCGATGGCGGCAAGCGCGATTGGAATGGAGAACAGCAGCAGTTTTTTGAACATCCGTGGGATTATACCCATGATTTTTCTTATAAAAAAATAATCGGGCGTTAGCAGTTTTCTTACAACCCTAATTTAATATTGGCACATCGACAAACAAACAAAGGAGATAAAAAAATGACGCTCTATATCCAACCTTATCCGTACCGCCATCTGACCCGCCGCTGGGCGCAGCAACCCGAATACCGCCCGCTGGGCGTCAACATCCGCGAACAGGAAGACGCCTATCTGCTTTCAGCCCTTGTTCCCGGCTTGAAAGCCGAAGATTTGAACATTCAGGCGCTGGAGAATGTAATCAGCATCGAAGGCGAATATCGCGCGGATGAAACCGAATATTTATTGAATGAACTCCCAAACGGCGCCTTCCGCCGCACGCTGAAAATGCCCGCCGATATTCAGGCGGACAAGATCGAAGCAAAAATCAATGACGGCGTTTTAACCTTGCGCCTGCCGAAGGCTGAATCTGCCAAGCCGAAGCGCATCAACATTTCGGTTAACTGATCCCCACCTTCTTTTTCGACAGAGCCTGATTCGGCTCTGTCGTTTTATTTAACCTGCAAGGCGAATTGAACGCGCTGCGTATTTGCTAACATAAATGTAAAGAAAATTAACGGATTCCCACTTGTCTTTTTTCCTGGAAAGTGTAAAATACAAGCACGCAGGAAATTCTTCCTGAAAATATACGAAAGGAGAAAATATCATGTTATTTGCCCCCAAAGAAAAAGGACAGGGACTTGTTGAATATGCGCTGATACTCGTTTTGGTTGCTATCGTTGTTATTGCTGCCCTGATGATTCTCGGACCCATCATCGGCAATGTGTTCAGCAAAGTCAACTCCAGCCTCAGTGGCGTGTAATTTGCGCCTTGACCTGTAACAAAAAGCCCTGTCTTTTGACAGGGCTTTTTGTTTTAACTCCTTTAGTCATTCAGTAGATCGGCAAGGAATCCAAACAAGCCTTCGTTTTCCTCGTCGTCCTTTCGCATATTTTCCATGATGTCGCTGGATATCGTACCGTTTTGCCCGTTTATCAATACCAGGTGGCTGCGCCCGTCGAAGGGCAGTTCCGTCATCCACACCGGCAGTAGATTAAGTTTGAATGATTCTATCGTCAGGCTGGCGGATGAGGTGTGGATGATGTTGGCGTTGTTGATCAAGGTCGGAAGGTTATTCTTGTACTTCTTGTAGGTTTGACTACGGGCGTCGAGCGATGCATCTGCCATCGGAACGTCGTAAATTTCGGCGGGCCAGTCTGCCAAAAAACGCGGGTCATACGGTTTAATCGATTTCATGTCGAAGGAGTCTATCAACCGTAAAAATACCGCCGACGGTTTTTTAGAGGCAGGCAGCGGCAGGTCGTTGACCATCACAGGGTACGAATCTGACATGCGTACTGCGTGCATTTCGGCGCGTCTTCCAAACATTGCCTGTTCTTCGCTCACGATCATTTCATAAGCGTAGTCAACAGAGCCGCCCAGGTCGAAGGTCCACAAGGGGAGGTAAAGCCCGCGCGGAAGTTCAACCTGCTTTTCGGGATGGATGCCGTTGCCCTCCACCCAGTCGATCAGCAGTTTGATGGCGCGTTTTTGGTTGAAAGCGTGTGGGATGATGCCGTCGGGCGCGAGCAGGTCTTTTGCCTTTTCGAGGCTGACTACATGCGGCGAGGCGCAGTAGGCGCAACTGGCTGAAATTTGCCTGGGAGGCAGGATGAATTCGGCGCCGCAGCCGTTGCAGTGGAAGACTTGTTCCTGCAAGGGTTTGCCATGCCCGCGCGCGGTTGCCATGGCGACAATGAAGTCCTTTTCTTCCGCTTCCTGCGGGCTTGAGCCGATGACCTGTCCGCGCGTGCAATAATCGCAGACTAGGGTCTGACCGTCGGGCGCAAAAGACATGCGTCCGCCGCATTTGGGGCACATGAACCTGTCGGCGTCTGACTTTCGCGTTTCGCTGCCGGCGGCGGGTAATTTATCGGGGTTGACCACTTCATCGGCTTTGAGTTTGCCGTCCAGAATAGCCAGCGCGCGGCGGGCGCGCGAGTGACGCATCTCATGCGCCAGGCAGTTTTCCAGCGCTTTGCGTTTTTCGACAGGCTCGGCGGTGATTTCGCTCATCCAAAACCATGCCTCGGCGAGTAGGTCATGCGAACCAGACATGTAAATGGCGCGGTCCAGGTAACGCCGGGCAGACTCCCTGCTGCCCGCCTTTGCTTCGATAATGCCTGAGCGGAGGAGTTCCTTTGAGTATTCTTCCTGCATACACACCTCATCTGATGCGATAATCGGTTTACGAAGTTTTTGTGGCGTTTAAGCGGAATTCGCTTTGAGATTCGGAGATGTCTTTTGTGTTGAACATGCTGGTATGCAGCCCGCACTCCACTTTGCCGCGCCCTGCCCAGCGCCCGGCGCGTTCGTCATCGTTGACCCCAATGGCGATGGTACAGGGGGCGCAGCCCACGCTGCGATAGCCTTTTTCGTAGAGCGGGTGCTGGGGAAGTTCATGCTCCTTGATGTAATTGCTGACGTCGTTTTTGGTCCAGTTCAGGAGCGGGTTGATTTTGAGCAAACCGTCTTCCTGTAATTCCAAAAAGTTTGCCTTGGCGCGCACCGAGGTTTGGTCGCGACGGATGCCGCTAATCCAGGCGCGATAGCCTTTCAGGGCTTTTTGCATCGGCTGGACTTTGTGCAGGTAACAGCACAGGTTGGGGTCTTCCACAGGCAGCGAACGCGCATACTGGCGCGCAAACGAATCCCAATGCGAAGAGCGATGCAGGTCGATGATGTTCAAACCCCACTCGTGGGCAATTTTTTCGCGGAACAACAACGTGTCCCAAAAATGATAGCCAGTGTCGAGAAATAAAACAGGCAGTTCGGGAATGATGCGGGTCGCCATGTGCAATAGCGGCATGGACTGTGTTTGGAAGGATGAACTCATTGCCATGTAGGGGCAAAACCTGTCCGCCGCCCATTCGATAATTTCTTGCGGGGTCTTCGTCTCGAATTCCTTTGAAAATTTCTCGATTTTATGCTCCGATAACATGCTGGAATTATACCGTTATAATGCCTTTATGAATCTGTCCATCGCCCGTCAATTGGTCGAAGTCAACCAACGTTTTTATGATCGTTTTGGAAATCAATTCTCAGCCACGCGCCAGCGCCTGCAGCCCGGCGTAAAACGCGCGCTCGAAACGATTCAAGCAGACGAATCGACGCTGGATTTGGGCTGCGGTAACGGGATTTTTTTGCGCGCGTTGTTTTTGCGCGGGCACAAGGCGCCGCTTTTGGGCGCGGACTTTAGCCTGCCCCTGCTTCGTGACGCCGAATCCACGCCTGGGGTTTTGTGGCGCAAGGTTGACCTGTCGCAGTTGTCAGCCGGGAGCGGGCAATTGGCTTTGGAGGGCGGCGGGTGGTCGGTGATTACCATGTTTGCCACGCTTCACCATATTCCATCCACCGAAATGCGCCTGGATATTTTGCAAACCGTCCGCGCGCTTTTGAGGGACGACGGGCGCTTTATCCTATCCAATTGGCAATTTTTGAACAGCGAAAAACTGCGCGCTCGTATTCAAAGTTGGGAGCGGGTTGGGGTGAGTGAAGAAGATGTGGATGCGGGGGATTATCTTTTGGACTGGCGCAGCGGAGGCGAGGGGCTGCGGTATGCCCACCAGTTTTCAGCGGAGGAATTGTCTGGGTTGGCGCAGCAGTCTGGTATGCGCGTCCGCGATTCTTTTCTTTCAGATGGAGAAAACGGCAGGCTGGGTTTGTATCAGATTTGGGGCTGTGCCTGAAGCGCTTTGTCGATTCTGACGCAGTTTCTTCCGGCGCGTTTGGCTTCATACAAAGCGAGGTCTGCCCGTTCGATGACATTTTCCAGCGCGTCGAACTCGCCCATATCTGCCACGCCAATGCTGACGGTGATTCTCAGCGGACCCGCGTCAGTGGGGAGCGGGTCTTCCATCAAAGAGGAGCGCAATCGTTCTGCGACCATCTGCGCCGCCTCGATTTGGGTCTCTGGTAAAAATATCAAGAATTCTTCCCCGCCGTACCTGCCCAAAATATCCATTGCGCGCAAAATATCCTGGGCGCGTTTTGCAAGCCCGCGCAGCGCCTGGTCGCCGGTGGCGTGCCCGTAGCGGTCATTGACCCGCTTGAAGTGGTCGATGTCGAGCATGAGGGCGCAAAAAGGATGGTGGGCGCGGCGCGCGCGTGTAAATTCGAACTCCCCAATTTGAATCAACCCGCGGCGGTTGTAAATTCCAGTCAGAGAATCGGTGATTGCCTGGGTTTGCGCCTCTTCGTAGGTGCGCGCATTTTTGAGCGCCACCGCCACCTGGCTTGCAAACGCCGCGGCGAGGCTGATGTTTTCCTGAGTGAAGTGGTTTTCCTTTGCGCTGTCGATTGCCAAAAGCCCAATAACCTGTTCTTGAAAAATAAGCGGGACGCCCAGCCAGGAATGGATGTGGTTGTGCGGGGGATTTTTGAACTCGACGTACACGTCGCTCACTTCCGGCAGCAGGTAGGGCTTTCCTGTTTGGATGACGACGGTATTGGGGTTGTTGCCGGGGATGGTAAAGCGGATGCCGATTACCGCTCCCAAGTCTGCAAATCCGCTTCCGCCAATGACTTCCAACTCATTGCCTTTCAATATTTGCACCGACGCCGTGTCGTATGAAATCACTTCATGTAGTTGTTCGAGAATACGGGTGACGGTTTTGTCTGTTTCGAGCGTTTCGGCGATGGCGGTTCCGGCCTTGCGTAACGTTTCAGAGGCAAGCGCGCGTTGCTGCGCCAGTTCCATGACCCTGAATTTTTCGAAAGCCAGGGCAATCAGGCTGGCAGCCTGTTCGCAAGTCGAGATTTCTTCCGCCTGAAAATGATGGCGGGCGTTGAACGCCAGGATGATGGCGCCAAGTTTCTTTTTCGCCGCGGTCAGCGGCAGGACCATCAGCGAGTCAAACGGGCAGAGTTGCGCCGTTTCGGGGTCCAGCAGGCGCGAGGCGCTGGCGTTTTCCATGACCAGCGTATTACCCATTTGCAGCGCCAGTTCTGTGAGCGTATGGTTGTTTGAAACGGGCTGGATGGAAAGATAGGTGTCTTTGCCGTCGTGCGAGGCAAGCGGGAAGGTTTGTTGGGTGTATTCGTCCCAAAGGGTGATGGCGCACTCGCTGGCGGCAATCAGGTTTGCAAGCTGGTCAACGACGTTTTCTGCCATGTGCCTTAATGTCCTGGCGCGCAGGGCTTCGCTGACAATTTCTTGCAAGAGGGTAAGGGTCTGCTGACGGCGGATAAGTCTTTGTTCGGCGCTGGCGCGGGATTCAGAAGAGCCGAATAGATTCGCCATGATATGCAACGTTTCCAGGTCTGAATCTGCCCATTCGCGCTCTGTCCGGCAATCATCGAAGCCGATAAATCCCCACCAGCGTTTTTCGACAAAGATGGGCGTGACCGCGACCGAAAGAATATTCTGCGCGCCCAAAAGCTCCTGCTCGACCAGCGGGAAGGCGGAGATTACCCCGCTGATGGATTGCCCCTTCGACAGGTTCTCTTGCCAGCGGCTGTACCCGGCGGTGCTCAGGTGGATGTGTTGGAGCGCGGGGTTTTGAATTTGCGGAGAGACGCCCGGCGCAGCCCACTCGTAACATTGACTGGAGAAAATATCGCCTTTTTCGTCCGAGTAATTCATGAAGACGTAAACGCGGCTGACGTTGACCGCCTGCCCGATCTTTTCCAGGATGCCCGGTATGTTGTGCTCCCAGGTGGATTCTTTCAAGAAGCGCTCGGCTGCCAGGTTGAGGGCAGACATGGTGGTTTCGCGCTGGCGGAGCGCCTCTTCTGATTTTTTTCTTTCTGTGATGTCGTGCAAAATAATCAGGTAGCCGGGGTCGTTTTGGGTGGTGAGCAGGGAAATGGTCACTTCGAATACCTGGCTGCCTGCCCGCATTTCAGTCGGGCGCTCCAGTTTGTCGAGGCGCGCGGCGAGGAGCGCTCCGTACTCTTCTGAAATGAAGTCCAGGGGCTGCCCAATGAGGTCTTTTTCCTGGCGCTCGAACAGGGTCTCTATCAGGGGGTTGACGTATAGAATGCGGCGGTCTGCATTGGCGACCATTACGCCATCTTTCATGTTTTTCAAAACGGTCAGGTGTTCGAGCGGGATGATTTCCAACATGCGGTAGTGCGCGATTGTCCAGGCAATGCCCGTCACAATCGGCAAGAATAATAACGGCGTGATGTTGAGATCTGGAATGGGGTTGACTTTGTTTACATAGAGCAGGTTGCCCGCCACCAATACCAGAATGCCGAGGATGATAAAACTGATTTGTATGCGGTATACCTTCGACCTTTGCAGCATGTCCACGGCAAGCAGGACGCCGGCAAGGAAAGCCAGGCTGTTGGAGTAAACGATTTGAAACCAGAAAGCGGGCTGGTAATCTATGGTCAGCAGGGTTAACCCGTAGATGGGGGCAATCCTTTCCCCTTTCCAGACGAGGTTGTGGGTTTCATTGCTCCATACCAGCAGCAGGCTGATGATGGGAATGACCCAGAGCAGCAAGCGGCTGCGCCTGTTGAGCAGACGGCTTTTGTCAGTATATTCCAGCGCAAAAAGGAAAAGGAAGACGGGGATGGAGAGGCTGCCAAAATAGCCGACCCTGGCGAGTAATAATTTGAGGGGCAGGGATGGCAGGAATAATTCGAGGCTGTAGGAAAACGACCAGATTGACAGCCCCAGCATTGCCCAGGCAAAGGGGGTGACTGCCGCCGCCGGTCTTTTACGCCAGGCAAACAGCCCCAGCCAGGCGTAGGGAATGGCTGCCGTCAGGTAGAGGAGCGAAACATAAAAATTCAGATTGGTTTGCATGGACATTTTTGCAAGGCGGGCGTTCCGCGTTAAAAATGAGCGCCGTTACAAAATCACCTGTTGTGGGTTGACCACATACTGCCACCAATTATTATGGATTCCATTCCTGCGCCCTGCGACGCGCGGAAAATGATTGAACCACCATTTGTGATGTTCGCGAATATCGCCGTCGCCCCATTCTGATGCAGCGACAATGCGCTTGTCTCCTTTGAATGTGGGAAAGTTCGATTGCCAGTCGTAACATTCGCTGATGACCGGGGTTGGGTTGCCCCAGTCGTAATCGATTTGGCTGTTGGGCGCAAAATGAATATTGCCGCAGGCAGATTTGCCCGGCGCGCTCTTTTCATAGCGGATGAAGCGCTTCCATAAATTATTGTCGCCGCTGGTTTTGCCAAAGGTCTTTTCCATGATCGATTCGGCGCGGTGTCCGTAGGCTTCCAACATTTCGCCAATGTAGCGCTCGTACGAAAATCCCATCACGACAAAACGGCGTTTGCTGGCGTCTGTACTTTTCAACGCGGGGGCGTTGCACCAAAATGCGCCGGGTCCCGCCATGGTCGATTCGTAAAATCCTGCGTGGGGAAAGGCAAAGATCCAGACTTCGTCGATCTCGTTCCTTGCCACGCGCTGCAAGACGTTGAACTTGTTGAAGATGGCGTAATAATCCGCTTCTGGCGGGGTGTGCGGCGCGGCGCCGTTCTTCATCACATCGAGATACGCTTGGGGGGTGTAGCGGAAACCGTCCTTCTTGACAGGAAAGTCGTTTACGTCTATCCGCTCGACAATTTGATAGCGCGCCATGCCGGCGCTGACCTGCATCAGGTCGCCGATAAATGCGTTGACCAGTTCTGTCGGGCGGTACCATTTCATCGTTTGCGAGAGGGTCGCGCCGCTGGCGATATCCATGACAGGGTCGTACACAACCAGCAGGACGCGGCTTTGGGTGATTTGCGCCGGTTCGGTCGCGCTGTCGGCAGGGTATTTTGCAGGTTTGAAAAGGTTGGCAAGGAAGGTAAAGAAGTTGTTCATGGATTCTCCTTAGAGAGTGTTTCTTAGCGCAAACAGAGCCTTTACCACAGAGAGCACAGAATCCACAGAGGTTTTTAAGGTTTTTTCTCCGCGTTCTTTGTGGTCTCTGTGGTGAAAAAAGTATTAATAAGAAACAGTCTCCTTACGGCATGTTTGCTGCAAAATAGACTTGTCCGCCGACC
>JFJP01007509.1_pt1 | contig 12607 bp, 8 predicted proteins | sample 431651 | NCBI WGS metagenome assembly JFJP01 (sample SAMN02602958, study PRJNA72255) | Microbial mat metagenome, whole genome shotgun sequencing project. | biome: fresh water; feature: sink hole; material: water; isolation source: purple microbial (photo- and chemosynthetic) mats found in... | reverse complement strand
ATCGGAATACCAATGTCAGAGGAGGCAATCAATGCGCTTTTATCAGTCCAAGGGCAACACCCTGAGTTCTGTTTTACGTACCGAGGCAAGCCGGTCTCGGAAATCAAAACAGCTTTCATGGCAGCCTGTATCCGCGCAGGCGTTGGTCGGACTTCACCATCTGGACGTTATGCAGGATTTACGTGGCATGGATTTCGACACACGTTCGCCACGTGGCATTTTCAGGCCGGTACGCCTGATGCAATCATTCAGAAGCTGGGTGGATGGAAGTCCGCTTCCATGCTCGACAAGTACCGGCACCATGCCACAGAACAGCTGGCTGGACACGTGAACAACATATAGGAGGAATGAAATGTACAACCCGAATGAGCCCCGCAAAGACGACGACGGTGACCCAGTCACTGGCTTTCACGGCCCTGTGCGCAAGTGACTGTGACGTGAAACTGTGACGTAGAACCCCGTTCTAACACCTTCTAACGCCTTTCTACAGGAGAGTGGTGGGCGGTGCAGGCTTCGAACCTGCGACCCCAGCAGTGTGAAGGATGCGGCTCCCGGCTGCAGCCCTTTATCCATGCGGTATCCAGAGCACTGTGACGTGACTCTGTGACGCGACAAATTTCATTAGATTTTAGAAGGAGCTCGCCATGAGTTTCAAACCTTTTGTTTCCACCATCGGTGACGACAAGTTCTACGGCAACGCGCTTGCCTTTGCCACCGAGGCTGAAGCCCTCGACAACGCTCGTGACCTGTTCCAGCGCTGGATGCTGTGCACTGGATACCGCGCCATTGAATCCGATGAGCCAGTCAGTCACGCCTGGGTAGATGGTCAGCTTTTGAATGCTTCTGAATGCACACCTACCACTTCACCCGCGTGAGCGCCAACTCCAAGGCCGGACCTCTGCCGGTCACCACCTCCAGCAAGTCTACCTGCCCGCCTGACTGCCCGCTCAAGGGCAACGGCTGCTACGCTGAAACCGGCCCCCGCATCACCCTGGATGAGCTGTGCGACCAGATCAAGAAGCTGCCCAAGCACCAGCTCTGGCGCTGGGGTCAGGCCGGTGACTTCCCTGGCGACGATGGTGTGCTGGACGCGACCAGCATGTCAAAGATCGTACGTGCGAACGACCGCCGCGAGGCTATCTCGTTCACTCACTACGACCCGAGCCTCCACCACAACTGGACGGTCATCGACGACGCCATCAGCAACGGGTTCACCATCAACCTGTCAGCCAACAACCTCGAGCACGCTGACGAGTTGTATGACCACGGGGTTGCGCCGGTGGTCACCGTGCTACCGATGGACACCACCAAGCCGGTGTACACGCCCAAGGGCAGGATGGTGGCGATCTGTCCGGCCACTCAGCGCGATGACATCCAGTGTTCGAGCTGCGGCATCTGTGCCAACGCTGACCGCAAGGCCATCATCGGCTTCCCCGCACATGGCACTGGCGCAAAGAAAGCGCAGGCTATGTTTTTCACCCGTAACCTTACCTCTAACTTAGAAGGAGTATCAGCATGATCGTTTACAAAACAATCAAAGACCCATCCACCGGTGAGGGCGTATCATGGCAGGCCAGCCAGACCGAAGCCAGCAAGCAGCGCGGTGCGCTCAAGAAGCTCGGGCACAAACCTGAATCCATCACTGTCAACGTCCCGACTGCCAAGGGTCCACTCATCGAGTGGCTCAACGATAACGTGACAACCTGAACCAGGAGTCCCAAATGGGCGACCTCATAGTATTCATCATCAACGCGATCGTGGGTCTGTTTGTACTGGCGTTCTCCATCATCTGGATACCGCTGACGTATGTCGCCCAGTTCATCCACTTCTTGTGGCGTAAACTATTGGGACTCGACACATGACTTATGCAAAGCAACTTCCTACTCGGCACTATCAAGCTCACCGAGCCCGCTCGGATGACGCTTAAACGTCAACCTTGGGACCTGATCGCACGCCACGCTGTTAACGAGCACGGGCGTGTCACCAAGAAGGAGCAGGAGGCAAATGAGATAGGTATGAAGACTCTCGGACCTATCATCTCCCGCTACAAGGTTGATCCTACCAACCCTCGCTCACAGAACGTCGTCATCTACACGTTCAACACATGGAGCGAAACACTCGTCTCGATCGAGTGATCAACGCCAGCTGCGGCTGGCTCTTTTCTTTTAAAAGTAGGGTTTATGGGGTGCGGGGAGAAAGGGGTACCCCTACTGTATGTACATACAGGAAACGGTCCTTTTCGCCCAAGCTGACGTTTCTACCCAATCAGAAGCCAGGTGCTATCGAAATGATAGTGTAAATAGTGTAAGGCCAAAGTCTCACCAGAAACCTCCAGCTCTACTTCTTACACTCTTTACACTATTTACACTTTCTAAATTGATATTAGAAAAGTATATATAGTGTAAATAAGAATAGTAGTCTTATAGAGAGAGTATCTCAAACAACGTGTGCAGCTATCAATTCAGTAGCAAGTTCAGTCCATAAGTCGGCTCGCAGAATCGACCCGTCAGCAACAGTCTTGATCGTGTCGCCCTGGAACGGCGCGGCGAGGATGTCACCAGCCTGATCGACTGTCGGACCGAACAAGCCCATCGGGTTCGACAGCGCATCGACCCCCATGTTCACTGTCGTTCCAAGTGAGCGGTTGATACCGTGGGTGACCCAGTCGGCCATCGTCCACCCTGCCATGTACTTCGGCAGAGACCCACCGCCCATCACCATCGCCTTCGCCATGTCCGCCGCGATCATCACCGGGATGCCCTTGAGCAGGTGAGCACCAGCATCGAGATTACCGTTTGCAGCCTCATGTGCAGCGTAGCGCATCACAGTCTCCTGGAACGCGTAGGTGAAGCTCTTGAACTGGTAGAACATCGCAAAGTGCGGATCGCTTGCGCGGGTTGGCCGCACAGCAGCGTTGGGCGACACGATGGCCCGCATGACCCACCGGTTCAGTGCGTGGTGGATGGGCACAAGTTCTGCCGCTGCCTCTTCGAGCGTGATGCCCTTGAAGGCTGCCAGCTCCTTGCGCGTGGCGATCAGTTCGCCCTCTGCGTTGATGGTGCCCTGTCCAGGCTTCAGGCCAACCTCTTTGAGCCAGCGTGCGCTGTGCTCTTTCGAGTCGCCCCGGATCATGCTGGCAATGGACTTGCGTGCAGCGCTTGCAGCGCTGATCCGCATGGCCCGGTCCCAGTGGGTGATGCCAACTGCTTTGAAGAACGTGTGGTTGATCTCTCGGGTGACGCCCGCTGAGTATTCAGACGAGGCCACCACGCCCATCTCTTCGAGGTGGACGAGGTTGTTGACCACCCCTGCCTCCAGGGCTGCCATCTCGTCGCGGTCAGCATCTCGGGCATTGGCCGGATTGCCCAGCAGCATGTCCTTCCAGTTGTGCCACACCGCAGTGAACCCGCGCTTGTAGGCGTTGAACATGTCCTCGCTGGAACCACCAGCGCTGCGGATGCCAACCGGGTCCAGCATCGAGCTGAACAGCATGAAGGGCAGCAGCCGTAGGGTCTGATAAGTCATCAACCCACCCTGAATCTTGCGGTTCAGTGAAGACACGTCCTTGCCGAGCGAGCCCTCCATGGCACCGTTCATACGTTGGAGGTCTTCATACCGGCGCTCGACCCAGGCTTCGCGCTCAGCTTCAGGGATCTCGTCCTTGATGGCCTTCTCCTTGAGCTGCACCAGCACGTCGCCGTCTTCAGCATATTCCTCCATGCGGTACTTGCCGCCAGCACCTTCCACTGCGTGCTTCTCACCCTTGCGGGCCATCATGGCGCTGAGCTTCTCGCCGCCTTTGCCGAATGTCCGGGTGTATTCCGCAGCCCGCACGCCTTGGCGCAGGTACTGGGTCATCGTGGCGATCACGTCAGTACTGAGGAATGGGGCCATGTCCTCGTCGTTGATCCAGTGCAGACTACGTGCCTCACCAGACCAGAACAGCGGGTTCAGGATGCCGTCCTCGCGGGACACTGCCAGCGCTGGGTCGGTCACGCCTTCGCGGTTCACGAAGTTGTCAAACAGCTTGTTGGCTACGTCGATCTCGGTGGGCTCAGGCATCTCGTCGGAGATCAGGGAGTGCTTGCCAGCCTTCAGCACGCGGGCATACTTGCCGGTCAGCATGGCGACGAACTCATCCTTGTGGTCGATGAGGTAGCCCAGGTCCATGACCCGTGGGTAGTAGTCCTTGTCGCCGGCTGTACCCAGCCGCTCGCCGATGTCCACACCAGCGTCCTTGGCGTACTCGTAGTACTTGCGCATCAGCGACTGCAGCGCCTTGTAGGCGGGGGCCAGATGAGGTGCAGGCTCGCTGTGCTCATTGAGTGCCACGCCCAGAGCCTTCAGATCGTCCTTGGCGTTTACCCCGTTGAGCTCGGCCAGCGCCAGACTCAGCCGGTTAATGTACTGGTCAGTTGCTTCCCTCTGCCGGTTGAGCACACCGGGCTGGTCGGCGTTGTCAGCACGGGCCGGGTTGGTGTGCCACATCAGAGCGATCTCTCTGCCCACCTTGATGCCCATGTTCAGACCGACCAGCTCATTCGCCATCACCTCGGTGTAGGCTGCCTGGGCAAACTTGTCGATCTTCTTCAGGAAGTTCTTGCGCCACTGATCCGTCTGCATGATCTTGGTGATCGCCATGCCCGCAGCACTGGGCTCAACGAGCTTGCCTGCGTCGAACGACTCCATGATTGCCAGTGCCTTCTCGCTGTCGCGCACGGCACCGAACACCACGCGCATCAGCCGCTGCAGCTTCTCAAAGAACCCTTGAGGTTTCTTGTCCACGGTCAGCATGTCCATCTTCCAGAGCTGGAAGGCGTAGGCGGCTCGCTCTTCGGGATCGTTCTCGATGGCTTTGATCAGGTTGGCGATCTTGAGCTTCGAGGCATCAGACCCGTCGTGCTTGACGTTGGTGAAGGTGGCGAGCAGCCGCTGCTTCATGGCTGGTGTGCTGAACGTCCGCTCCATCAGCTCCTTGGCTTCAGGATTTGCCGCCAGAATCTTGGTGAAGAACGCATGCACCGCCTCATGGTGGGCCAGGGTGGTGATCCCGATCGGCCCGTCGGTGGCGATGCGGATGAGCCCCTTGATGGCGGACCAGTCAGCGTTCCAGCCCTTCATGTCTGGGAAGGCTTTCTCGATCAGCACGTTGACGTCCGGGCCGAGAACCTTCTGCAGCCACGCACGGACTTTGATGATCTCGTGGAACTTTGGGTCAGCGACGAAGGGCGCAGAGGTCTTTCGTCAGAATGAGTGCGGGCGCTCTCAGCCAGAAGCGCACGTCCTTGGGCGACGAGGTCTGTGGACTCGGCTGCTTTGGGTTTGTTCACCAGCTCATACGTCATCTGGTACTGCCCGAGGTATTCATTCATCACCGCCGGAGCCCAACCTTCCAGCCTGCTCCATGCTTCGTTGTCCCCCTTCACCACCGGGTAAGGGTCACTCGTGAACCTGATGAGAGCTTCTTTGCCATTACCCTTCGCCATCACCACGTCGCCCTTCTTAGCTCCGTTGAAGCGGCCCCAGCTACCGGTGGTGGCGGTACGGTCACCCGACAGAATTAGGTCCATCGTGTCTTTGCCAGCGAACTCGGGGCGCATGCGTAGGGCGGTGCTGTGCACTATTTGCCCGTCGCGGTAGTTCATGGGGAAGGTGGGGGCGTTGGTTCGCACAGGTTGCACGACCTTGGGTTGTGCAGGTTGTGCAACTTGTGCAACCTCGCCCATCACCCACGACGAGAAGTCTTTCCCAGATGTCTCCACGTACCCGCCAGCGATCAGCGCAGCTCTCAGCGCACCCTCGCCATCGACGTTCCAAGCGCGTTCAGCATTCTCCTGGTTGTCTGTACGGACGGACGCACCGTTGTCAAGTGCTTTCGTTACACGGGCGATCAGCGCAGGCATGGCGGTGAACCCTCTGCCCTTACCCGGCACGCTCACCAGCACGGTTTTACCCGCCACGTCGGAGGTTATCTTTGTGAGCAACTTGCCTTCGACCTGAGCGGCCCGCCCTAAGCTCCCGGCATACCCCTGGGTGCTGATAGGCGCAAGTACGAGGTCAGCGCCTAGCAGCTTGGCGGTCTCTTTGGCTTGGTGCGCAGCAGGCGCAGTGGGTGGGCTGGCGAGCAGCCCGACCTTGGCCTCACTCTTCGCCACCGCAGGCTTCGCCCGCAGCTGCTCGACTTTCGCCCCGAGGGCAGCACTCAGCTTTTCTGAACCGAGGTTCACTTGTTCTGTGTCAGCGTCGACCTCAGCCTGGGAGGCGGCAATGCGCCCGTCTGGCCCGGTCGCCGTGCTGCGCCCCAGGCCACCCTTGTTCTCTTCGATCTGGCGCTTCTGGTTCGCGGCCAGCTGAACACCAGCGGGCTGGGTCGGGCCGGTCAGCTCCGGTGCCTTGCGCTTGACGGCTGCGAACCTCGTGGGTGTCCCTGCCACGGAGACCGTCTCGGTCTTGTCGCCGTCAGCGACAGTGTTCTTGTGCCCCAGCGACACGCCTTCCTGCGCACCCTTCAGTGCCCGGATCAGCTTGTTCTTTTGCTTGACGAGGGCATGCCACTCGGGGCTGTTCTGCGTGGCCTTGAGTATCTCGGCCTGCAGCTTCTCCAGCCGCGCCTCGCCCTTGGCGACGCGCTCGTTGTTGATGAATGTGGCGCTCTGCTCGTAGCGCTTGATCAGCGATTCGTAGGTCGCGCCTGTGAACGCCACGCGCTTGCGCACGTTGGGCTTGCCGGTCACGTTCACGATCAGACCCTTGAGGAACTTGTCGCGCTGCTTGGAGCTGACCTCCTGGCTGCTCCACTTCTGGCGCTCGGCCTTGGATGCCTCCCACTTAGCTGCCTGCTCTGGGTCGGTCGGAACCTTCTTGTCCAGCTCTGTCTGCTTGGCCCGGTCGGTCCTGCCCGACAGCGCATCGACCAGGGTGCCGAGGTTACGGCCACCAAGTTCAGGTTTGCCGGTGAACGGGTCCGGCTCCATCATCTCCAACATCTTCTTCGCCACGAATCCACGCAGCTGCATGAACAACACCTCGTCGCTCTTGTTGGCCGTAGCCATGAACCTTGGGGTCAGCAGCATCGCCAGCGGGCCAACATAGTGGTGACCGCCCAGACCCATGTCTTCTTTGATCTCTACACTCGAATCGGCGGTGTTCATTGTGTCTTTCGGCACGCTTGTCGGACGGTCGATGCTGCGGGCGTATGACATGATCCGCTGGATCACGTTGGTGTGAGCCCCGATCCCGTTGGCGTTGGTGTACTCCGCCTGTAGCCCGTCGGCCACGACCTGACCCTCATGATCAAAGGCACCGTTTCTGTTCAGAGGCTTGACCGGCCAGTTTGCCGCAGCCTTGAGGTTCTTTGTCATTGCCTCTATATGGGCACGCTCATCGACGAACTGGCTGGCACCTTCGACCTCGGCCTCAGCCTCGTCCTGCTGCTCCTGGCTCTGCATGTCGGTGTTGTCAATATCTTCAGCACGGGCGTCGGCCTCTGCCGCAGAGGTCATCTCGTCCTCGTCGAGCAGCTCACCGCGCTCGTTGTAGCTGATCCCAGCCACCTCGGCGTCGTGCTTGTCCTGAGCAGCCTTTTCCCTCTTGGCTTTGTTGCTGAGTCCTTCGGAGTCCTCGAACGCCTTCTTGTCAGCCTGCGCCTGCTCGTACCCGGCCTTTCGGGCGGTGACCATCTGCTTGTAGCTGCGTCCTGCCAGCTTCAGGGATGGCGGGATGCCATCTTCGCTGAACCACTCTTCTTCGCCTGCGAGGTCTTTCGGGTTCACTTTCCCCATGTCCGGGGTGCCGTCCTCGTTCGTATAGAATTCAAACTTGCCGTCTTCACCGGTCCAACCGCGCACCTCGTTGTTCGGGTTCGTCTTGTCGAAGACCTTGCCGTTGATGATGTAGGGCATGCCCGACACGAAGCCCTGGTCGATCAGACCGATGATGCCCTGGGTCAGGTCGCGCAGGAAGTCCTCGTCCTTGCGGGTATCACCATAGTTCTCACCGCGCACGTCATCCTTCTTGTCACCCACGGATGCCGTGTGGTCGTTGCGCTGCTGACGGACCCAAGCCACCAGCTCTTTCGCCTGGATAGCGACGCTGCCTGACTTGTCCGAGAACGTCGCGCTGGTACGGCGCTTCGGTGATGCTGAGCTGTGATACCAGCGCAACAGACCCATGCGGTGCTCGGCCCGAATCTGCTCAGCCCTGCGGAAACCACCGGGTGAGAACTTGAGCCCTTCTTTCTGGGCTAGGTCGATCAGGTCTTCGCCCTTGGCGGTCATCTTGGCAAACTCGGCCCGGTCGATCTTCAGGTAGTCACCGTCAGACTTGTGCTCAGCCACCACCATGTGACGCTTGGAGAAGAAATGGTTCACCAAGTCCTTGAACTCTGGCGTGCTGTCTTCGTTCTTGTTGGCGTCAACGAAGTCCTTGAACCCCTCGGTCTGCGCCAGCTGCTTCATTGCCTCGACCTTCGCCCTGCGCACCACGCCCATCAGGGTCGTGTTCCGCGAGGCGGTGTTCATGTGGAACGTGCTCAGGACCAGCGCTGCATCCTCCGGCGTAGCAGCCAGACTCTGGAGCTTGTCGATCGTGTTCATGGCCTTGCCAGGATGCGCCTGCTCATCGGCCTCAGCCATCGACAGCTTGCCCCCGTTCGGGCCGATCTTGTCGCGCTTAATCGTGGCGGCGGAATACTGCCGGTCGTAGGCTGCGAGCGAGCGCACCACGCCGAGCATGTTCTTCAGGTCGGTCTGGTCAGGACCTCCCTCCTGGTCGATGTAGCGGAACATCAGCTGCTCGCGCTTACTGTCTGGCAGGTTGGAGCTGTTCATCACCTCCAGCGCCGTCGCAGCGCGAAACACGTGGTTGCGGCTGTGCTTCTCTTTCTTCAGCGTCAGCCCTTTCTCAGGGCCGTAGATCGAACGCCACTCATAGCCGCCGCCGTCGGTAGGCTCGGGACCCCACGTGCCGTCGCGCCCGCGGACTGTCTTGACTGCGTTGCGCAGCAGACGGGTGATGGAGCTGACGGGCTTGCCGCCCTTGTTATCAGGGACGGTGTTCATCTCTCCTTCGCGGATCAACGCGGGCAGGCTCCCGGTCTCCAGTTCCTTGAAGGCGTCCTTCAGGGTAGTGACCGGCCCAACACCCCTCTTGTGGTGGAACACCAGGGTCTCGGGTGGTGACTTATCGAGGTTCTTGACGAGCTGGCGCTCCTCGAACTTCGAGGTCTCCAGTTCAGCCCCGCCCTCGGTCGTACCGTCTGTGTCGCTGTCTGTAGCTGCTGTCTTGCCGCTTACGCTCTTGATGGGGACGTGACGAGCCTCGATCTGAGCGCCATGGCCCATGCGGTCAACCAGCTTGTCAACGACAGTTTTCGTGAACTTGTTGTTGAGCTGCATGCGCTGGCGCTCGTCGCCGTTGACTAAATCTTCGATGACGTTGAGCAGGCGGTGGCTGACCTTCGGGTTGTGCAGGTCGATGCCCTCGTTCAGTAGCGTCGTTGCGATGTGTGTCGGGACCATGCCGACCAGCTCCTTGGCCCGGTCACCGCGCCTGACTGCCTCAGTCTCGTGGGTCGTCGTGCCGTCGGAAAACCGCACCGCCGTGTCGTAGGCCACCTGGAACACGGGTGACTCAACGAACGGAGACACCACGGCAGTCTCGCCCTTACCGATATCAACGGTCGCGTCCTCGCTCGCCTTGAGCTTCACACCGTTGCGCTCAGCAATAGCCTCAAGCGCTGTTATGGCCTTCGGGCCGAGCATCGACGCAAGCGCACGACCTATGGTCTCGGCGCGGCGGTGCTCCCCTGGTGTAGGGCTTTCACGAACACCTTGCGAGGCCGCAGCAGCCAGTTCGTCGCCAATCATATCCATGGTGTCCCGCGAACCACGGTTGACCGGAATCTTGCTCTTGGTATCAGGAGCCTTGAACTGGTTCCACAGCAGGCTGGTATTGAAGGCGGCTCGTTCGGAGTGCGTACTGGCATCAGCCACGGGCGCTTCGAGGTCGCTGTCAGCAGAGGCGGCGGTCTTGACCTCCACGCCCCCCTTGGTCACCTTGCGCTTGCCGGTGGTGATTGGGTCGGCCACGAGCGGCTTCAGTGGACCGGGAAGCATCTCGGTGTCCGAGCGCACCAACTCTTTCGGGTCGATGGTGCTGTCCACACCCGGTGTCCCGACCTCATCCAGACGCCCGCTCAGCTTGCTGAACCGGCTCTGATTCGGCCCGGTTGGGTACACGTGCTTCTCGATCTCGGTGCCTGCAACCTGCTGGCTCTTCTTAACCCGGCCCTTGCCCATGGCAGTGATGTCCTTCTCGCTCATCAGCCCTGCCTTGGGAATGACCAGCTCAGCGGCTGCGTCGAACGTCGGGTCGAACACGTTTATGGGGTCTGTGAGATCGATCGCGCTTAGCTCGGCTGCCAGGGTCTTGGCAGTAGCGGACTTGTCCTTCGCCAGCTCCTCAAGCAGCGCTGTCCTGCGCTGCTCGCCCAGCTGCTTCATTATGGGTTCGTAATCTGGGTCGGCTCGTTTCTCGGTGTCAGTCTTGAGGATCGCAGCTCCGTTGAGCAACGAGAGGCGCGATGCCTGCTGCTCCGGTGCGAGGTCGCTTCCCGCATCTCTCAGTGCCTTGGTCAGGGGAATTACGTCGCCGTTCTTGCCGTCGCCCGGCTCTGCGAGACGGCTCCATGCGGCCTCGCCCATGTTTCCGATGGCGCTCATGCCACCACCGCCGAAGAAGCCGCCGAGCCCGGAGTTGATGTTCTCTGAGAGGTCGTGTGTCGTGTCCCGCTCTGGATTCAGTGCCTCATGGGCGAAGTGCTGGCTGATCTGCTGACCGGTCTCAGTCAGACCTTCGATGGCAGCACCACCTGCGAACTTCGCCGACGATGGTATGCGGCTGATCATCTTCGGCAGCCCACGAGCCAGCTGACCCATCGGCAAGAGTTGCCCTGCCGTGTCGAGTACAGCAGCACGGTAACCGTGGCCGCGCACCTCATCGTTGATGTCCTGGGCGCTGCGCTGCATGGCGACCGGGTCTTCAGCGACCGTGTTGTACGCCTCGCCGGTCAGCTGGTCAGCGTTCATCTTGTAGGCCACACCCGGTGCTGCGAGGTAGCGCAGACCAGCGCCCGCTATCTTGGCTGGAGCCTGCCAGCCCGATACCGACGCCTGCAGCCATCGGGTCTAGGGCGGAGCCAGCCATCTGACCCAGCTGTCCCGCCACGTACCCTGGCACACTGGTGATGCCCTGTTTCAGCACATCCTCGTAGGAGCCGGTGGCGGGGGCGTAGGCTTGGGCGCGGCGCTGGGCCTCCAGCGACTTCCTGCGCAGGTTGTTGGCCTGATAGATGCTGGCGGGGTCACCCGCAGCACGCAGGGATGACTCCTCAGCCGCTGCTGCGTTCGCTTCAGTGCCGATCAGCGAGCCGCGAAAAGCGTTGGTGAAGCTGTTCCCGCCGGACGCGTCGAGCTGTGCTTCGTCGTAACCGGACAGCCCAAGGACTGGCCCGTCGAGCAGGGGTCGCCCCGTTGGCACGGGCGTGTCGAGCATGCGCAGGGGGCTGGTAGCCATGGGTTAGTCTTTCTTTGGTTTGTTTTCGCGCCGCTCTTTTGCGATCTGCTTGAGGTAAGCGATGGCGTCAGCGTCCTCGTCCGCACGCAGGTGCTTGCCGCCGAACCTGTAGTCCCCGGCCTTCACCCTGTGCCCTGTGTGCATCCCCTCGAACCATCCGACCTTCTCTGGGTCAACCGCTGAGTCTGGGATGTCAGTCGACAGGGCTACGTCATCACGCCAGAACATGTTCGGAACGCTGGAGTTGAACTTGCGCTCGCCCTCGCGGATGGCGCGTACCGCTTTCAGCCGGGCCAGTACCTGGGCCACGTACGGGCTCATCTGATCCGGACTCAGGTTTCTTCCACCGACCAAGTTGCGGAGGTTGTTGACAGCGAGATTCCTCATCTCGACATCTTCCACCTGATCCTTACCCTCACCGGTCATGAACTGCTTCTCGAACGGAGCCGTCATAGACTTCATCCGAGCCTCTTCGTTCGTCTGCTGGGCAGCACGACTCGTGTTCTGGCTGGCGATGGCCCCGTCGAGTGCCTCGACAGGCATGCCGCTCATCAGTGCGTTCGTCCGCGCTGCTTCGAGGTTGGGTGAGCCGTTGCCCTTGCCGTCGGCCCCGCCGCGCAGGAGCTGCGCAAGGTTCTCGCGCTGCTGCTGAGCGATCTTGGACGGGATCATCGCCCTGCGCTCTTCGCTGGCAGTGCGCTCCCGCTCGATCAGCAGCCGGTTAGCGTTTTGAGCGTCCTGCACGCGCATTGCTGTAGCCATCCTGATGGGCATACCCGCATACTTGTCCTCAGACTTACGGGAGGTGCCACGGTACGGGTCCATGCCATCGCGCAGGTTCGCCGCCATGATGGCGTTGTCCTGTGCTGTCCACTGGCTGCCGTCTGGGTTGCGCAGGGATGCTCTTGCCTCTGCGAGCCGCGCCGCGCCGTCCTCGGCAGAGCTGCTGAAGTACCCGCCGCCCGGACGACCGTGCAGCGCCTTGCCGTCAGCACCGTGGAACGAGACCTCGCCGCTCACGTTGCCGCCAGAG
>JFJP01039799.1_pt1 | contig 12610 bp, 11 predicted proteins | sample 431651 | NCBI WGS metagenome assembly JFJP01 (sample SAMN02602958, study PRJNA72255) | Microbial mat metagenome, whole genome shotgun sequencing project. | biome: fresh water; feature: sink hole; material: water; isolation source: purple microbial (photo- and chemosynthetic) mats found in... | reverse complement strand
GAACCGTTGTCGACGACGATGGTCCGCCGCACCAGGCCGTGGCCATGCTGCGTGACGGAGTCGAGGCAGTCGCGCAGCTGTCGCCCGGCGTTCCAGTTGACGACCACGATCGACACCGGCGCCTGCGCCGCGGAGGGGATCTCAACCGACACGGTCCACCCCCCTTGACCAGTACACGATGAGGCTCGCGGCCGCCACGAACTGCAGCTGACCGGAAAGCAGCGTGACCAGCATTTCGCCGAGGAACTGTCCGACGATGACCACCGACAGGCCGGCGTAGATGATCAGCGGGAGCTGCCGATTCGACCGGGCCTGGTGGAACAGCAGTCCGAAGAACAGCCCGTAGAACGCGGCGCCGAACGCGACGCCGATCGCGCCGAAATCGAGTGCGAACGGCTGCATGGCCGTGTAGACGTTGGTCATGTGGGGAACCGCGACGTAGTGCTGCACGACGGCAACCGGCTCCACCCCGCCCAGCACCGCGTGGATCACCGCATAGAACAGTCGGAAGGTATGGGCCCCGAAGGCGGCGTCGACCGGCGTGTTCATGTACCCGAGCGCCACCAGCGGCGAATAGGTGTAGATGCTCAGGAACTCCGCCAGCACGAACTGGTCGCCCCGCACGGCCCGGGCGAAGTGGAGCACCAGCATGACCGCGAACACGACCGGCGCCAGCACCAGCAGCTTCCGCAGCGGGAACGTGCCCTTGATGCCCCTGACGACGGCCCACGCCAGCACCGGTGTGAGGATGTCCAGCTTCCCCATCGTCGCGAACGCATAGAGCAGCATCAGGCACCAGAGCAGCAGGCGCAGGCGCCGGTTGTCGCCGCGGGCATTCACGGTCTCGAAGATGAACAGCGCGAAGACCAGGGGATGGAAACGCCCGACCAGGCCGAGCGACTCCAGTCCGGCGGCTTCATTGGAGGAAAGCCGGAGATTCGAGAGGAATTCCGCCGGCCCGGCCAGGCCGACGACGCGGACCCGGTAGGCCATCCAGGCGAGCAGCCCCACCAGCGCCAGCGAGTAGTCGAACGGCAGGCGGCGCAACTCGGTTTGCCGAGCCGGCTGCGGCTGGATCGCCAGGGCGTAGTAGATGGAGCCCGAGACGACGAACCAGATCACCCACAGGACGAAGGCGCGGTCGGTCACCGCGAAGAACCTGGAGCCGTAGACCAGGCCGCTGATGAACACGATCTGCCAGACGACCGCGGTCATCATCAGGGGCGAATACAGCGAAATCCGACGCTCCGCACCGACGATGAGGAAGACCAGGATGAGCACGCTGCCGAGAATCAGGAAGGTCATGGCCCCCCCACTAGCCTGCGCGACAGGATCTGCAGCGCGACCAGGTCCACCCCCACGCGGAGCGTCCAGGCGAAGGCCGCGCCGATCAGCCCGTACTCGCGGACCAGCAGCGCCAGCACCGCGAGATACGGAAGCAGTTCGAACAGGTGGACGAGCGCCGTGACGCGGGAATGCCCGTGCGCCTGGATTCTCGAATAGGGCACCTGCGCGACGGCGTTGAAGATGAACCCGACCAGCAGGATGCGCAGGATGCCGGCCGATTCGTCCCCGTACGGGGCCCCCAGCCACATCGTCAGGATCCATTCCGCGAAAACGAAGATGGGGATCGCGATGAGCGTGCAGACGACGAACAGTCCGCGGTAGGCGATCCTGGCTTCACCCGCGGCGGCCCCCTGCAGCTTGCTGAACAGGGGGAAGATCGTGCGCGAAGCCGCGCCCGGGATGACCGACATCCTGACGACCACCTCCGAGGGCGCCGCGTAGAAGGCCACGCGGCCGGCGCCCAGGAGGTGCGACAGGATGAAGCGATCCATGTACGCGAGGATCGGGCTGGCGATGTTGGAAACGGTGATCCAGCCCCCGAATCTCCACAGGTCGCGCAGCGTGGCGCCCTGGAAATGGAAGACACCGGCCGCCAATCCGGCGCGGCAGGGGAAATAGGCGACGACCATGGTGACGGCCCGCGCGATCAGGAGCCCGGCCAGCGCCGCGGTCAGGGTCGGCCGCACCAGGACGGCGGCCACCGGCAGCAGGGCGACCACCAGCCCCGTGATCGTCTTCAGCACGCTCAGCTTCACGAACCGCTGCTTGCCCTCGAGATAGGCGAACCAGACGAGACTCAACAGATAGAGCGGGATGACCAGCGCCAGCAGTTCGAGCGCGGCGACGGTGTCGGCCAGGACGGCGGGCGACACGTTCAACAGATCCGCGATGGGCCGGGCCCCGAAATGGACGAGCAGGGCCCCCACCAGGCCCATGGCGAGCACCGCGTAGCTGGCGGTGCCGACGACTTCACGGTTGAGCTTCTCGTCGTCGTCGTGCATGGCGATGGAGCGGATGACCGCGCGGGTCAGACCGCCGTCGAAGACCCCGGCGTAGCCCAGCACCGAGAAGGTCAGCATGAAGATGCCGAACTTCTCGACGCCGAGAATCCTGGCCATGACCGCCATGGCCGGGATGGCGACGAGGCTGGGTACGACCAGCCCCATCGCGTTCCACAGGGTGTTCGTGATCATCACCTGTTGGTTCCCGTCCCTTCAAACCTTGCGGTCCGGCGGAAACCGGGCGTCGTCGCCGGTCCGGCCCTCGAAGTCCGGCACCAGGGACAGCAGTTCGCGCCACAGCACGGGCCGGTCACCCAGGCGCGCGGCGCCGATCAGGCGCGCGGCGCCTTCTTCGACCACGACCGCGGCGATGGGCTGTCGGCGTGCCACCAGGATGCCGGGGTTGCTCGTGGGCTGCGGCTCTTCCCCCGCGCTCCAGAGCTCCTCGTACAGTTTCTCGCCCGGCCGCAGCCCGGTGTACCGGATGGCGATGTCGACGTCCGGCGTCAACCCCGACAGGCGGATCATGCGCCGCGCCAGGTCGTCGATCTTCACCGGCTTGCCCATGTCCAGGATGAAGACGTCGCCGCCGGTGCCCATGGCCGCGGCGAACAGCACCAGCTGCACGGCCTCGGCGATGGTCATGAAGAACCGCTCCATCGTCGCGTCGGTCACCGTCACCGGGCCGCCGGCGGCGATCTGCTTGTTGAACATCTCGACAACGCTGCCGGCCGAGCCCAGCACGTTGCCGAAGCGGATGATCATGAAGCGCGTGCCGTCGCCGTCCGCGTCGTGACGCGCCAGGATCAGCTTCTCGGCGATCTGCTTGCTGGCGCCCATCACGTTGGTCGGCTTGACGGCCTTGTCGGTCGAGATCATGACGAAGCGGCCGACGCCGTGCTTGACGGCCATGTCCGCCAGCTGCCGCGAGCCGTACACGTTGTTGAGCACGGCCTCTTCCGGATGGAACTGGAGAATGGGCACGTGCTTGTAGGCCGCGGCGTGGAACACGATCTCCGGTCGCGCGTCGGTGAAGAACCGTTCGAGGCGCCCTTCGTCGCGGATGTCCCCGAGCATGAACTCGAGCTGGGCCGACGTGCCGCCGTCCCTCAACTCGCGCTCGATGCGGAACAGGCCGTTCTCGTCCTTGTCCAGGCAGGCCAGGTAGGAGACGCCGCTGCCCACCACCTGCCGGCAGAGTTCCGAGCCGATGCTCCCGGCGGCGCCGGTCACCAGCACGCGCCTGCCCCGCAGCAGTTCGCCCAGCACTTCCTGGTCGCCCACGATGGGGCGGCGGCTGAGCAGGCTGTTGGTCGAGAAGTCCTCGACGCGGCGCACGCCCGGCTTGTCGCTCTCCATGATTTCCCAGAAGCTGGGCACCGATTTGAGCGGCAGCCCCGCCTCCTGGCACACACCGAGGATGCGGTAGAGCTGCGTGGTGGTCGCCGAGGGGATGGCCAGCACCAGCACGTCGGCATGCACGCGATGGGCCACCGTCGCGATATCGTCGATGCCGCCCAGGATGGGCACGCCGCGGATGCGCATGCCGCGCGTCTGCACGTTGTCGTCGACGATGGCCACGGGTTTGAAGCCGCCCAGACGCGGCGACTGCATCGCCTCGATGGTCAGGGCGCCGGCGTTGCCGCCGCCGATGACCACCGCGCGGCGACGCGGCGCGCGGTTGCCCAGCCGGTCGGCCGGACCACCGATGAGACGATAGGCGAAGCGGCCGGCCGTGACCAGGCCCAGGCACAGCACCATGTCGATGGCCAGGGTCGACAGCGGGAAGCCGCCGGGCCGTCGCCAGAACACCCACAGGGCGATGATGATCAGGGCGCTGCTGGAGAAGATGCTCAGGATGAGCGGCGGCAGGTCCTCGATCGAAGCGAAGCGCCACGACTGGCGGTGCACCCCCGAGGCCCACAGGAACAGCAGGCGGACCGGCACCGTGACCGCCAGCATGGCCAGCCACCACATCTGCCACTGCTCGAGGTTCGAGGCCAGCACGCGGTCCAGCACGACGAAGCGCAGCAGGAACGAGATCGTCACCGACACGGCGCACAGCACGCCGAAGAACAGAAGGGTAAACAGCAGGCGGTGACCGCGGACCATCGTGGTCAGGCGGCCGTCCTGCCGCAGCAGCCGCGAGCCGAACGACCGCCGGTACGGACGCTGGCCGGCTTCCTGGTCTGAATCGTCGCTATAGGACATGAAACGGGCCGTTCCTCCCGGAACTCGACTTGAAGGCGCGGTCGTCCGCAGCCTGGACGCGCCGAAATCATAATGCCGGGACCGGCCAATGTCTTCCCTCAATCGAGTCCCGGCCGCAGGCAGGGCTTGACCGCCCGGCCCGCGGTTCTCACTATGGGCCGGCGGCCACCCCACGGCGGCCGCGGGCGGGATCATTCCGGAAAGTCACGCGCGCATGTTCGAAGCACCCTTCTTCGCGTTCCTCGGCGCGGTGGCCCTCAATCTGGCGGCCACCCCCTGGCTCATTCGCCGGCTGCGCGAACGGTCGCTGCTCGACATTCCCAACGCGCGTAGCAGCCACGACGAGCCCGTGCCCCGCGGCGGCGGCATCGCCATCGTCGCCACCTGGCTGCTGGGCATGACCAGCACCTGGGCCCTGCGCTACCCCTTGCCCGCCCTGGGCATCCTGGCCCCCGACGGCTTCGTGATGGCCACGGCCGGCGGCATGTTCGTGCTGGCCTTCCTGGGCTACCAGGACGACCGGCACAACCTGAACCCGTACGTCAAACTGGTCGTGCAGCTGGCCGTCGCCGGCGGCGCCCTGTGGCTGTCGGGCCTGCGCGTCGCGGACCTGGGCCTGCCTTTCGGCGGCACGACCGATCTGGGCGTAGCTGGCTGGCTGCTGGCCGTCATCTGGCTGGTGGGCTTCACCAACATCTTCAACTTCATGGACGGCATCAACGGGCTGGCCTTCATGCAGCTGACCCTGGGCGGCGCGGCCTTCTGCTTCATGGGCGTGGCCACGGACGACTACGAACTGGCCATCGCCGGCGCCCTGGCCTCGGGCGCGGCGCTGGGCACGCTGAAGTACAACTTCCCGCGCGCGCTGGTCTTCATGGGCGATGTGGGCAGCCTGCCGTCGGGCTTCCTGCTGGCGATGCTGGCGCTGCGGGCCGGCTTCGGACCGCGCGCCGAAGGCACGCCGTGGCTGGCCGCGTTGTTCGTGCTGTGGCCGTTCCTGTGGGACGGCGGCTTCACGCTGCTGAACCGGGTCTACCACCGTCGCAACCCGTTCCGCCCCCACCGCAGCCACCTCTACCAGCGCCTGTACGTGACCGGCATGTCGCACCAGGCGATCACGCTGCGCTACGCGCTGGCGATGGTGCTGTGCGCGATAGCCGGGCTGGCCGGACAGCGGCGCGATCCGGAGATCCTGCGCGCCGCACTGGGGCTGATATTGCTGGGTTCGACGTTCTACACGGTGCACGTGGTGCGGCGCGTGCGGGCCAGCATGACCGAGAGCGGCCGCGTGGGCGACGATGATCAACCGGATCATCCGGAACGCCCGGCCTGAGTGCCGCCTGCCCACTCCGGCCGACGGCCGACGTCAGGAACGCCGCGCCGCGACCGAACCGCCGATGCCCTCGTAGACGGCCTTCATCGCTTCGTTGACCACGGCGACGTCGTACTTGCGCGCCTCGACCAGATTGTGGGCCGACAGGCGCCGGCACAGCTCGGGGCTGTCGGCCAGGCGCTTCATGCGCTCGGCGAAGCCGGCCGCGTCGAGCGGCTCGACCAGGAACCCTCCCCCGCCTTCTTCGATCAGGTCGGTGTTGCCCCGGATCCGGGAGCAGACGACCGGCAGTCCCGCCGCCACCGCTTCCAGCAGCGCCACCGACAGGCCCTCGCGCAGCGACGGGAAGACGAAGGCATCGGCGGCGCTCAGCAGGGCACCGACGTCGTTCCGGAAGCCGAGGAACCGGACCCGGCCTTCCAGCCCCAGCCGGCGAGCCTGCTCGCGCAGGGAAGTCTCCCGTTCGCCCCGGCCGCAGATCAGGTAGGCGTACGGGCCCGGTCCCAGCGCGGCGAAGGCCTGCAGGGCGGTCGTGTGGTTCTTGTTGCGGTTCAGTTCACCCACCGACAGGAAGACGAAGGTGCCGTCGGCCAGCCCCAGCTCTTCGCGCAGACGCGCACGGTCGGCGTCGCGCCGGGCCAGCCGCTTCGTGTCCACGCCGATGCCCGGGACGTGGACGACCTTGCGGGCGGCGAACGTCCCGGCCCGCCGGAAGTCGTCGTGGTTGATCGTCACGAGCACGTCGGTGAAATGCGCCAGCAGCCGTTCGGTCGGGTAGTAGAGCAGCCAGTTGGGCAGCGGCGCCCCGTCGTAGAAATGAAAGCCGTGGGCGGTGTAGACGACCGGCGTGCCGGTGAACCGCCCGGCGAGGCGCCCGCAAAACCCGCCCATGGGCGAATGGCAGTGCAGGAACCGGAAGCCGTGCCGCCGGAGCAGGGCCATGATCTGGCCGAACGCTTTCAGGTTGGAACGGAACGCAAGCGCGTTCCGCGACAGGTCCACCTGGTGCCAGGGAATGTCCTGCTGTTCCAGCTCGCCGATGAACTGCCGCACGCGCTCGGGCGAACTGGTGTTGCCCTGCTCGAAGTTGGCCGCGACGTGGACGTCGTAGCCGAGCCGTTTCAGCAGGCCGATGTTCGACATGTTGAACTGGTCGATCATCGACGCCACCGAGGCGAGCATCAGCACCTTAGGCATGGACGTTCGACTTCCCTTCGGCCGTGGCTTCGGTCGCCAGGATGGACGCGCGCAGGTCGAGCAGACGGTAGTCGTCGCGGTACCCGCTGAGAGCGGGGTCGTAGGCCAGGTCGCCGAAGACCTTGCCGACGATACCGACACGCCCGGCCATCACTCTGAGCAGCGGGCCGAAGCCGGGCACCAGCCGGAGGCGCCGGCCGTGCGCCTCGGCGATCAGGCGCACCATCTCGCTGGTCCGGACGTGCTCGCGGTTCTGGGGAAAGAAGAGGCCGCTGTCGCCGTTGGCCACCAGCAGCCGGACGAACTCGCAGAGATTGTCGATGTGCAGCATGCTGCGCCGGTTGTCGCAGTCGGGAAAAAGCGGCAGCCGGCGGGCGAGCGCGGCCAGCCGGGGATAGTTGCCCCGGGAGCCCTTCCCGTAGATCATCGGCGCCCGGATGACGGCGACACGGAACCTGTCCGTCGCCAGCTTGTTCAATCCCTCTTCGGCCTGCAGCTTGCTTTGCCCGTAGAAATCGCGCGGCCGGGGCGGCGTGTTCCGGTCGATCAGACCGGCGTCGCCGTAGACGATGATGCTGCTCATGAAGATGAACTGCCCGACCGCCGCGTCCCGGGCCTTGCGGGCCGTCTCCACGGCCAGGTCGCGGTTGACCCGGAAGTACAGATCGGCGTCCCGCTCCGATGACGAGACATGCGCGATGCCGGCCACGTGGAAGACGGCGTCGTAGCCGGAAAAATCGCGCGCCTTCCAGGCGTCGTCGCGCATGTCGACCGTGTCGACGGCACAGGACTGCGGATGCCGCTTCAGGTGGCTCTCGAGGCTGGTGCCGAGATAGCTCCCGGCCCCGGTGATCAGCAGTCGCTTCACCGGCGCCCACCACCTTTCGCCGCGGTGGCGCGCATGGCGATGGAGCCGGACAGGACCGCCGGTTGCCGATGCCGCAGATTCTTGTGCAACGCGGTCTTACCTCCACGGCGGACGCCGGCCGACTCGAAGGCGATTCTACAGCACGGGAAAGCATTCGCCCCGAGCTATTCTCAGGGCCGGAAACTAAACATTGGTCCCCCCGGGGACCAAACGGTAACATCCGGTCACCGGCCGATCGCCCAGACGGCCCCACCGCCGCCGCCGCGCCAGGCGCGACACCGCTGTCCATCGAATCGAAGGATGCGCCTTGAGCCTCGCACCAGCTTCCACCGGCGCGTCCCTGTTCCGCCGCCCGGCCGCCGACTGGCAGTTCGGATTCGTGCTGCTGATGCTGGCGGCGGGGTTCCTGTCGATCGCCGTCAGCCAGCTGGCCCTGGGCCTGGGCCTGCTGACGCTGCTCTACCGCTGGGTGATCCGCCACGAAGCGCCGCCGGTCACCGGCCTGGAAAAAACCGCCGCCCTGCTGGCCCTGTGGGCGCTGCTGATGATCCCGTTCTCGTCCAACGTGGCCCAGTCGGCGCTGTTCTACCGCCGGTTCTACCTGTTCACCGCCATCTGGGTGGCCGCCTCGGCCGCCACCACCGAAAAGCGGCGCCTGCTCATGCTGGCCTTCCTGATGGCCGGCGCGCTGACGACCTGCCTGCACGACCAGACCCTGCACGCGCTGGAAACCGGCAGCCTGTTCCACGGCCGCATGGCCGGCACCTTCAACGCGATGACCAGCGGCGCCCTGCTGATGATGGCCGCCCTGGCGGGCGGCGGCTTCCTGATGGCGCCGGGCACCGGCCGCAAGCTGCGCCTGGCCCTGGGGCTGGCCATGCCCCCGCTGCTGCTGGGCATCGTCATGACCGTGACCCGCAGCGCGCAGATGGGCCTGGTCGCGGGCGTGGGCGCGCTGGTCCTGGCGGCAAGGCCGCGCCTGTTCGCCGGCTTCGCCGTGGCGGGAGCGCTCCTGGTGACGGTGCTGGCGTTCCAGGGCCAGCACCTGCTGCCGGCGAGCATCTGGAGCCGCCTGGATCCGAAGTACATCGTGGGCGGCGAAACCACCGAACTGCGTCTGGAGATGTGGCGCGGCGGCTGGAACATGGTCAAACAGCACCCGCTGACAGGCGTCGGCGACCGCGGGCTGGAAGAGATCAGCCCCCTGTACTACACCAGCGCTTTCGACACCTATTTCGGCCACCTGCACAGCAACATCGTGCACATGGCCGCCATCTGGGGCCTTCCCGGACTGCTGTTCGGCCAGGCGTTCCTGTTCGCGGGACTGTGGCTTCTGCTGCGTCGCCGGCGTGCCCTGCTCCGGCAACCGGGTGGCGCGGCGGCAACGCCGGCGGCCGCGGGCTGGACGCTGGGCGCCATCGCGGTGTGGACCGGATTCTACGTGGCGGGCTTCACGGAATGGTATTTCGGCGACGCCGAACCCATGTTGATCTATCTGGCCATCATGGGCGTGGCGCTGGGCAGTTTCGACAGGTCCGGCCCGCCGGTCAGCGCGCGCTCTGGACGATCCGGATGACGTCTTCGATCTCGTCGCCGGTCCCGCTGAACATGATGTCGCCCCCGTCGTTCGCCGCAGCGGCCACCGCCGCATAGCTGACCACCGGCGCGGGCGCGTGGCGCGGACGCGACCCATGGGCCACCGGCATGGGGAACGCAGGCACGTTGTGGATGATCGGCGAATCGAGCATCAGGTCGCCGGCCGTCATGGCGCGGGTGGTCTTCCAGGGTGACACCGTCTCGAGGATGGTCCACACGTCGCGCAGCAGCGGATCGGTCAGGCACTCCTCGTACATGGCCAGCTTGCGCGGCATGACGCGGTCGATGTAGAAGCCCCGCGAATCGCTCACCTGGGCGTCCGACAAAATGCCCTCTTCGCCGCGGAACGCCAGCGTGGCGCGATGCGTGATGCCCGGCCGCACCTTCAGGATGCGCCGGTACTGCTCGGGAAACATGTCGGCGAATTCGGGAACTTCCGGCCGCGGCCCCACCAGCGACATGTCGCCTTTGAGCACATTGTAGAGTTGCGGCAGCTCGTCGAGCTTGGTCCGCCGCAGCACACGCCCCAGCGCCGTGACCCGCGGATCGCCGCCGGCGGTGACCCGTGCCCCGCGCTGCGAAGCATCGGCCACCATCGACCGGAATTTGTACATGCGGAACGGCCGCCCGTAACGCCCCAGGCGCACCTGGGCGAAGACCGCAGGCCCCGGGCTGGTGAGCCGAACGGCCGCGGCCGTGGCCGCCAGAGCAGGCAGAAGTATCAACAGGCCCAACGAGGCGACCGTGAAATCCAGGAGGCGCTTGCCCATCAATCCCTCCGTGGGTAGGGCAATTGATTTTTCATCTCATTCTCTAATGCAGACCAGTTGGTGCGCGTAAGCCAAATCTTCAATGCAAGGCATATACCGGAAAATGGGGCGTCAAGTCCGTTTGATGCAAGTGCAATGGAGGCATAGTGATTCAGGGGGTTTGGGTTGGCAAGGGATTATTTGGGGGTGGGCAAATCAGATTGGGTTGGTGGGGGAATTGCCGGGGGGGGCGGGCAGGTACATACATGCCGCTCATGTGCTGTCAGCAGCGAAGATACCTGGCGCGGGCCGTGCGCAGGCACGAACCATGACAGGCGGCTTCGTCTCCTACACTCTCTGGCTATATATGCACTCCACCAGAGACGCCTACCCTAATTGCGCGACCAGCGTCCTCAAGCATGCCACGGAACCAGTCATCGTTGCGGAAGTCCCCAGTATACAGCATTGGCTCTGGCGCTGTCAGCGATAGACTGGCATATGCCGCCGGCACACCCCTGCCAACCAGAAGCACGAAGATAATTCCTGGTATGTGGAACTTGTGACGATGAAACGAGCCTCGCCTGGAGACGACGGGCAAAGCGACAACATTGTCGGGATTAGCCGACTCTGCCACTGACACAAAGAGTACTGCGCACTCCGGAAATGGCGCTTCTCCCAGCAAGAAAACTCGAAATGCCTTCTCGTACTTACCCAGTTCTGTCGGCTCCCGCGGCTCTCCAAGAACCATCCATCGGTGCACTGCGGAACGCCAAAACACACTAGCAGCGAAGAAGGTCAGCGCGTGCGCTTTGTGCACATGGGCTGGCGGGACGATGAATGCGGTGTATTCATTGGCGCACACGGCAGGAGCCCACGGTGCGATTGTATCTCTGAGAAGGAAACCCGATTCGTGCCGGTAGCAGAGCCGCAATGCCTCCTGTTCGCCGTGCCGCGAGAACCGCAACTCGCAATCATGACACAAGAGTTTGTCCGACACTTGACGAGATGTAGTTCCAGCTTTCCCGCGCACAATGAACACAGGATTGGGGTTTGCGCGTTCCGGTGCGCGCATGAGCTTGTAGAGCGCTTTGGGCATGAGGTGGCTTTCCCTCAACGGTCCCGTCATTCCGCACAAACGACACATATTCGAGGTTGCGCTCATCTACGTCACCGCTCCAAATACATCACGCCCAGCTTCAGCAGTGAAGACGGCTGGCGCGGGCCGCGCGCCAGCAAGAATCGTGGCGGGCGGCTTCGACTGCTGTTATCTCCGGTTAGCTGGCTGACCGCGCTGGCGCATTTCGACGAACTCTTCATCGGACACCTCGTGATTTGGGTACTCAAAGCTGTCACGGATCACGCACATTGGCATTGCCTCGACAATTTCGTGCCACGGGCCGACGAGTGGACTCGTCGGGAGGTAGAATTCGCGAACGAACGGAACCTCTTCCCACTCTTTGCGAATGTAGACTTCGCCAGGTACCGATGACAGCATCCAAGGCAAGGATCCGAGTCCGGCGAACTGCGCTTCAATTATTCGCCCGAAGCACTGTATGGCGCCAAGTGCCAACTTTGCGTGCTCTGTGTCAACTTCGCGACGAAAATGCACCGCGGCATGACGCTTGTCCTTCAGTTCAATGAATGCAGCAACCGCTGCTTCCTGTAACACCCCCCAATCGACAAGCGTCTCTATGCCAAGCCCCCAATCGTCGAACGCGTCTTTCCGGTAGATCTTCTTGTAGCTGGGACGCGACTTGTAGTCGTTACGCAGGCGCAGAATAAGCCGATTCAGAACGCGTTCGCCGAGCGCGCACGCGCCCACGAGCGCAGGATAGTAGGCCCCGACTACAAAGGCACATCGAATCTGCTCATAGAAGCGATTATGGTAAGCCACGACAGAGAACGACTTTGGCCCCAGGGCCATGAAATTGGCTAGCTTGACCTCAAAGTCATGCTCGCCAAACTGCGCCCGTAGGGCGTCCAGGGTGCTCTCGCGGTTCTTGCGGAGCGCCATTTGTACTTCCGCGTCCCAGTCCTCGCTGATGGGTTGCGCCAAGATGTGCGCCCGCGAATCGAAGTCCCAGATGACGATCCTATGGCGCTTCATATATCTCCAAGCTAATCCGCAATCGACCAGAGATTCTATGCACCCTTCCGAATCACCGCCACCCAATGTGTCTTCACCCCAGGCACCATCCTCAACAGATTGTAGACCGCCTGAAACCGCGGCAACAACACCCGCGCTAGCGGCGGCGCCAACGTCACGCGCCGCGCCTCGATCTCGGTGCCCGGGAACAGACGGCGCACC
>JFJP01045099.1_pt1 | contig 12611 bp, 11 predicted proteins | sample 431651 | NCBI WGS metagenome assembly JFJP01 (sample SAMN02602958, study PRJNA72255) | Microbial mat metagenome, whole genome shotgun sequencing project. | biome: fresh water; feature: sink hole; material: water; isolation source: purple microbial (photo- and chemosynthetic) mats found in... | reverse complement strand
AAATGTGAAGGCAACCAACATTTCGAAAATAAATCCCATAATGACTCAAACTATTTCCAATAAGGAGCTTACAAAATTTGCTTGTTGCAATCTTTCTGAAAGCTTTGAAACCAACGCATCTGTTGATGTAGCTTATGCCGATGCCGTTTCTGGAATCAAACAGATAAAACTACTTGGCATCAGTGGCCGCTATTCGCAACTTATGATGGAAAACATACCCATCTTGCGGGGATCTGAATCTGCCTTCGGATTGGAATACATTCCTGGCACCTGGCTTCAGAGTATCCAGGTATCCAAAGGCACTTCCGCTGTAAAAAACGGGTACGAATCGGTAACCGGTCAAATCACTACCCTGTTTTAAGTAAATAGTTAAGGTTGTTTCATTTAGAATCTTTATCGAATCAGTTTGGTATCCTACATAGCTGAAAACCAGAATATTTTCATTTGCCGATTTTGGTAGCTTGAAGTATCCTTCTGCATTGGTAATTGTTCCATCGGTGGTTCCCGACCAATATATATTTACTCCAATCAAAGGTAATTTGCTGTTTGATTGGTCAAAAACCCAGCCTTCAATTGTCTTAGCCAAAATTGATTGAGAAATCAAAATGGCAAAAATCAAAAAGGCATATTTTAAAATTTGATTTGTTTTCATTTTTAGTGTATTATTTAATAAGAATTCAATTCAAGGTTTCATTGAATTATTGCAGTATGCTTGATAAAGACCAAAGCCAATAGCAGCTAAAGTTTTTCGCAAAACCGCTTAATTTTAAAAAAAAAACAGGAAGTGAAAATCAGATTAAATATACTTGAATACGCGAAAGGTATTCATCGGTGGTTAGGGGTGGCGGTGATTCAGCAAATTGATGTGTTAATTCGGAAGTATTATTTGTTTCAAGACTTCTAAATGAATATGGCATAAGCATATTGAAGCATTGAATCTCAATAGGCTTGATGGTTGGAATGGTATTGTGCAATATTGTTTTAGTATCCAATTTTACCCATTGGGCCTTGTCCGTGCAGCATCCATTATCATTGGGAGTATCGCATTGCGGCATTGAAACTGCTTCATCAGTGCTGCAACAACTTTTTTTCACAGATTTAGTAGAATGTATGTTGCAATTGTACGGCTGCAAAAACAGCGAATAGTTACTGGTGTGGTTATGATTGCAGTGGTGCACATGAATACTAAAACCACCAGTTGTCATCAGTATTACCAAGGACATGATAATGGAAAAAACGCGTAGAATATGTTTTTTTAGTATATTCATATTTTTTACAACACAAAACTAGGGAATTGTTTTATTATCAGGTGTTAATGGTTTGTTAAAGGTTATGAATTTTGTATTTTGTGAAAAAAATAATAATGGATAATTTAACAATTGGAACAATAGTAGATCACGAACGCTACGGCGAAGGTGTAATTGGAAAAGTTAACCTTACCAATTACGATATCTATTTTGCCCATGGTGGGAAAATAGCCATTTCGAAAAATACCGATCAACTATCTGTAGTCAACCGTCCAGATGAATCAGTTTCAGTTCCTGTTTTAGATTTAAAGGTTATTGAGGAATTGTTTAGCTATTTACTAGATAAAAAAGGGATGCTTTCAGAAATAGTTGAAATGGGCGAAAAATGGGAAGGAGGAAAGCTGGTTATGGTACCTGGGAACCCATCATTGCAAAGCAAAGAAGTGGATATTGAGGTGTTTTTTCATAAAATTGTAATGGTTCGTGATAGGCTTCGAGTACTGGAACAAAATATAAACAGCCATCCAAAATTAACCGATGAAGACAAAGTGAATTTGGAACAATACATAACCAAAGCCTATGGAAGCCTGACTACATTTAATGTTTTGTTTGACAATAAAGATCAATATTTTAAAGGAAGTGGTAAGTAATCAACATTTTTAAAAAGAAAAGAGGCCGGATTCCCGGCCTCTTAGAGTTAACTCACTTTTCTTTCTGCACTTTTCAATTCTTTTTTATTTCGTTTTAATCGTTTCATAGCATCTATTAACTTTTGCTTTAAACTTTGAGCGATTGTTTTCTCATCATTCTTTTTAGCCTTTTTTAGCTTGTGGTTAATTTTACTTGTTCTTACCCAAGCTTTCTCAACTTTGCGCTCCGCAATCTCGAGTTTTTCTTTTTTCTTGCGTTTTTCAATAGGATCAGTCATGTTGAATCGTATTAAGATTTGAAGAATAATTGTATTAAAATAACAAATATTTTTCCATTTTAGTTGCAAAAAAATGGACATTTAATTTGCATTTTTCGCTAACCGATGAACTACAACTAGTTAAAAATAAATGTTAAAATTGAATCCGTTTGTTGTCCCTTTCCAACATTTTTTGAATAACTTTTTCCGGATGACTGAATTGATAATTCATCATCATGGCAGCAATAATGTAGGGTTTATAGCTTGCTTGTTTAAACAAAGGAACTTTGTAGCGTTCAAAAACAGAGGCCTGCACTTCACCTTGTTTGCAGGAAACACTTGAAATATCAGCAGGTAAACAATGCAAATATAAAGCATCTCCATTTTTCGTAAGTTTCATTTTTTCTTCGGTGCATTCCCAATCAGTATGTTTTGCATTGTTTTCCAAACACCTTTTTTCTAATGCATCAAGACCTTTTATATCCTTATTTAGAAGTAAATTGGTTCGTTCTTGCATTACTGAAAAAGGTGCCCAGCTTTTCGGGTATACCACATCGGCGTTTTGAAAAGCATCATCCATACCGGATACTTTTCTGAAGCTTCCTCCGTTAATTTTTGCTTGCTGAGCGGCAAGTTTTTCAATTTCCGGTATTAAATTATATCCTTTAGGGTAAGCTAAATCGACATGCATACCAAAACGAGTCATCAAACCAATTACTCCTTGTGGAACACTAAGCGGTTTTCCATAGCTAGGTGAATAAGCCCAAGTCATGGCTATTTTTTTTCCTTTTAGGTTTTCGATGCCACCAAAATGGGTTATCAAATGAAGCATATCACTCATGCTTTGTGTAGGATGGTCAACGTCTGATTGCAAGTTAATAATACCGGGGCGCTGTTCCAAAACTCCTTCCATATAACCTTCATCCAGAGCTTTACCCACTTCACGCTGGTATTTGTCACCTTCACCCAAAAACATATCATCACGTATGCCAATAAAATCAGCCATAAACGATATCATGTTGGCTGTTTCACGAACCGTTTCACCATGGGCAATCTGTGAAGTTTTTTCATCCAAATCCTGTACTTCGAGTCCTAACAAATTAGCTGCCGATGCAAAGGAAAATCGAGTTCGGGTTGAATTATCCCTGAAATTAGAAATGGCTAACCCTGAATCGAAACAACGGGTTGACACATTTTTTTCTCTAAGCTGCCGAAGAGCTTCTGCAACAAGAAATATTTGCTGCAAATCATCGGTTGATTTTTCCCAGGTTAGCAGAAAATCCCTACGATAGTTTTCCGCTTTCAGTTTTTTTAACTGACTTATGATTGTATTTATTTTTTTACTCATAATTACATGGTTGTTTTAGTTATTTAATATTTTCAGCCAATTGATAGGCAAAGGCAGCATAAAAAGCTGAAGCTTTTACTAAATGTTCCACAGGTACTTTCTCATTGGGAGCATGAGCCATTACTTCGTTTCCAGGACCAAATCCAATTAATGGAATATGGTAATACCCATTTATTGTAACTCCATTTGTGGAAAAGGTCCATTTATCAACCAACGGTTTTTTATTGAATAGTTCCGAATAGGCTTTCACTCCTGTCTGCACTATTAAATCATTTTCTTCAATTTTCCAGGTTGGATAATATTTTTCCATTCCATATTTTAAACCGGTGTAGGCAGTTTCTTCGTAATAAAGTACCTCCACTTTGGCATTCATATCTTTTACAATTTCCTGTATTTGGGCAATGGCACTTTCTTTAGTTTCCCCCCAGGTTAATCTTCTATCGAGATGGAAATAAGCATAATCGGCAACAGCGCACAGCGATGGACTACCTGATTTAATTTCGGATATGGTTACTGTTCCTTTACCCAGAAAATCGTCAGAAATTATCCGTTCATTCAGTTTTTCTATTTCAAGAGCGGCTTTAGCGGCTTTATAAATGGCGTTATCGCCCCGTTCGGGAGCTGAACCATGGCAGGAAACACCATAAAAATGCACCCCAATTTCCATGCGACCACGATGTCCTCGGTAAATGTTTAAGTTAGTAGGTTCGGTGCTAATGGCAAAATGAGGTTTAATGCCTTCTTCTTCAACCAAATATTTCCAGCAAAGACCATCGCAATCTTCTTCCATAACACTCCCAACAAAATAAATGGTCAAGTCTTCTATGAAACCTAATTCTTTAAGAATCTTTCCTGATGTTATAAACGCTGCAGCACCGCCTTCCTGATCTACAGTGCCTCGTCCATGCACAAACCCGTCTTTGATTTCACCCGAAAACGGATCAAAATCCCAATTTTTAAGTTGTCCGGTATCCACCGTATCCATGTGGGCATCAATAGCTAAAATGGTTTTACCATTTCCTATTCTCCCCAGCACATTTCCTAATCCATCAATCCGCACTTCATCAAAACCAGCCTCTTCCATTTGTTTTTTAAGCTCTAGCTGTACCTCTTTTTCACCCATGCTCAACGATTTTATTTTAATGAGTCTTGATAAATTTTGAGTAGTGTAGTCTTGATATTTTATTGAAAGCTCGTCAATTTTCCTAAATATATTCATGATTTAAGTATTTTGTTTTGAAATTATTCAAATATATAGTCTTTTTAAATTATCACAAATGTATTGTCAATATTTATTTTTATTTTAGTATATCTCATTCATTAAGATAAACTAAATAGGAACCTTTTTTAATTATATGCTGTTAAGGTATCCTATTTTTTTTCAATTATATATCTTTGCAATTGAGTTTTTTTTGAATTTACTTGTATAATTGCAGAAACTTAGCATTTTTGGTTAAATTGCCAATATTTTCAACTTGATTATTAATTTAGGATGAAGCAAATAATTAGCCTTATTTACTTTTTATTTTTATTGGTCTGGATGTCTTTTGGTCAAAAAGATCAAGGGTATCTTGAAGTAAAAGGAACCGTTAAATATGAAAGAGAAGCTTTGGTGGATGCCAAAGTCAATTTAATTAAAGATGGTGTTAAAGATAAAGTATTTAGTACTGATTTTGAAGGCAAGTTTACTGTGAGGCTTGACCTCAATTGCGTTTATGAATTGGTTTTTAGTAAGCAAGGTTTTTTCTCAAAAAAACTGGTTTTCACCACAAAAGTGCCTTCAGATGATGTGGGAATTTGGAATAATAAATTTGCCATTGAACTAATTCCTGAAATTGAAGGTTTTGATGCGTCCTTGTTTGATGAACCCATTGGAAAGTTTGAGTTTAATGCTTCAGTGGGTGATTTTGATTATGATTTGGTTTATACCACCAATATGCAAAAACGCATTAAAGCCTTAATGCTTCAATACGAAAAAGCAAGAAAAGAGTCCTTTAATAAAATTATTGCTCAAGCTGACGAAGCTTTTAATGTTAAAGACTACGATGCAGCTATTGAATTGTATGATAAAGCAATTGACTTAGATCCTTATGATCCCTATCCAGATGAACAAATTGTGATGATTGACAATATTTTGAAGCAGGATCAAAATGCGGAAAAAAACTACGAAAAGAATGTTAAAGAAGCCGATCAATACTTTCAACAGCAAGATTATGTAAATGCACAAAAGTATTACATCAGGGCACTCAAATATAAAGAAAAACAATATCCAAAAGACCAATTGGCAGCACTTGACAAGTTGCTGGTTAAATCGGAGGATGATCCCAGTTTAATTGCCTACAAAAATGCTATAATTGCCGGAGATAAAGCGATTACAGCAAAACAATACACCAATGCGTTAGCAAAATTTACCGAAGCTTCGGGGATTAAGCCGACTGAGCAATACCCGAAAGATAAAATAGCTGAGCTTACTGCTTTGATTGCCCAATTAGATAGCGATAAAAAATCGAAAGAGGAAATTGAAAAAGCCTATTTGGCTGCCATAGCATTAGCTGATGCTGGATTTAATCAAAAAGATTTAATCAATGCCCGGCTTAATTATGTAAAAGCTAGTACCATTAAACCAGCTGAAATTTATCCCAAAACTAAAATTACTGAAATAGATAACTTATTAGCTGCTGGTAAATCAATAGATGAAAAGTATAAAGGGTTTATTGCACTGGCCGATCAATCGTTTACTAGTAAACAATATGAATCGGCAAAAGGAAATTACCAACAAGCATTATCGATTAAACCAAACGAGAGTTATCCTGCAGCAAAAATTAAAGAAATTGATGCCTTATTGCTTTTGCTAGCTGATTCCCGTAAAAAAGATCTGGAAGCAAATTATCAAAAAGCCATAGCAACTGCTGATGCGGCATTTAATAAGAAAGAATATGAATTGGCTAAAACATCATACAACCAAGCGGTAACCTTAAAAAACACCGAAGTTTATCCAAAACAAAAAATTGCGGAAATTGATAAGTTATTGGCCGAAATGGCATCCAAGCGCCGGGCTTATGATTTGGCCATTGCACGCGCCGACAATAATTTCAACATTGAAAAATGGAACGATGCTAAAGTCGATTATCAAGATGCGCTGAATTTGTTTCCCACAGAACTTTATCCGCAGACCCGAATTAATGAGATAGAAAATAAACTAGATAGTACCTTTAATTCAAAAAAATATTTAGAATCAAAAAATTTCTATTCCCAAGCGCTTTCAGTAAAACCCAACGAGTCTTATCCAAAAAAGAAACTGGAAGAAATCGATTTTATGTTAGCTGCTGAAAAATCGTTAAACGAGAAATATAATGCTTTAATAACAGTGGCCGACCAAAATTTTGTGAATAATAATTTTCAAGATTCAAAAGCATCCTATACCAGTGCCTTGCAATTGAAGCCTAATGAAGCTTACCCAAAACAACGGATTGCTGAAATTGATGCAAAATTAGCGGCGTTACTTGTTAGTAAGCAAAAACAAGATCAGCTTAAAAAGCAATACGATGGCTTGATATTGCAAGCCAATCAGCAATATACAGCTAAAAGCTGGGAACAGGCCAAGGGTTATTATCAGCAGGCATCGGCTGTATTGCCTGAAGAGGTATTTCCTAAGCAACGAATTACTGAAATTGATAACATGTTTGCAGGTATTGCCGATAAAAACAGAAAATATAATGACGCTATCCAAAATGGAGATGTGAAATTTTCAGGTAAATTGTATGGCGAAGCATTATCCTATTTTAATCAGGCATCTCAAATAAAACCCGAAGAAGCATATCCAAAGCAGAAAATTTTGGAAATTAACGGGTTGTTGGAAACGATGAAGAAGAATGAAGCAACCTATCTGGAATTCATAAAATTGGCAGATGCTTCATTTTCAGTGAAGCAACTGGATGATGCAAAAGCAAAGTATCAATCAGCTTTAGCTATAAAACCTACCGAAGCCTATCCTACCCAGCGAATCAATGAAATTGATAGGTTATTGGCAGAACAAATGCGGTTGAAAACAGATAAGGATAAATTAGATGCCCAATACAATCAACTAATAACCAGTGCTGACGCACTTTTTGCACAGAAGAAATATCCGGAGGCTAAAAATAGTTATACTCAAGCATCCGTATTAAAACCGGAGGTTTCTTATCCCAAACAAAAAATTTCGGAAATTGAAAGCTTATTAACAGCCATGTTAGCTCAGCAGAAAGCATACGATCAAAAAATGCAGGATGCAGAAATGCTTTATGCCAGCAAAAATTATAATGGTTCTTTAACTGCTTATCAGCAAGCCTCTCAATTAAAACCTGAAGAGGCATTACCTAAGCAGAAAATTGCTGAGTTAAATCAATTGATTGCCCAATTACAGCAAAAAGAACTTTCATATAGCAATTTTATTAAGCTGGCCGATGCTTCCTTTACATCAAATCAATTGGATGCAGCTAAGGAACAATATAAATCGGCATTATTGGTTAAACCGGCAGAGACTTATCCAACCCAAAGGATTGTGGAAATTGATAAAATGATGGCTGAGCAATTGCAGCTTAAAAATCAAAAAGAACAACTGGAGGCTAAGTACAATTCGCTCATTACTTTGGCCGACAATAATTTTAATCAAAAAAAGTATACCGAGGCAAAAGCTAACTATACCGAGGCATTGACTTTGAAACCTGCTGTGATGTATCCAAAAGAGCGAATTTCAGAAATCGATAATTTGCTCAGTTCAATGGCGGTTCAACAAAGAGCCTACGACCAAAAAATGCAGGAAGCAGCTTCAATGGTTGGTTCGAAGAATTACAATGGGGCATTGCAAAGCTATCAGCAAGCTTCACAATTAAAGCCCGATGAAGCACTTCCAAAACAGAAGATTGTTGAAATGCAGACTATTTTGGCTGATTTAGCACAAAAGCAACAGCAATATCAGCAATTAATAACTAAGGCTGATAATTCATTCAACCTAAAAAACTATCAACAGGCAAAACCCTTGTATCAGCAAGCGCAGCTAATTGTTCCCAATGAGGAGTATCCAAAAAATCAAATCGTACTAATTGATCAATTGCTAGCTGAAGCAGCGAAAAAAGAGGCTGATTTGCAGGCAAAAGTAAAAGCCTATAATGCAAAAATTTTAGCTGCTGATAAGCTATTTGCTTTAAAAGACTATACCAATGCTTTGTCGGGATACTCTGATGCTAAAGCTATTAAAGCGGATGAAACCTATCCTGATCAGCAGATTATCCGCATCAATAATTTAATAAAAGAAGATGCTGCTAATTTGGAAGCTTCATTCAACCAGGCGATTCAAAAAGGTGATCAGCTAAAAGGGCAAAAAAGCTATTTGGAGGCTAAAGACCAATATTCTTTGGCATTGAATTTAAAACCTAAAGATCCATTGCCACAATCGAAACTCGTTGAAATACAAAACCTGATAGATCAACAAAAGTTAGATAAAGAAAAGCAAGACAAAATTGATAAAGATTATACCAATTACATTGTTCAAGCCGATCAAGCCTTCAGAGCATTGGATTATACTTCGGCATTGTCGCTATACAAAAATGCTCAAGGCATTAAGCCAACTGAGAAATATCCTAAGGCTCAGATTGAGTTGTGTGAAAAGAAAATACAGGAACAAAAAGCATTAGCTGAGGAAGAGGCAGAAAAACGCCGAAAAGCAGAATTAGCCGCTTCACAAAATTCTTTTGGTGGAAAAGAATTTGATTATACCGGGGAGCAGCGCGATAATAAGTTTTTGAATGAATTGGCAAAGCTTTATCCTTTGGGAGTTACGGTTGAAAATTATGACAAACCTAACAAAAAGATAAAACGGGTTATTGTGAATCATGACGGTATTGCAAAAGAATACATTGAAGTTACCTATTCCTATGGTACCTATTATTTCAGGAATGGACAAAATATTTCTCGTTCCATTTTTTATTCAGAAACCAAAGAATGAAACGAACAAAAAAAGTAATGAAATATAGATTATTAGGAAGCATCTTATGGATGCTTCTTTTTGTTGCATGCCAATCGGTATTAAAAAATAAAGAAAATGAATCGCTTTTATATACCATTGATACTATTAACTATGCACAGGGATTTCAAGTATCATCGTCCGATGAAAAAATTCGAATTAAAGTAAGCAATCCGTGGCAACATGCAAAAGATATTCATTTTGAATATCTTTTGAGTCCCTATGATTCTTTATTGAATAGTATTACTATTCCGGTACAACGGGTGGTATGCTTTTCTACTACTCATTTGGCCTTTATTCACCTTTTGGGTGAAGATAGTTCCGTTGTTGGGGTAACTAATCCTAAATTAATTTCGAATCAAACCATAGTTCAACAAATTGAAAGTGGCATTACCCTTGACATTGGAAATGAACAAGCCTTGAATTATGAACTTATTTTGAGTTTAAAGCCCGATGTAATATTTGCTTATGGAGTTGGTGCTGAAGTGCAAGGAATTTATCAGAAATTTACCGAATGGGGCATACCGGTTGTTATGGTTTCTGAATATTTGGAGGAATCACCATTAGCAAAAACAGAATGGTTGAAGTTTTTTGGACTTTTTTATAACAAAAAGGATTTGGCCGATTCACTTTTTACCACCATTGAATTGCAGTATAATGAGTTGCTTTCGAAAGTTAGCAAAATAGAAAAAAAACCTCTGGTAATGTCAAGTCTGCCTTGGAAAGATGTTTGGTATGTTCCCGGTGGAAATTCGTTTATGGCTCAGTTTATAAGTGATGCCGGAGGCAATTATCTGTGGAAGGAAGATACTTCAAGAGAAAGCTTGGCACTTTCCATGGAAAGTGTTTTTTTTAATTCAAAAAAAGCTGAAATTTGGATTCATACAGGTATGGCCAATTCACTGGATGAAATAAAGCAAACGGATCCACGAATGGGTCAGTTGAAACCATTTATTGATGGTACGGTGTATAACAACAATAATAGAATATCAAGCAATACGATGGGAAATGATTTTTGGGAAAGTGGGGTTGTAAATCCACAATTGATTCTGAGCGATTTAATAAATATATTTCATCCCGGGATTATTGCTGATACCAACATGTATTACTATAAAAAGCTTAAATAATGTACCGCTTAAACCAACGACTGTTTATAAGGAACTGGCAATTTGGTGATGAGTCATTTTTAGCAAGTCAGGCAAACAATAAAATGATTTGGAATTATGTCATGGACATTTTTCCTCACCCATATACTTATGATGATGGCTGTACCTGGATTGAAATAAATCAAAAAAAAGATAAAGCAGAAAACTTTGCCATAGTTTATGATGGAGATCCCATCGGGAACATTGGGATTGTTCCCGGTACCGATGTTCATTTTAAGAGTGCTGCATTAGGCTATTGGTTAGGTCATGAATATTGGGGCCAAGGAATTGCAACCCTTTCTGTAAAATGGATGGTAACATACACTTTTAATGAATTTGATTTTAATCGTATTTGGGCCGCTGTTTTTTCAAACAACCCAGCTTCAATGCGCGTTTTGCAAAAATCTGGTTTTAAACAAGAAGCTATTTTCGAAAAATCGGTAATAAAAAACGGAGAATACTTAAATGAACATATTTTTGCAATCTTAAAATCAACTGTTTGAACCGAAAAAATTATATATGGTTTGCCATTTTAATTATAACAGGATTTTTCCTTTTTATGACAGATCTGGCTTTGGGTTCAGTTAAAATCCCTTTCAAAGAATTTTTAACTACTCTTTTCACCGGCGACATAAATTCCGTTTGGTTTACCACTTTGTTTGAATTCCGTTTACCTAAAGCCTGGGTGGCTGTTTTTGCAGGTGCTGCACTTTCAGTGAGTGGTTTGCAAATGCAAACATTGTTCAGAAATCCTTTAGCGGGGCCTTATATTTTGGGAATTAGTTCGGGAGCCGGATTGGGTGTAGCGTTGCTAGTTTTAGGGTTTCCCGCATTATTGAGTTTAGGAACTCATTACCTTTTAAATCAATGGGCATTAGTAATTGCAGCCTGGATAGGTTCTGCTGTTATTTTATTATTTATCATGTTAGTAAGTATCCGTGTTCGTGATATTATGACAATTCTAATATTTGGTATCATGTTCGGAAGCGCGGCCACGGCACTAATTAGTATTTTGCAGTATTTTGGATCCGATGCATCGGTAAAAGCATTTGTTATTTGGACCATGGGAAGTTTGGGTGGTGTAACCAATAATCAATTGTTTATTTTTATTCCAAGCATTTTGGCGGGATTATTTATCGCCTTGATTTTACCAAAAAGTTTAAATGTATTGCTATTAGGAGAAAATTATGCCCGGACCATGGGATTGAATGTTATGGTAACCCGAATTTTAATTTTTATAAGTACCAGTATGCTGGCTGGCACGGTAACTGCATTTTGTGGACCCATTGGATTCATTGGAATTGCCATTCCGCATATTGCCAGAATGTTGTTTCATACCGCCAATCATTTTGTATTAGTACCGGCCTCTATATTATTAGGAATGAATACTATGCTGTTAAGTGATATTATCTCGCAATTACCCGGAAATGCTACCATTTTGCCCATTACTTCGATTACGGCATTATTAGGGATTCCCATTGTAATTTGGATTATTATCAGGAACCAAAAGCTTACTCATACAGTCTAAAATGAGATACGAATCTGTCAACGGTTTAATTATCAAAAATCTGGCTATTGGTTATCAGAAAGGCAGTGAAAAGCATCAATTGGGTGGTACATTAAATGCTCATGCTAAGCCGGGTGAATTGATAGCTTTGATTGGACCAAATGGAGTGGGTAAAAGTACTTTTATTAGAACTATTTGTCAATTGCATCCTCCGATAGCTGGACAGGTAATTATTAATTCGGTAATATCGCGCCATGCCAACGAACTTATATTAACTTGATCCATCGAAATTTTAATGCGGTTTTTGTCATCGGTTGATAGTCCTGAAAACCAACTACCATGAGGAAATCTACCGAGTTCAACCAAATCGGCAACTTTTAACTTACTGGAACGATACAAATCAGTTGAAACCAAACTTATGGTTTTTGCCAATTGATTGCGGGAAAACGTTGTTGA
>JFJP01039798.1_pt1 | contig 12611 bp, 3 predicted proteins | sample 431651 | NCBI WGS metagenome assembly JFJP01 (sample SAMN02602958, study PRJNA72255) | Microbial mat metagenome, whole genome shotgun sequencing project. | biome: fresh water; feature: sink hole; material: water; isolation source: purple microbial (photo- and chemosynthetic) mats found in... | reverse complement strand
CAGCAGGGTGAGGAATTACAATATCTCAATTAAAGAGCTGGATGATAAGATAATTTTCCTCAGAAAACTGGCAAGGGGAGGCAGTGAGCACAGTTTTGGGATTCATGTTGCCCGCATGGCCGGAATGCCCAAATCGGTCGTGAAACGGGCAGAAGAGATTCTTGTGGAGCTTGAGAAATCATCCGGAAGTGAAGGATTAAGCAAGCCTGTTGCCGAAATTGCCACACATCGGGAAGGCATGCAACTCAGCTTTTTCCAGCTGGAAGATCCTGTATTAAGGCAAATCCGGGATGAAATTATGAAAATGGATATAAATAATCTCACACCGATAGAAGCGTTGAATAAGCTGAATGAGATTAAGAAGTTGTCGGGGTTGAAATAAGCAATAAAGAAATCACCAGAAAAGGACAATTCTCTATAGACAATTACATTTTAGATTATCTGATATTTAAATTGTTAATTGTGAAAAATTGGTTGACATATAGAATTAAACACTGAAGCTCAGAATCAAAATATCATCTGTTTGATCAACTTCTCCACCGGGCAAATCAGGATCTTTTCGCCAGTTTTCAATTGTAAAATCGAGAATTGCTTTCTGCTCAGGAAAAGGTTTCTGGTGTATTTCAACGAGCAATTCCCTGAGCTTTTTACGCATAAACTTACGACCTGTTGGTCCGCCCATTTGATCCTGATATCCATCTGAAAAGAGATACACGCAATCTCCCTTTTTGAGTTGAAGCATGATGGGGGTAAAATCGCCCATTGAATCAAAATAGCCAACAGGCATTCGGTTGGCTTTAAGCTCAATGGCCTGGTTATCAGAAATAACAATGGCCGGATTATACGCCCCTGCATAGCTCATTATCAGGGTATCGAGGTTAATCACACATAGAGCCATATCCATACCATCCTTTGTTGTGCCCTCGTAGTTACCCTGATGAAGAGATGCAATAATATCTTCACGTAACTGGCTTAAAACCTTTTCCGGCATCTCAATCTTTTGCTCTTTAATGATCTTATTCATGAAACTGATTCCGAGCATGCTCATAAAAGCACCGGGGACTCCATGTCCAGTGCAATCTGCAGCTGTTACAATCAGAAGGTTTCTACTCTTCCCAATCCAGTAAAAATCGCCACTTACAATATCCCTTGGTTTATAAAGGACGAAACTATCTTTTGTATTTTCTTGTAGGATATCAAGTCCAGGTAAAACGGCCTGCTGTATCCTTCTGGCGTAAGTAATGCTGGACGTAATCTCCTGTTTTTGCACTGAGAGAATTTTATGCTGGATTTCAATATGTTCTTTTTGTGAAACAATCTCAGATGTTCGCTCCGTTACTACTTTCTCAAGATGTTCCTTTTCCTTTGTGAGTTTTCTCTCGCGGTATTGTATATATAATACCAGCAAGGCAAACCCAGATCCTGCACAAAGAATATAAAACCAAAAAGTCTTCCAGAAAGGCGGAGAGATAATAATCCTGTAAATAGCCGGTTCAGACCAATGAACTGCATCAGCACTTGCACTTACCCAAAACCTGTATTCTCCATTATTCAGACCTGGATATGTAACGCTTTTACCATTTATGGAAGGGGCCCAGTTCATTTCATACGGCTCAAGCTTATAACGGAAGCGGACTTTTTCCGGGTTTTTAAAATAGAGTCCGTCAAAGTCGAAAGTAATATGGTTCTGGTTGTAATTCAGCGTCAGGTCTTCAGGCACACTGAACCACTTTAACGTTTTCTTTTCCTTTGCTTTCCAATCCACAGTTTCAAACGATAAGCGGATACCGGTAATATGAACAAGCGGGATTTCTGATAAGGTATCCTCCAGATCAGGCCGGTAAGATGTTAATCCATTTACCGTCCCAAACCACACATGATTACTGGCATCTTTGCATATTGCATTAAGATTGGTTTCGCTGAATTTGAAACCGTTCATTTTATCGTATTGGATGATCTTCCAAACCTTGTTCAGCGAATTATTGAAATAGATTTTATTAAAGCCAAGATTTGTTCCGGCAATTAAAACCGAATCATTATAAAAAAGAAGGGAGTTAATTGTTTTACCATTGAGAGAGTTACTTAAAAAAGGAGTAATTGTATCTTTTTCGGCATCATAGCGATAAATTCCATTACTTGTACCAATATAAAGCTGATTGAGTTTGTCGATAACCAAAGCATGAATGCGCAAATCGAAAAGTCCTTCGACTTCATCAAAATCGCGGTAACTTCCTGTAGCTTTTTGAAATTTGACTAACCCACCCATTGTTCCCATCCAGATATCTCCATTTAAATCGGAAATAACGGTTTGAACCTCTGAGTTTATGAGTTGATCATCTTCATTGATGGTATAGATTTTATTTCCTTTTATTTCATTAAATCCCAGGTTTGTTCCCACATAAAGAGAATTATTCTTATTCCAATACACGCAGTTAATAGAATTGTCGGCAAGACCATCCCGGGTTGTCAGGGAACTAAAGCTCTTGTTTTTCATGAAGAGCAAACCCTGGTCATATGTACCGGCAAGAAGGTTTCCATTGCCATCAAAATCAATAGAATTAACTTGCTTGCTATGAAAATTATTTCTGGAATCAAAAAGCTGAGAAAACATTTTGTCATTGGTAAATGAAAGTTTTGCAAGTCCTTTACCGTTCCCTCCGACCCATATTGAATTATCGCTCCCTGGTTTTATTGCAAAAACCTGTTCACCCGGAAGTCCATCTAAAGAGCTGTAATGGACGAGATGAAATCCCTGGAAAAGAGATAGTCCATTATTCATTGAACCTAACCACAGGTTTCGGTTTTTATCCCGGAAAATTTTAAGTATCAGGCTTCCGGGCAGACCGTTTTTGGCAGAAATATTCTGCATCACGCCCTTATACAGGCGGTATAGTCCATTTTCCTGGGAGCCGAACCAAATCTGGTCCTCACCATCGCAAAAGATATCCCAAATACGGGAATCGGTTAATCCATTTGTCTGGTTAAACGGAGTTACTTTATAACTGCCATTTGATTTTTCAATTTCGAAAGCCCCTGCGTCAAGTGTGCCAAACCACAGGTTTCCGGACGAATCCTGATCAATGCATGAGATTGAATTACTGGGGATTGATACAGAATCAGAAAGGCTGAATATTGCGGGATTATCATTTTTGTAAGTAAGCATGTTTATCCCGCCGCCATAAAGAGCAAGCCAGGTTTTGCCATTTTTATCGTGAAGTATGTCAAATACAAAATTTGAAGAAAGCCCGCTGCTGTTGTCTATTTTTTTTATCAGGATACTATCATTATGAAAACTCAGAATACTGACCCCGGCATCGTTGGTCCCAACCCACATGCGACCCTGATTGTCGGGAGCCAGCTTAGTTACAGCGGGGCCTTCCAATCCATCTCTGACCGTGATTTGTTTCCATTTACTGCCGTTATAAATGCCAATGCCCTTGTCGGTTCCAACCCATATGTTGCCATCTGCACCTTCAGTAATACTTCGGGCAATATTGTCAGGTAAACCAGCTTCTTTATCGAATACTGTAAAAGTCGAGCCATTGAATCGTGCAACACCACTTTCAGTGCCGACCCATAAATATCCTCGCGAATCCTGGAAAATTGAATATATGGAAGATTGGGGCAGACCCTGTTCGAGTGAATAATTAGTAAAATTGTAATGCTGAGCCTTAGTATCGATTGAAATAGTTACCCCCCAAAAAAGGATGATGAAAAACAGAATTTGCCTCACAGTTGTAAGTGTATTATTTCTTAATAAATATAAACTGTCCGCCTTCGTCGCCGGTGTTTACAATCGGACTAAAGCCGGGAGTCTGGGTGGAGTTATTGATAACAGCAACCTTAATATCGTTATAAAGCTGACTTGCATCGAAGAACTGATTTTGATTATTTGTCAATGATTTGATCAGGTAGTAACTGAATACTGAATGACCCTCTTTACCACCATCCATTACCGGTTCAATACCGCCGGATGTCAATGCAGTGCGCGAAGGTTTGGAATAAATCTGGTTGTAATACTTGAAAGAGTTTTCATAGGGAATCGTAAGCGTTTTTCCCCTGAAAATATCACCGCTAAAACATGCATCGGCAATCAGAAAAGTGTGTTTTGACTTTATGGCACCTAAAAAGGACTGAATGTCGGTATTTGAAATTAAAGCAGAAATTGAGCTTGTTTTGGCATCAACGGGAACCCAGAAGCCACGCTGCAGGTTTTCTTTGTAATCGCCATGCCCGGAATAGAAAATCAGCAAATTATCATTTTCACGAACATTGGCAATTAACCATTCGTATTCGCCAAGAATATTGGCGCGGGTAGCCTGCTCATTAAACAGAGTCCGTATAGAATAGAATTCATAACCGGAAGTAAGCTGTGCAGCAATCGCTTTTGCGTCGTTAACGGCGTTTTTAAGAGGATTCCACTCGCCTGAGTAGTTATCTATTCCGATAATAAGTGCGAAATAACGTCCGACAGTTACTTCCTGTTTTGCCTTGGAAGCGTTCAGTCCTTTCAGGGGATCATTGCTCCCCCGATATAAAGCATACTCCTGTGCCTGCTGTACTTCTTCAGTTTTTACAGCCTGGTTAAGGCTTAGTGCGAAATTTTTTTCTTCTGAAATATCAAAACTTGCTCCCTCGGTGCGGAGTTTAATGTCGAATTTGTCTTGTTTGAAATCTTCATTGATATAAAAGAGTATCTCAGTTTCCATTTTAGCGCCGGCTTTGATCTGAAGATTTGTGCTACTCTCGAGCAGCATTACCTCTTTGGGAAGAGCATATAAGAGCTTAATATTATTGGCATCTTCGGTTGATTGGTTTACTATGGAAAATTTCATACTTACACTTTCACCCGGAGCAATCTTGCCGGTTTTGGTTGAAAAACTTTCGTCTGAAATGCTAAGAACCGGAAGCTGATAATTTTTGGAAGAAGACAGCTGCCAGACTTTGAGATAATCTATTTGGACAGAAGATCTTTCAGCAACCTGAAATCCAATTCCATTCCCAAAAAAGGGCTCAAATGGCATGGAATGAACAAGTTGATTATTTAAGAAAAAGTAATATTTTCCCCCGACTTTTCTTACGGTTAATGTGTTATAGGTGTAATTATTAATGAGTTTGGTTGCTGTAACCGGCACGAAATCAGTAAATGTTCCGGTAAATTTATCAATAGTGTACTGTCCCTGTCCGTTAAAAAAGAAATCAAATTGTTTGCCATCAGAGGCTGATTTTCCCCACTGCATTCCATTAAACTTATTTTGAATTCCTTTGTCGAGACGGATTTTTAATTCAATCTCAAAATCCTTGTTCTGGTCAATGAAAACTTCCATGAAATCCTCTTTTGGAACATCTTCAAAAGATTGAAAGAATAAAGTTCCATCCTGAAGATTCTGAAACCATACATTTTCTCTGATCCCCAGATACCAGTTATTCTTGTTGTCAGTAAAATCCTCATTGAATAATACGGCCCTTTTATCGGAACCATATGCACTATAATTATCTGGACTTGAGATAGACTGAGAGTAAGCAGGGTTTATTTGCAGAAATCCAATCAGAATAAATAAAATGAATTTATAAAAAGAAATGCTTTTCATGAGTTTATCATTTTTTTAGGATAAGAATAAGAAGTAAATTAAAATGTAACAAATATTGTTAAGTTTTTCTGTTTTTTGTTTATCAATTCACATAAATTCTTTGAAATAATTGATAAAAACCAGTTTTAATCCGCTCGTTTTATCTGGAATCATTCTTTTTTGGTGTAAAGCGGAGGAGAAAACTTTCTTACGAATTGATAAACAGGATAATATAATATTCCTGGAAGGCTGAATATCTTGTAAAAAATGGTATAAGAATTCAGTCCTCCTTTGAAATATCTTAGCTATCTTAGCAGTCGGGAGGCTTTTTATATGTGGAGGATTTTAGTTTTATGAATGCAAGTATTCATTTCTTATCTGATTCTCTTTTATCTGTTATATGTCTGGTGATGGGAACGTCTTTTCTGTCATTAAATACACCAGATAAAGCAGGGTTAAAGAACTATCGTATTTCCCTTAAAGTGCTTGCTACCGCATATTTTGTATTAAGTTTTTTAACTATTATTGTTTTGATTTTTGGCCTTTCTGATGAGACGCCTGAAATTTTCACCTTTGTCGACATATCCATATCTTCAATTCAGGCTTTACTTTTTAGTTTCACATTAATTACACTTTTGAACCCTGAATTTGTAAAAGCAAAAAATATAATCCGGCATTTGATACCATTTCTGACAATTTTAGCTCTGTATTTCATTTCCTTTTTTTTATATGGTGATCCCGAATTAAATACATTAAGTCAGTTGGCTCAAAATACCGGTAATCCAACTGTGTGGGTCAGGCTATTATTTTTGGGGTATTTCATATTTCAGTTATTTTTTTACACAAGGATGTTTCTCAGGGAATCTGGAAAGTACGAACGTGAATTACTCGATTATTTTTCTGAAGTTATTCAGCTAAAAATGAAATGGTTGCAGATTGCTTTTTTTTCTGCAGCATTGGTTGGAATAATTGCTTTGGTTTCTAACTTCTTTCCGATGAAATTCCAGTGGATATTTACACTGATATTCACCTTGTTTTATTTTGGATTTGCCCAGGAGTTTATAAAGTACAACAAACTGTATGATATTATTGAACCTGCAATACTGTCAGAAAGTTCAATAATTTACACAGCGCCGCATCGGAGCTTGATTAAAACAGACTGGCAGCACTATAAGCAGCAAATTATCAGCGGTCAGTTCTATCGTGAAACAGGTGTGAATATTGAAGACCTCGCCCGAAAACTAAACATAGGACGAACCACTCTTTCCAACATTATAAACAGGGAGGAGGGAGTAAATTTTAATTCATGGATCAATCGTTTGCGTATTGAAGATGCAAAAAAACTTATGATAGAAAAGCCCGACTGTAATATTGCCATAATCTCCGAGATGGTAGGTTATACAGAGCAAGCCAATTTCAGCAGGCAGTTTAAGCAGATCACCGGTGAATCACCCTTGTATTGGCGAAAGAAAACAGCATCCTAAAACATATGAAATTCCTCCGATTTTGTCTATTCATACAGGCATTTGTATAAATCGACAAAGAGGTGTTTGTGCAAAAATCTACTTTTGTACGTTTGAATGGTGTGTTTTAAATCCGGATAATATTATGTTGTATATTAATTCTTTTGCCCGTCGGGCGGCGTTTTTTTTGTTTCTGTTTTTCCAGCTTTCAGCATTTTCACAATCCTTGCATCTTACATCAATAAGTGGAACTTTTACTCCTTTGAGCGGGGGAACAGCGCCTGCGACAAACCTTCTTGTTGATGATGAGATAAGCGAAGCTATCAATATAGGTTTTGACTTTAATTTTGGCGGAATAAGTTATACCCAGATAAAAGCCTCATCAAATGGGTTTATTTCTTTTAACCCTGGAGCAGGCTATGATTATAATAATAATCTCACAACATCGGCGCAGCGGCCACTTATTGCCCCACTTTGGGACGATTTGAGCGGAGTTTCCGGTGTCGCGACTTATCAAACCTCAGGAATATCACCTAACCAGGTTTTTACTTTTGAATGGCTGAATTGGAAATGGAATTATGGTGCGGCAGCAGCGGTTATTTCCTTTCAGGTGAAATTGTATGAAACAACCAATGCAATAGAATTCATATACAGGCAGGAAGCAAATGCAACAAATGCAGCGCATGCCTCTATCGGACTTTCCATGCCAACTGCTGGTTTTTATTCATTAAGTGATGCAGGCACTAATCCGGCTTTAAGCACCATTACAGAAACAAATGCAATATCAACTAAACCGGCAACAGGTCAAATTTACCAGTTTAGCATTAAACCCGAGCCAACCAACCATGTTACTTCATTTGCGACAGTATCAGGTTCGAGTTCAATCGTGTTGAACTGGACAGATGCCACCACGGGAACAACGCTACCTGACGGTTACTTAATTCTGGCCTCAACAAACAATAGTTTTACCGATCCTGTTGATTTAAATGATATTACAACTGATGCCGACCTTAGCGATGGAATTGGTAGCGTTAAAGTTGCACAAGGAGTTCAAGCTTATTCGGGTTTTAGCAATATACAGTACAACCTCCTTTATTATATCCAGATTTATCCCTATTCCAATTCCGGGTTGTTTATTGATTACAAAACAACTGCAACAGTACCTCAAACTTTAGTAACCTGCCTGCCAAAAGCCGAGCCGACTAATCATATCACTTCGTTTACGGCAACAGCAGATATAAGTTCAATTACATTGAACTGGGTTGATGCTACTGCTGGAGCAATTCTGCCTGATGGTTACTTAATCCTGGCCTCAACCACTAATAATTTTACCGATCCGGTTGATTTAACGGATATATCAACCGATGCCGACCTTAGTGATGGCACGGGTCAGGTTAAAGTCGCTCAAGGAACTCAGACCTACTCCGGCTTCTCCAATATGCAAGGTGGATACAGCTATTATTTCAGAGTTTATTCGTACACTAATTCCGGAGCATATATAGATTATAAATCAACCTCAACGGTGCCGAATGCAACGGCGTATTTTCCAAAATCTGAACCGACCAACCATGCAGCGGCTTACAACGCTTTAAATATGGGTACAAATATTGTTCTGGTGTGGTCTGATGCCATTGGTGCAGTGCAACCAGACGGTTACTTAATCATGGCTTCAACAAGCAATAGTTTTACCGATCCGGTTGATTTAGCGGATATAGTAACCGATACTGATCTTAGCGATGGATCAGGTAAAGTTAAAGTTGCACAAGGGATACAAGCCTTCTCAGCATTTACCAACTTACAATTTGGGAATTCGTATTATTTTCGTCTTTATCCTTATACAAATTCAGGCACACTTATAAATTATCTAACTATTGCTACGGTTCCAGCTGCTTCGGCATTTTTTGCAAAACCAGAACCAACCAACCACCTTACATCGTTTGCTGCAACAGCAGGTTCGGGTTCCATAACCCTGGACTGGACAGATGCTGCCGGTACCACACTTCCTGATGGCTATTTATTATTAGCCTCAGCAACAAACAGTTTTACCGATCCTTCTGATTTAAATGATATCATAAGCGATGCCGACCTTAGTGATGGCATCGGGAAAATTAAAGTTGCGCAGGGAGTACAAACCTATTCCGGTTTTATAAATATACAAGGCGGAGTCACATATTACTTCAGAGCTTATCCTTACACAAATAATGAAACATTTATAAATTATAAAACAACAGCAACGTTGCCCAATGCATCGGTCCTTTTTGTAAAACCCGAGCCAGGCAATCATGCTACATCATTAACTGCAACTGCAGGTTCAAGTACCCTAACATTGAATTGGACAGATGCCATCGCAGGAGCAACCCTTCCTGATGGCTATTTATTAATGGCTTCAACTACTGACAGCTTTTCCGATCCGGTTGATTTGACGGATATGGTAAGCGATGCTGACCTTAGCGATGGCACAGGTAATGTTAAAGTTGCACAAGGTGTGCATACTTTCTCAGCTTTTACCAACCTGCAAATTGGGAATACTTATTTTTTCAGGCTCTATCCATATACAAATTCGGGCACAACTATTGATTATAAAACTACAGCAACAGTGCCGAATGCATCGGTTCTTTTTGTAAAACCCGAGCCATCCAACGATGCTACCTCGTTAACTGCCACTGCAGGTTCAAGTTCCATCACGTTGAATTGGACCGATGCTGCAGGCACTGTGCCACCTGATGGCTATATACTTATGGCCTCAACCTACCCCTATTTTATCACTCCGAGCGATTTAACTGATATTATAAGCGATGGCGACCTGATTAATGGTGATGGAATCGTTAAAATTGCACAAGGAGTGCAGACATACTCAGACTTTACCAACTTTAAACGTGGAAATACCTATTATTTTAAGCTCTACTCTTTTACAAATTCAGGTTCAAATATAAATTATAAAGATGATAATTATGGCACAGTTCCAACTGTTTCGGCCTTATTACCTAAACCTGAAATAACGTATCAGCTAACATCTGTCAGCGGAACTTTTACCCCTTTAGTTGGGGGAACAGCACCCTCAAATTCCATTAATAATTATTCCGGAATGACAGAAGTAATTGACTTAGGCTTTAGCTTTAATATTGAAGGAACAAATTATACAAAAATAAAGGCACTTGCAAATGGATATATTACTTTCGGTTTGCAAAACAGCTATCATCCGGATAATTACCTGGAGACAGCTTCAACTGAATATCGACCAATATTAGCTCCATTTTGGGATAATATGCAACCAAGTGGTGGGGCGGCTACCTACCAAACAACAGGAACAGCTCCTAATCGTGTATTCACATTTGAATGGCTGAATTGGAAATGGAGCTATAGTGCTCCTGCAGCCGTCATTTCCTTTCAGGTAAAATTGTATGAAACAACCAATGCAATAGAATTTATTTACAGGCAGGAGGAGGGAGAGATTCCCGGCAATGCAACCGCCTCCATTGGACTTTCCATGTACCCAACTGGTTTTTATTCGCTTAATAACACCAGTGCAAACCCCACTTTGAGTTCCACAACTGAAACAAATAATATTGCAACTAAACCGGCAACCGGGCAAATTTACCGGTTTACAAAAACCTGCCCCGAACCAGGCAATCATGCTACCAGCTTTGCTGCAAGCCGATTGGGGAATAACATTGCGTTAAATTGGATAGATGCAACCGGATCAACCCTGCCTGAAGGATATTTAATTTTAGCCTCAAAAACCAATAGTTTTATCGATCCGGTTGATTTAACTGATGAAAGCAACGATATTGATTTAAGCGATGGTTCAGGGAAAATAAAAATTGCGCCTGGGATCCAGACTTATTCTGGCTTTACCAATATGGAGTTCAATAATACCTATTATTTCCGCATTTATTCATATACTAATTCTGCGCAGTTTATCGATTACAAAACTGCGGCAGTGGTTCCTGAAGCCTCACTAAATTATGACGTCAGAGAGGAGCCCACCAACCATGTAACGGCCTTCAGTGCTTCAAAAAACGGTCTGAATATTAAACTTAGCTGGACGGATGCAACCGATGCAATTGTTCCTGATGGATATTTAATACTTATTTCAAAAACCAACAGTTTTGTTGATCCGATTGATTTAACTGATGTTGCCAATGATACCGACTTAAGCGATGGCTCGGGAATAATGAAAGTTGCACCAGGGGTTCAGACTTTTTCTGGTTTTATCAATATGGAGTATTATGGCACTTACTATTCACGTATTTATCCATACACCAATTCGGGACTGTATAGTAATTACAAAACTACAGCAACAGTACCGGAATCATCAATTACTTTCTACCCCAAATATTATGCTGATAATCATGCTACTTCATTTACTGCAACCAGTACAGGCACCAATATTATTCTTAACTGGACTGATGCTACAGGCACCACACTGCCAGATGGTTATTTGCTAATGGTTTCAACAACTAATAGTTTCACCAATCCGATAGACGGGACCGAAATTACCTCCGATGCCGATCTTAGCGATGGTATTGGTGCAGTTAAAGTGGCACCGGGAGTTCAGACATTCGCTGGGTTTACTAACTTGTCAATTAACACCTATTATTTTAAGCTCTATTCTTGTACAAATTCAGGTACATATATACGGTATCAAACTAAAGCAACGGTGCCGGTTGCAGCGGTCATTTTTGTGAAACCCGAGCCGACCAATCATGTCACTGAATTTAAAGCAGACCTTATCAATAGCACTCTGATTCTTAGTTGGATAGATGCAACCGGAGCTGTTGAACCGGATGGGTATTTACTTTTGGTATCAGCAAGCTCAAGCTTTACTGTCCCGATCGATGGAACAGACCCAACTGTTGATAATAACCTTAGCGATGGTTCGGGTCTGTTAAAAGTTGCCCGAGGACAACAGGCATATTCAGCCTGGACGAATGTAGATTCTGAAGGAACCTACTTTATCAGAATCTATCCATATACCAACAAGGGCGCCAGCATTGACTATAAAAACCTATTAGAGGCTCCCCAGCTCCGGGTTTCAACTCAGCCATTTTTTACAGAGCAAACAATAACCGGGATAGAGAATATTTATAATTATGAGTTGACATCATGGGCTGATTATGATATTGATGGAGATTTAGATTTAATTGTGTTGGGATACTCCTCTGGTGCAGTATCCAGATTGTATATTAACGATGGAACCGGCAATTTTACTAAAGCCACCGGGTTCGCATTACCCGTGCCTGCCTATGGTTCTTTGGCTAATGGTGATTATGATAACGACGGTGATTTGGATATTTTGCTTACCGGTGATTTGGGTGGCTATCCGAATTATAATTTAGTTTCGAAAATATACAAGAACAATGGGGATTTAACTTTCACTGAGCAAACGGGTATTGAGTTGACTGGAATTTATTATGGTGAAGGTGCCTGGGGGGATTACGACAACGACGGCGATCTGGATATTATTATTGCTGGTGCAACCTCAGCCGTGTATAATAACTACAATCCAAAAACAAAGATTTATAAAAACAATGGTGATAACACCTTCACCGAACAAACCGGAATCATATTACCAGCT
>JFJP01029794.1_pt1 | contig 12611 bp, 14 predicted proteins | sample 431651 | NCBI WGS metagenome assembly JFJP01 (sample SAMN02602958, study PRJNA72255) | Microbial mat metagenome, whole genome shotgun sequencing project. | biome: fresh water; feature: sink hole; material: water; isolation source: purple microbial (photo- and chemosynthetic) mats found in... | reverse complement strand
CTGCCGAAAACTTGATTTTTGGTTGATTTATTATGCTTCCTTACCACGTTCCCCCGGGACCAAACACTTTCATTCAGTAGAATACCGGTGGAAAGGACAGCTTGTCCTTATATCAGAACAAGGTTGGGTCATGATTCCCCATCTTCCGGAAAACAAGGAGAACACCCTGCTTGTCAGTGGAAAATCTCCATGATATGGTTATCAGACAGATCGAGGGCTGACTGTTTTTTGTTTGTGATGCGTCTAAACCAACCGATAGAGAAGACAACAGGAGTGTGCATATTGGATAGAATCGCCATCATATCCGACATCCATGGCAATCTGACTGCATTGGAAACGGTGCTGGCCGATATTGCATCACGAGGCATCACCAGAATCCTGTGCCTGGGGGACCTCATCGGAAAGGGGCCTCAACCGGCCGAATGCGTTGACCTTGTGCTGGAACGGTGTGAATCAGTCGTCAAGGGGAACTGGGACTATCTTGCGACAAAATGGAGGGACCGGACGTTCATGCAGTGGCACCGGGCTCAACTCGGGCAACAGAGGATAGACACGCTCTATGAATTGCCCATCTATCTCGAATTCCGAATGAGCGGACGTCTGGTCCGCCTTTGTCACGCTTCGCCGCATGACCTGTTTCACCGGGTGTTCATGCATACGGAAGAGCACGAAAGAATGAGGCTTTTCGCACCGACAGAGACCCTGAACGAAGAAGCGGATGTGCTCGGATATGGAGACATCCACGGCGCCTATGTCGAACATTTCGTCGGCCCGCAGCGTGGAAAGATGATATTCAACGCCGGCAGTGTGGGGAACCCGCTCGAGATCCCCCAGGCTTCCTATGCCATTCTCGAGGGTGAATATGGTTCAGCGGAACAAAAGGCTTTTTCCATTACCCTGGCCCGTGTTCCTTATGACATAGAACAGGCGGTTCATCTTGCAGAAGCAAGCGACATGCCGCATCTGGAGGAGTACATCGACGAACTTCGGACGGGGATATACAGGACACGGGATTTCCATTGAACAATGTTGATTTTCGTGCAAAAAGTCGTTTCAACGAGTTTTTATGCAGGATTCCTTGGGAATCGTGTGTAAAAAGCAATTGATTTACAAATACTGTGGAGGACCTCTATGGCAAAGGAAATCGAACGGAAATTTCTCGTCATTTCGGAACAATATCGGGAAGGATCAGTCAGCAGCCTCTATCGCCAGGGCTACATCCTGAACAGCCGCGAGAAGTGCGTCCGTGTGCGGGTTTGCAATGACAAAGGGTACCTGACGATCAAAGGGGCCACCCAACGTGTGACCCGATCGGAGTTTGAATATGAAATCCCGCAGGAGGAAGCCAACACAATGCTGGATCTGTTCTGTGGGGGAGCAATTCTGGAAAAGGACCGGCATATCCTGACTTATGGCGGTTTCCGCTGGGAAGTGGATGAATTCCATGGGGACAACGAAGGACTGGTTGTCGCTGAAATCGAATTGCCGGAAGAAGAGACGGAATTCCCGAAACCGGCATGGTTGGGGCTTGAAGTCAGTGACGATCCGAGGTACTTCAACAGCAATCTTCTGAAGCTCCCCTTCAAGGATTGGGCGGATGCGGACTTCAGAAACGGCTGACGATGAGTCGGATGTCAGACAGGACAGGATGTCATGTGTTTCACATCCTGGCCCCCATGCGATTTCCCGAGGCATAACGCTTCAATCCGCTGTTGAAAACCTTTCGAGCCAGCAAAACCGCGAAAATATCCACAGCGAACACCCCGAGGCACACCGGCAGATTGAAATGCTGGATGACACGATACGGGATGAACACGACAAACGCCGTCGGCAGGATGGTGTAGATGATCCATTTCACGCCTGGTCTGAAAATGCTTTCCGGATACAGGGAGAAGTTCAGCATGAACTCGGTGACCAGCCGTGTCACGCCGGACGAATCCCCCCAATAGAAGACAAGGGCATCCGCCATGGAAAGCACGGCACCGAGCAGCAAAGCGCCGCCTATCGTAAAGAGCAGAAACAACAGCCATTTGCCGGGATGAAACCCGGATATGAACAGGAAAAGCAGCAACGCATACACAAAATCCCCCCAGGCCGAGAAATTCATCCGCGCCGTGTGTGCGTGTATATAAGGGTCACGCGGCTGCAGCAGGAAAATATCCAATTCACCGCTCTGAACCAGGCCGTTCAACTTGCGGACATTGCCGAAAAAGATGTGCAGCAGTCCGAACGTGGAGGCAGACAATGCCCAGATGGACATCACATCGTTGAATTCATATCCCCCGAGGCTGCTGGATTGCTGGAACACCATCCACCAGAAAAACAGAAAAAACACATCATTGATGGCCATGCCCACAGCCTGCATCAGGAAACTGGCCCGGTATTCCATGGCCGAGGCCAGATTGGTGCGGAAATAATCCCAAATCAGCCGCAAATGCGGCAAAACACTCCTTTTCCACATATGTTCCTCCAATCCTGTTGTATGCAACGATCGCGCAGATATTCCGCTCATCCTCCATTTGTATTCACATCCAAGCAGAAATCCGCTCATCCTCCATTTGTATTCACCATCCGTGCACCTCTCCCATAAACAGCCTGCGCCAGAACAAAGACAGCGATGCCGAAAGCCATCTGTCCCGGCAGCAGCCAAGCTGCTTCTGCCCATGAAAAGGATGAGGCAAGCCGGGCGGGTGCATACATCATATACGGATACGGAAGGAATACCGCAATGCTGCGGAGCCAGTCCGGCAGCATTTCCAAGGGAAGGAACAGACCCAGCATGAAAGCCAGCTTCTGTGAAATCCAGAAGAATGCCGAATTGTCCTCCGTCCAGAAGGCAGTCAGGCCTATGACTGCTTCCATTGACAGGCTTAGGAATAATCCAAGCAGAATGGACAGGATCATGAACGGCAAGTGTATCAGCTGAAACCCCTCAAGAGGACCGACCAGCACCAATGCTGTCAGACAGCCGATCGGAACATTGATGCTGAGACGCAGGACAATCTGACCGGCCGCATCGGCAAACAGACTCGTCAGGTACTGATAGGGACGAAGCAGCTGAATGGCCACGTCGCCGGATCGGATGTCGTTGTTGAGACGTTCCAGCATGTCGCTTCGTGTCAGGGTCACGATTTCCGCCACTGTATAATACCAGAGCAGTCGGTTTATGCTGTAACCCGCCACCAGCCCGCGTTCACCGGCTACCTTCTCCCACAGCTGCAGGAACATGAAGAGGATCAGGCAGAAAAAAAGCGACCCGAAGATGAAGTTGCGTGTATAGACCGTGCTGTTCTGCATGGCCACGCGCATGACGGATCCATATTTGCGAAAGAACCGTTTCATGCGTCATCCCCTCCCTTCTCGCGACGAGAATCCTCCTGTTGGAAAATGGCCGAGATGATTTCCTCCATCGGCATCCCTGAAATGGTCACATCCGCCACTTCCCCCACCGCCATCAGTCGCCCCATGGTGTCATGCATGGAACTGTCCTTCGCATCCACTTCGAGAACGGCTTCGTTTCCCTTGCACTGCAGGACCTTGAATCCCTCCAGGGCGGTGCAGTCGATGTCCATCACATACTGTACGCGAATGACCTTTTTGTGCAGATAACTGCGTTTGATCTCATCCACCGTGCTGTCCAGGATCATCCTGCCATGATTGATGATGACGGAACGTCTGCAAAGCTGCTCCACATCTCCGATGTCGTGGCTGGTCAGAAAGACGGTGACCCCCTCCTCCCGGTTGATGCGGCGGATCATCTCCCTGATTTTCGCCTTCACAACCACATCCAACCCGATGGTCGGTTCATCAAGGAACAGAATTTCCGGCTTGTGCAGCAGAGAGGCCGCCACCTCGCATCTCATTCGTTCCCCGAGCGAGAGTTTTCTTACAGGGGTTTTCAGATGCTCTCCGATTTCAAGCAGTTCCACGAGTGCATCCAGCCGCTTCTGCAGCACGTTGCTCTCCACATCGTAAATGGCACCAAGCAGGCGAAAACTGTCCAGCGCAGGCAAATGCCAATACAGCATGGATTTCTGTCCGAACACACTCCCGATGCGATAGGCCAGCTCCCGCTGATCCTTGCCGGGCACCAGACCCGCAACGGACATGGTGCCGGATGTAGGGGTCAGAATACCGGTCAGCATCTTGATCGTGGTCGATTTTCCGGCGCCGTTCGGACCAAGGAAAGCCAGCATCTCCCCGCGTTCCACTTCCAGATCAATCTCGTCCACCGCCACGATTTCTCGGTACTGCGGCTGCCGGATGGCCCGGATGCTGCCGGCAAGTCCGGGCTCCTTGATTTTGGCGCGATAATTCTTGGTCAGTTTCGAGGCGGTCAGCATGGTTTTCATGATGTCCTTCCTTTCCAGTGTCCGTGTATGAGAAAAAGGCTTGGAAAGAGAAAATCATCTCTTTCCGGCGCCTAAGGAACCTGTGCTGAAACGGCTTGCCCGGGTAACGCGCCAACAGGAAAAGGGTATGAAAAAGCGCGGCGCCCCCTGTTTCCAGAGTGACTCCGCGCACAAATGTCCGCGTGTAGAAGACTCATCTTCCGATGCCGCTACAGGTGTAAACCCAACAGGCATCCTCACTTTTGTCGTATCTTACAAGAATTCCTGCATAACTGTCAAGGCTTTTTTTCTTGTCTGTCCACCTCCGGTGGAATTATTTTCGTGATATTGGCAGGAATGATGCCAAACTTGTCCCAATCGACATATCGAACGGTTTCACTCCATCCGTCCAGGACCTGAACGAATTCCTTCTCACAGTCTTGCCCGTTCCTGTAAATGGCATATCCGGTGACCGATACGGTATGTCCTTCGTAGTCGCCGATTGACATGCTGAGGAGTAGAGGCTGGTTCAAATCAATCTGCTCCCTGATGGTGCGCCATTTCTTGAAATAGTCATTATCGCCTATCCCCTTCGGATATCCGAATGCTTCCCAGGCATCTCTGACCATATTGTCGATTTCAAAAGGTGTGTAGATAAAAATATCACGGATGATGCCGCTTTCCCCTGGATCATAGCCATGCGCGACGCCGATTTTTCTGACAACCCGATAAACTTCGTTCAAATCATCAGGAATTCCATTCCACCCACGCCCCGCGTGATACAGCATGATTCTGGCGATGGAGGCCAGTGTGCAGTTGGGCGCACCCGCTTCACACCGCCCCTGTGTGAAGGTTCCGATGCCAGTCAGGGTCTGCAGCTTATGAAGCTTCCAGGCAGCTCCATATTCCGTCGCCACATACAAACCCAGGTCCTCGATGCCGCCATATCCGTTGAATGGCTCTCCTTGCCCATTTGCCTTCATGTACACTCCCTGAAATGATTCTCTTTTTTTCCCAATCATACTACAATACAGGCGAATCCGCACCAGTTCCCACTGGAAGAATTCCAACATATGCAATCCGTTCGCTGTTGCGCTTAACCCGGAAAAGGAGGTGCTGTTCAACACGAAGCCTTTATCCGGGCAGGTTGGGGATGTATAATGGTTCCATGAGGAAAGGAGGGCGACAGCATGTTCGGAATCCGATTCATCAAGTTCCAGCCAAGTGAATATGTTCTGCGCTATTCGAACGGGAAGATCACAAAGGAAGGTGCCGGCCTGTCTTTTTACTATTATGCGCCTTCCACTTCCATCGTGGTCGTTCCTGTCGGCAGTGTGGATGCTCCCTTCATCTTCGAGGAAGTCACGGCAGATTTCCAGACGGTCTCCGTGCAAGGCCAAATCACCTACCGAATTGTAGACCAGAAGAAGGTCTCAGGCCTTTTGAACTATACGCTGGACATGCGCGGCCGCGGATACGCCTCTGAAGACCCGCAGAAACTGCCGCAGCGCGTCATCAATCTTGTACGTGTTCTGACAAAGAAAACACTGGAAGGGCTTCTTCTGAAGGATGCCATCAAATCAAGCGAACTTCTGGCGCAGGGAATCCTGCAGGATATCCGCACGAATGCGGAGATCGGCCTGTTGGGTGTTGAAATCCTGGGGCTGTCGATCCTCGCCATTCTTCCAAACAAGGAAACTGCGCGGGCACTTGAGGCACAGGCCAGGGAACAGATCCTCCGGAAGGCCGATGAAGCGATCTACGAACGTCGGAACGCCTCCATCGAGCAGGAGCGTCGGGTGAAGGAAAACGAATTCAACACGGAAATCGCCATTGAAAACAAAAAGCGGCAAGTCCGCGAAACCCAGCTGGAAGCAACACGTGCCGTGCAGCAGAAGCAAAACCAACTGCAGGAAGAGCAGATGAACTTTGACACAACACTGGAAGAAAAGAAGAAGGAGCTCGTGACCTTGAGCGTGCAGAATGCAAAAGCGCAGGCAGACGCAAAGGCCTATGAGTTGTCGGCTGTCATGAAATCGCTGGACGGCATTCACCCAAGTGTCATCCAGTCACTTGCCGGCATGGGCATGTCTTCGGAAAAGCTCATCGCACTGGCCTTCCAGGACCTTGCCGGCCACGCGGACAAAATCGGCCAGCTCAACATCACGCCGGACCTGCTTCAATCGCTGATGAAGGACTCGAAGGGTTAAGCCCCGCATCCGGCTCCCTTCCGGCAGGAAAGCAATGAGGAAGGACCACGACACATGACGCAGCGGCTGACGGAAAACCAGATCATACTGGTCAAGCGCAAGACCCGGCTCGAGGATTTGATCGCCCGGTACAACACCATCGGCCAGGCCAGATACTACATCGAGCACCTGGGAAGCGATTTTTCCGATTATACAACCGAAGACGGACAATACAGACAGGCGGTTTCGGAAGTGCAGGCCACCCTGGGCACATTGGCGCGGGTCCAGGTGGTAGACCGGGAATTCATTCCGAATTTTCTTTTCGGGGAGCAGGATGTCGTGGTGGTGATCGGACAGGACGGTTTGGTTGCCAACACCATGAAATATCTTTCTACCCAGATGCTTGTCGGCGTGAATCCGGATCCGGCCAGATGGGACGGGGTATTGCTCCCTTTCCGCGTGTCCGATTTGCATCTGGTGGCTCCCGAGGTGTTTCGGCATCGCCGGCCCATCCGCGAAGTCTCGATGGCCAAGGTGACCCTGAATGACGGCCAATCGTTGTATGGAGTCAACGACCTGTTCATCGGGCAGCGCACGCATGTATCCTCCCGGTACCGAATCCAGCTGGGTACACGTCACGAGCTGCAGTCCTCAAGTGGAATCATTGTCTCTACAGGGCTTGGCTCCACCGGCTGGCTGCGCAGTGTCATCACAGGGGCATCCGGCATAGCAGGCGAGATTTCCGGGAATCGACAAAAACAGCCGCTCGACACGAAAATGCCCTGGAACGCAGATTATTTGCTCTTCTCCGTCCGGGAACCCTTCCCGAGTCGGACAACCAGAACGGATCTTGTATTCGGAAAGCTGACGAACACAACCCCACTGAAAATTCTGTCGCAGATGCCTGAAAACGGCGTTATTTTCAGCGATGGCGTGGAGAATGACTTCCTGCATTTCAATTCCGGCATCGAAGCCGTAGTGACCGTTGCGGAAAAGAAAGGACACCTGGTCGTATGACCGGCATGTCCATTTTTCTTTGTATGCATCCAATCCTCTTGACAAGCAAGCCCGACCACTTCATACTGAATTCATTCTACATGCAAATGCTAATCATTCGCATGTAGAATGGACGACATCCAATTGGATGCGTGGTCATAGACATAGACCTTTTCATGTTGCCCATGGAAAGAACAGGAGGCTCCTATGAAACAAATGAAGCATTTCCGCGTACTTCTCACCTTCCTGCTGGCCCTGACGCTGACGGGATGCGGGATACCTGCCGAAACTGCCACGGTCCGTGCATCAAAAAGTCCTGAAACCACCGAAGCACAGACCTCTTCTGGAACCAACGAACCCATCAAGGTTGTCACAACCCTGTTTCCACAATACGACTTCACTCGCGTGCTGGCAGGGGACCGCGCAACCGTGACGCTGCTGCTTCCTCCCGGAGTGGAATCCCATTCCTTCGAACCGACTCCGAAGGATATCGTGGAAATCAGTCATGCGGATTTGTTCATCTTTACTGGCGAAGGAATGGAGCCTTGGGCGGCCAGCATGCTTTCGGGCATCGAAAGTGCCTCGCTGACCGTTGTCGATGCCTCAATGGGAATCTCTCTCGTCGAAGGGGAAGCTCATGACCACGAGGGTACGGAACATGCCGACGCGGACCATGAGGAAGCGGAGCACGCCGACGCGGACCATGAGGAAGAGGAACACGCCGACGCGGACCATGAGGAAGCGGAGCACGCCGACGCAGACCATGAGGAAGCGGAGCACGCCGACGCGGACCATGAGGAAGAACATGACCATGAGCATGAAGGCGGTCTTGATCCCCACATTTGGCTTGATCCGCTTCTGGCCAGGCAGATGGTTGCCAATATCGCCGATGCCCTCATTGATGCGGACCCGAGTGGAGAATCCGTCTATCGTGCGAACGAAGAAGCCTATCTGAAGGAACTCGACGCCCTGCACGCCGCATTCGAAGATGCTTTTTCGAAAGTGGCGCGAAAGAACATCGTATATGGAGGGCATTTCGCATTTGGCTATTTCGCACGACGATATGGACTCACCCACACCTCCCCGTATGCAGGATTTGCACCTGATGCCGAACCCACCCCGAGACGCATCGCGGAACTCGTCGACCTCATGAAGGAATCCCAATCCACCACCATCTACTACGAAGAACTTGTCGACCCGAAAGTCGCCGAAGTCATTTCCGATGCGACCGGTGCCGAGATGGTCCTTCTGCACGGCGCCCACAATCTGACGCGGGATGAATTGGCCAATGGGGCTTCCTATATCGGCATCATGCGTGATAATCTGGAGAAGCTGAAGAAAGGTCTCGGATATCATGAATGAAGCAACTCCGACAGAACAACCCATGGCCGAAGAGGAAGCCCTCCCTTCGCCTCCCTTGCTTACCCTGAACGGGGTCTCCGTCCAGTATGGCCGCACGGAAGTGCTGACCGATATCGGATTCAAGGTGCATGCCGGGGACTACATCGGCATAGCCGGTCCCAACGGATCCGGCAAAACCACCCTCATGAAGGCCATTCTTGGTCTTCTTCCCCTTTCCTCGGGAAATATTCAACACGGGAATTCAGATTCCGGATCAGTCCATGGCCGCATCGGATATTTGCCCCAGAAGGCCTTCAGCGCAGACCGCCTTTTCCCCGCAGAAGTTCGTGAGATTGTAGCCATGGGCCGATTGGCGGGAAAACGAGGTTTCCGTTTTCTGAACAGCCTGGATCGGGAGGCTGTCGAAGCCATGCTCCAGAAACTGAATCTATCCGATTTGCGCAATCGAAGAATCGGCAGTCTGTCCGGGGGCCAGCAGCAGCGTGTGCTGCTCGCGCGCGCACTGGTCGGCAATCCATCCATTCTTCTGCTGGATGAACCAACCAGCGCACTTGACCCGAAGGTCCGCGAGGAATTCTATGACATCCTGGGGCGCCTCAATCAGGAGGACCGCACCACCATCCTTCTGGTATCCCACGATATGGGTTCCATCGGAAAATACACACAGAAACTCCTGTACCTGGACCGACAGATCCTTTTCTTCGGCAGTTGGGAAGAATTCTGCCGTTCGAGCGATATGTCGGCCCTGTTCGGGACGCTGTCGCAGCATAATTTCTGCTGGAGGCACACACATGCGTGATATCCTGATGATCCTCCAGGACGCCTGGTCCTACGATTTTATTCGAAAAGCGCTGCTGGTAGGCATCCTGATTGCCATTTGCTGTTCTTTTCTGGGCATTTTCCTGGTGCTGAAGAAGTTCTCCATGATAGGGGACGGATTGGCGCACGTCAGTTTTGCAACCGTAGCCATCGCCCTCCTTCTTTCTGCGTCCCCCCTGCCGGTGTCCATCCCCATCGTTGTGCTTGCTTCCCTCGCCATCCTCAAGCTCTCCGAAAAAGCGGACTTGCACGGAGATGCCGCCATCGGGCTGGTTTCCTCCTTCTCGGTTGCGACAGGGGTCGTCATCGCCAGTCTGGCCAACGGCTTCAATGTGGATCTGATGAGTTATCTGTTCGGCAGCATCCTCGTTGTTCGAAACAGTGACATTGTCCTTTCCGTCATTCTCGCCCTTTTCGTGATCGGTGCCGTACTGGTTTTCTACAATCCGCTCTTTGCAGCGGCGTATGACGAAGAATTCGCCCAGGTTTCCGGAATACGTGTCAAACTGGGGAATCAGCTCATTGCCGTCCTGACCGCCATCACCATCGCACTGGGAATCCGCGTTGTCGGAACCATGCTCATCTCCAGCCTTATCATCTTTCCCACCGTCACGGCCTTGCAGCTTTCCAGAAGCTTCAAGGGAACCATTGCCCTGTCCAGCCTGGTCTCCGTCATCTCGCTGACAGCCGGCATCTTCCTTTCCTACTTGCTTGATCTTCCGACTGGCGGTACGATTGTCATACTCAACGCCATGTTTTTTGCAGTTTTCTTCGGCATCCGCCGATTGGCAAAGACTGCATGAGAAAGGATCGGCCCCTGTGGAAGAGCACATGAACGCCCATCGGGAATTGACGAAGTCTGACTGTTCGAACGCTGCGGGACAGGCCTCCTGCCGTATTCTGGCACAAGCGGGGCTGCGCATCACACGTCATCGGCGGATGGTGTACGATCTCCTCAGGGAGAGCGATCAGCCGATTTCCACCGAAGCGTTGTTTCTTGTCATGAAAAAGGATGACTCGCAAATCAGCCTGTCCACGGTGTACCGGATTCTGGAAGCTTTCCTGGAGAAAAACCTCATCGAACGGGTGGGCTCTTCCGATGAGGGGAAGGTTCTATACGCCATTGTGTCACAGGTCCATTGCCATCATCTGCATTGCTTGTCCTGCCATCGCATCACGGTGGTGGAGGGGTGCCCGCTGGGAGAATACGAAGGATTGATCGAGAAAACCACCCGGTTCCATGTCACAGGACACAAACTGGAACTGATGGGGTATTGCGCGACTTGCATGCAGGACACGCGGCATCCGGATGAGGAAGACTCATGAAAACATATCGCGAAGCCATCTCATCTGCTGCATACAGGATGCGGGGACATCTGCCGGAGTCCATCCGGATTCTGTCCGATGCCCTCGATGCGCTGGAAACGGATCCCTTGCCGGATCAATACGGAACCGGTTCCGTCATCGAAAACTTTCAAGCTCGTATCTCGAATGATTTGGGCAAGGAACAGTCTGTCTTTTTCCCCAGCGGCACCATGGCACAACAGATCGCCTTACGGATTTGGTGCGATGAAATGCAATTGATGCGTCTCGCTTATCATCCCCTGTGTCATTTGGAAATCCATGAGCAGGACGGATTAAAGGAGCTTCATCACATCGAAACGGTCCTGCTCGGAGAGGCGGACCGCTTGTTCACCATGGCCGATCTGAAGACGGTGGGAAATGTCGCCTGTGTGCTGTTCGAACTGCCCCAGCGCGAAATCGGCGGCCAACTGCCTGCATGGGACGATCTCGTCGAAATGGTCTCATACTGTGCTTCAAGGGGATTTCATACCCATCTGGACGGAGCACGCCTGCTTGAATGCCTTCCTTTCTATGAAAAGACGGCTGCCGAAGTCTGTGCCTTGTTTGACTCGGTCTATCTCTCCTTTTACAAGTCACTCGGGGGTGTCACAGGAGCCATGCTCAGTGGAACCGCTGCGTTCATGGAAAAGGCGAAGATTTGGAAGCGGCGGCATGGCCGAGATTTGTACCATCTGTATCCATATGTCCTGACAGCCGGATACGCATATGACCTTCGCAAGGATAACATGAGCGGGTACTGGTCCCACGCAAAAGCCTATTGCAGGCAGCTGAACCGCATCAAGGGATTCCGGACAGTCCCGGATGTGCCGGTGTGCAATATGTTCCACCTCCATATGGAGCATTCTTTGGAGAAGGTGGAAGCCGCACTCGTGAACGTCATGGAGACACATGATGTCAGCCTCTTGGGCGGATTGAGCGTACGTGACGGCAAGACGGTTTCGGAAATCTGGATGGGAGACAGCTGCATGCTTGTTCCGGAGGAACTGTTGGATACGGCTCTGGAGATGCTGGCGCGGGAGTTGGGATGAGACAATCCATCTTCCAAACACTTTGATCGCATGGCGGAAGAACAGCCTATGCGAACGACAATGAAACGAAAAGGAATCATCGTGCATGTATGCGGTAAAAATCTGGAATCATGACATCACCATTGAAGCGGACAGCGAGGTCTTCTCCCCGAGAGGGTTGGACAGGGGAACCGAATTGATGCTGGGACAGGTGGTTTTGCAGCCCGATGACAAAGTGCTCGATTTGGGTTGCGGCTCCGGTGTGGTCGGCATTGCGGTGGCCAAGGAGATTGGGGTGGAACGGGTGACGCTGGCGGACATTTCTGTCCATGCCCTGGCGTGTACGGTGGAAAACATGCGGCTGAACGGGTTGGAAAACCTGGACATACAGGAATCCGATGGATTCAGCGACATCCCCGGCTCGGACTACACGCTTATCCTGTCAAATCCGCCTTATCATACGGATTTTTCGGTCGCGAAACATTTCATCGAAGACGGGAAACGACACCTGCGGGTCGGCGGCAGGATGATCCTCGTCGTGA
>JFJP01027429.1_pt1 | contig 12611 bp, 17 predicted proteins | sample 431651 | NCBI WGS metagenome assembly JFJP01 (sample SAMN02602958, study PRJNA72255) | Microbial mat metagenome, whole genome shotgun sequencing project. | biome: fresh water; feature: sink hole; material: water; isolation source: purple microbial (photo- and chemosynthetic) mats found in... | reverse complement strand
TTGAGCGGGGGTTAGTTCAAGAAGACCTCGCTTAAAATAAGAAAAAAAAGGCTAAGTAAAAATGTAAATATATTAAGATTTTTATTTATTAACCAAATGATGATTCATACTTTTGTCACTACAATGATTTATTTACGTGATAAACACACTTGATCTGATTCGTTAATTAATTAACTATTTTTTTTTTTCTCATGATATTGTGAACTGAATTTAAAAGCCATACATAATACCTCTTTTTAAAGAAAAAAAACTAACAATAGTGATCTTCTTTTTATTTTATATGAAACTTTTTCCAAAGTTTCTGAAAATATCTCTAAAATAAATAAATATCTAACAAAAAACCTATTTTGTTTTAATAAAAATGATTTTAAAAACTAAATTCTTGAAGAAAATCTTTTCATTAAAATTTAAACCCAAATATATTTTTTCAAACAAGGAGTCCCCAACAGATCGATATTCAAAACTCATAGATAGTTATATTTCAGAATTCCAGAATCCAAAAAAAAGTTTCCCTAATTTCAAAGATGATATAATAAAAATGACTATGATTCAGTTTGATGTAGCTGAAGAAAGCATAAAGCACTCAAAAGAAAGCGAAGATCCAATAGCTAAATTAAAGGCATTTACAGATAAAATGAATGCTAATCTTGATGAGGATGAGAATATTCCTTTTCCTGGGAAAAAGAAAGATAGGAAAATGGATGAACAAGAGGAAAATGAAAAAGATGAAGAAGATGAAGATGAAGATGAATCTGATAGCTTTGATGAATCTGAATCAAATAGTTTATTTGGAGAGGAAAAGAAAGAAAAAAGCTTGAAAAATGAAAATTATGACAATTTGAAGCAATTCCAAAAAAAAGGTGAAAAGCCGAAGAAATCAGATGAAGAATCATCTTCTTCTGAAGACTCAAATGAAAAATCAGAAAAAACTGATGAAAGAAAGGTTGAGCCTGAAAAAAAGTTTGAGTCTGAAAAAAAAGATGAAAATTTATTTGAAAAGGATGGAAAATATTTTGAAAGTACATCGCAAGGATTAGACTTTATTCCTCAAAATTTGATCATAAAGACTTTGATATTTCCAAAAAATCATTCAGAAGTTTTATTGCTTGGAGTTGAAAAACGAAATGAAACCCATGCTTCTTTTATGCTAGGTTTTTTATTTTAAAATGAAAAAATCTTTTTTTTTTAATTTTACCTTAATTCAATAAATTATTAATAATTCCTTATTATTTATTATTTTTTTTAAAATTAATTAATTTAATTAATATTTAAAATTGTTTTAGATTTAGTGAATAAACTAAAATTTGATAATATCGTTACCCAAATAGCTCCAGATCAACCCTTTTTCATCAAAACTGAGGATAAATACCTAAATGCATGGGAAAGGTTCTTGAAGGGGAAATTCGATTATAAATTCGTCATAAACCCGAATCCCACAAACTTATCTGATTTGATTTTGGACGCAAATCGATTGAAATTCTTAATGGACGGCTCCTTTTTGAAAACAACAGAGGAATTCGAATTGGGTTCAACGTTTTTTTATTCAAAGAGAGCAAAAACTCAAAAAAAGGAAGTTGATTGTTTTCTCACTCCTTTCCTTTATTCTTATAACAATTCTGAGAAAATGATCCCGATTATTGTGAATGATTTCCCTATTATACCTTATAGAGAATATGTGAATCGGAATATGAATTTACCAGATTTACAACAGTTATATGATTCTTTTGTTGAAGCAGAACAAAAAGGAAAAAAACATTTTGATCCAGCTTTGATGAAACCTGAGATCTTCATTCAACCCAAAATCAATTACATAACAGAGGTCATAAAACAGAGTTGTTTCTTGGGTAAAAAGATCTTGGCGGTTGTTGATATGAATTGTGCAGAAATGATAGCTGAAACCTGGAAAAATTCTAAACACCTTGCAAAAATTAAAAATCTGCAAGGGCTGTTGAAAAATGTTAAAATGGAGGAAGGTGATGATCAAGTAACTTTCTCAGATTACATTGAAAAACATGTGATTTTGGATTTAATGCTTGATAACTTTATACAAGAAAACTTCGTTGATTACAAGTCATTTCCTTTCACTGGGGAGAATACTGTTGGAAAGACCATGAACTTTGGGAATGTTTTCATGATTTGGAATCATTTCCAAAGAAAATATAAAAAGTCAATTAAAAAAGGGAAATCCTTAGAAGATATGAAGGAAAAAGTCCAGGAAAATATGGCTGATTTTGAAGATACCGACGTAGTTTTGAGAAACATGAAAAAAATAGAAAATAAAAAAAAAAGGAAAAATTAAATAAAAAACTTATTTCAATTTTTTTTTTTTTCTAATTTTTTGCTTCAAAGAATTATTTAATTTTAAAAAAATTTTGTCTATGTTACAAGATCTTGAGCTTCAATCCAACTCAGTCGTAAAAAACACTGAAAATAATCAATTATTACAAAATACCAGTGTCTCAACACCAAAAATTCAACACAGAAATTTCGGAAAATGTTTTGTCTTTTGTTTTTTCAAAGGAGAACCAATTTTTACAATAGGACCTCATTGTAAAAAAATTGCAGCATTTTGTTCATTGTATTAAAAAAAATATAGGGTATTTGTTTCTATGCATGTTTACAACTTTCTTTGTCTCAGGGATTTCTATAGCTTTTTTAGTGGCTAGACATTCATCACAAACCTCTTTTTATTTAATGTTGACTGTGACAGCCCTACAAAATTTAACTTATTTGATTACGGCTCTAAAAAATCCTGGTATTTGTTCAAGCTCTCAAGATCTAGATGACCGAGCAAAAAAAAGCGGAGAGTTCTTCTTTTTTTTTTTTTTATAAATTTTTTTCTCTTATTGTTATTTGAAAATAATTTTTATTTTTTGTTTAGGTATTGTAGTGTTTGCAAAATAAAAATGGACAGAGAGATTTATCATTGTCAAGACTGTGATATTTGCATAAAAAAATTCGATCACCACTGCCCTTGGACTGGAAAATGCATAGGGGGTGGAAATATTGTCTTATTTAATACATTTTTAACTACGACATGTATTTTTATCATGTCAGCCATATTTCTTAGTATTCATTGGATATGAGATAAAATCAAATAGAAAAATAATCTCATTAAAAACTATTCTTTTTTACCAATTTCTCATTTAAATATTCTATTTTATATTTTTCTTTAAGAAGATCATTTAATGAAAAAAAATATAAAATGAGTGAATTATCGAAAAAATAGAAAGTTTTTTATGGAAAACTAGGCAGCTTCATAGATTTTATCCACCTAATGCAATAACACAATTGAAAGGAATGAGTCAAGAAATAGCTGTTCAATTTGCCATTTTATTATTAACCTGATTTAGCACCATTTATAGCAAACACTTTCATTTTGATTTTAAAGTTTAACATAAGAAAAAAAAATCACAGAATTATAATTAAAACCATTTACAAAAATGGATTTTTTTCAATAGAATTTATTTATTTAAGTTTTTTCTTGTTTTTTTAAGTTTTTTCTGAATAATTAAGTTTTTATTAAAAAAATAAGTTTTTACTTAATTTTTTAAGTTTTTATTTATTTATTTAAGTTAAGGTAAAAAAAAATATCCTAAATATAAATATAATATTTTGAACTTTCAATAATTTTTTTGTTTAAAACATTTTTTTTAATGAGTTTTTTTTCTAAGCAGATTTTAATTATTTTTTAAGAGTCTTTTTAATGAATTCTATTGCGTTTTCTAAAGTATCATAGGTTGATATTTTATTTTTATCATTTTCCTTTATCTCAATCTATTATTTAAATTAGAACAAAATTATGAAAAGGTGCTTACTTTGATCAAATTATTTGGATCTTTTTTGATAAAAACCCGAATTTTCTCTAAATTTTGTTCAGATTTTTGTTGTCTGCTTTCTAAATAATTTATCTAATATATAAAAAATAAGTAAATAATCATATTTAAATTGAATAAATAACTTTTATTCCAAGATCTCGCAACTGAGAAACTAATTTTATTTTTTCTTTCATTAATTCTCCACTACTTATTTGAATTCCGAGATCATAAACTTATTTTTCTTCAAATAAATAAAAAAAAATTATTAAACAAACCATTTTCTTCTTTAAATAGTTTTTGCAGACTGAGGAGATATTTCGAAAAAATCGGGTCATATGCTTTAAAAACTTTTATAAAATTAAAAAAAAAGATAAAACCATATTCTTCTTTCAAATTTTTTTGAAAATTTTGTAAAAGAATCATAGCTTTGAAATCAAAGTCAGCTTCCTTTTTAGGATTTTTTTGCCAATTGTTTATCAAAGACACAATTTTATTCAAAAAAATTTGAAAATTTATCCCCACAAAAAATTCATGTTGCTTGTTTTGAAATCTCTCATAATTTTCAATTAGATTATCATATCTTTAATTTTTTTAAAAGAATGGTAAAAATTAATGATCAACCTTCCACCAAATATAATGAAATCACTAAATTCTTTTTTATTTTTATTTTTCTTCAAATTTTTTTCAAATTTTTTCACTGATACCTAGTAATAATAAAGAAAATATTATTTATTCTTTATAAATTTTAAATCAAAAAATCAATTTACCGAGAAAATGAGACCGCTATAATATATTGACGGATTCATTGATAGCAGGAAAAAGTTGAGATGAATGATGTTTTTCGGAATATTAAATTTCTCTAAAAAAATGCACAAACTTTCCAGTTGATCTTTTATTAATTTGAACAAAACCTTGTTCTTTTTGTTGAGTTTTTCTTCAAATTTCGCGATTTCGTTTTTCCCATGCTTTTTCTCACTTTCAATAAATTTTTTGTCATCTCCAGATTCATTTGCTTTCTCATATTTTTTTTCCTCTTGTTTTTTTTCTTCACAATTTTTTTTTTCTTCACCATTAATTTTTTCCTCATCGTTTTTCTCATCTCCAAATTTAAAAACTTCTTTGTTTTTCAAAAAAGCCACTAAATTCAATTTTTTATTAAAACAAAAAAAAATCGATTAGTATAACATAGTTTTGCTAATTGAAAAGTGTTAAATGAACTCTTGTTTAAGCAAAACGAGAAAAAATCATTTTCTTTCATTTGGTTCAGTAAACTTAGATTCTGAATAAGAAATTCTGTTTGAATACTTGACATGCCACATTCACTAATTATGATGTCCATTATTCCAGAATGGCAAATGCAAATTTCAATATCATTCTTTTATAGTCGACATAAAAGAGTTCATTAATTTTTTAAAAATTACTTCATTTGGAAGAATTTGCTTCATTGATTCATAAGCAACCGAAATAGCTTCTGCTTCGTTTGCAATTTCCAAATTAATTTCTGAATCAAACATATTTAATGTTTCTGTGTAATCAAGATTTTGAGTTAATAATTTTCTTGAATACACCTTCAATTTTCATATTATAAATTTTAGATATAAAATAAAACTGAACCAAATCGTATGAAGCAATGATTTGGAAAGGGGAATAATTCATTGTGTGAAAACAATATCTTTTTTTGTAAGCAATTTTATTTGCAGAGATGAATCTAAACAAAGATTATTAATCGAATCATTTAAAAAAAAATATTTACGAAGAAAAATTTGAAAGCAATTCATTTGGGTTTTCCAAAAGAACACCTTTATTATTTACAAATAAATTATTGACCATATATTCATCATTTTTTTGTCTAATAAAATGAAATTTGTGAAATGCTAATTTTTCCTCCTTCATCCAGTTTTTTTCTTCTTTTTTTAAGTTTTTTTCTTCCTTCTCATTTTTTTCTAGGTATCCTTCTAAATATGCCATATAAATCAAAGTTTTATCAATAAATGGAATTTGATGATAGATCTTTTTTTCAAATAAAATAATATATTATAATAATTTTATTTGAAACATTACTTCAAATTTTTCAGCATTAGTTTTTACAAAAATTTTTTCAATTTTATTTTCCAAATAATTCAAGAATTTTAAATTGTGGGGAAATTTTTGAAGAAGGACATTTTTTTCATTTTCAAAAGTCTTTATTTCAATATTTTTCGAGGAAAATAGGAAAGGAATCAGTTTTTTTTTAATAAAGATATTTGGGTAAGATTGAATATCTTTTGAGAAAAAAAAATCTTCTAGACTTTTAAAACGAACCATGAAATAAAAAATTATTTTTATCGATTTATTACAATTTCGGAATCTCTTTTGCTTCTGGTCTTAGATTCGGATTTGAACATAATAGTTTTTTTATCAATTCCTTTTATTAAATGAAAATAAATTAAATTAATAAAAAAGTTACAAAAATGTTATCTTTCGATATTTTGATTGAATTTTCTAATTTCAGAACATGATCATTTTTTATATCAAAAAAAATCTCTTTTCTTTGTCTATCCGATTCAAAATCATACCAAATTTGAAAAATTATTTTCCCAAAAAAATACATATCAGTCTATTTTCATAATCAATTTCGAATAAAACTAATTTTTTTTACTTTTTGTGTGAATTTCTCTGAGAGTTCACAATTTTTATGATCAAATGCATTACCTCCATTATTTTTATCAAATAATTTAATGCATTGTTCTTGAATTGGATCTCCGAAATCTCCTAATTTCAAATTCATATTTTTATCAAGAAAAATATTTGATGGTTTGATAGATCTATGGATCATTTTTTGTTCATGAATATAGTTCAAAACATAGGCTAATTGAGAGATTATTTTCTTTTTTAAATTTCTTTCTTTTAAAAGATTATGTTTAATCGCAGAAAACAAAGTTAATTCTTTGCAATATTCCATTTGAATGTATAAAATTTTGGTTTTTTCAGTTGAAGGCTCCGTTTTTATCAGATATTTTTCATCAGGGGAATTAAGAAAAACATCATCCTCTTCACTCCATTGTGAAATATTTTCAGCATTATTTTCGCTAGAAAAAAAATTATGAATTTATTTTTTTTATAAGGGTATTTCTAACTTATCTCTGAATGAAATATCCAATTCATCATCTGATTTTTCACTAATAAATTCATTCATGAATAATTAGATTTTATTAAATAATTCATAAATTTACTTATTTTTAGTTAAAGGTTCCGATTCATTGATTTCTTCTTCAGTCCAACCCTTTCAATTTAAAATGAATTTTGATGAAAAATTCTTTTAGAAAAACCTGATAATATCGAATTAAATTTTCGTGGTGAAGACTCATTAATTTTTTGAGATGTTTTTCCCAAATTTCTAAAGAGTTTTGATTAACCTGGAGTCTTTTTATCAGATATACGTTTTTATCTAATTTATTTTCAGCTTTAATGACGGATTTTTTCTGTTTATTTGCAATTTTTTTCAATTCTGTGAAATCAGTTCTTTATTAAATGAATTAAAAATATGATTAAAACGAGATGAAAACTGTTACATAAATCTTTCTTTTTTATCAGCTATTTCATAAAAGGCACAATCTCCTTCTAATTCGAAATCTTCATCCTCTTTGATGAAGAATACACCTTGAGTTTTTCTTTCCATCAAAGGAGTTCCTCCACTGATAATCTTCATTTTAAGCTGACCTTCAATATCTTTTTTATATCTTTCTTCATAAACTTTTTCATCTTGGATTTCATCAAAATCTTCATTCATTGTTTCATCTTTTAAAATTTTGCATTTTAATAAAATTATGTTTTTAATTGGCTTGCTTTTTCTTTCTTCTTGCTCTTTTTCCATATTTTCATAAAATGTTATTATTTCTTTAAGTTTTTGATATTCTTCCTCCAAAAATAAAGAAATTTCATAAATCATTGGCTGTTTCAATTTGCATAAATTTTGAGCCTTCTGATCTATGATATTTTGTAAAAATTTCAAATCATCATTAAGAAATTCTTCAAAATTTTGATAATATAAATGCAGAAATGGAGGGATTAAAGGGTAGTTCTCTTCAAACCTTACTCTTAAACATAGTTTTTTTGAATCAGACGATTTTATGGTTTTTTTGTTTTTGTTTTTGTATTCAATTTTCAATACAAAATCTCCCCAGCATCTCTCATTGCAAGGAATGTTAATAACCATTTTATTCTATATTCAAAATTTTCAAAGCAAAAGAATTATTATTACCATGTATATTGATTTTAATGCATCTATTTCATTTTGTATAAGTTCTTTAAATTTCCTTTAAAATAATAATTTTCAAAAGAAATCACTTTTTTGATTGAAAATCCTAATGTCATCTATTATTTTTTTCATGGGAATGAACAGTTTTTTTTGGAGAACCATTTGATATTTTTTGAACTAAGAAGGCAAATTACAATCAATGATTTTTTAATGTTTTCTTACCAAATGAAAAAGGATAAATAATATTAAAATCATTATTTTTTGTTTCGTTTGAGTCTTTCAAAAATTTTTTAATTTTGGTTTTTTTATATAATAAAAAATTATTTAAAATTAATCATCTAAGAATTCTTTTAATAACTCCAAATCACATATTTCTTCTTCCTCCAGTTTTCTGATGACTCCTGCCTATAATATTTATTTGTAATTAATAAAAAAACACTCATTTTTATCTACTGGAGTGATATAAAGAAGAGTTGGTATCTTTTTGAGAGCGATTTTCTTATGAAGTCTTAAAGGATGTGTGGCGGTTTTCCAACTATAAATTAAATTTGTAAAATAAAAATAAAAAAAATTAATGAAAAAACTCTGCTTTTTTTCCAACTCCAACTTCTAAAATCGGTAATTTTTTTTCTTGAGCTAAAGGAAAAAAACAATTCTTTAAAGGTTCTTCAACAGCAACGCAATCTGGACACCAGTTAATTTTGGTTTCAGGATCTAAAGAGCCTTTAAAAATTCCAATATATTTTTTGTGCTTCGATTCAAATTCTAGAAAGGTTGAATCAAAATCTTCAATTTCTATTTTCGCATGAACGTATTTATCAAAATCCACCATACAAAAAATATTTGAGAAAATCTGATTTATTTTTTGATTAAAAACTCCAATCTTAATTTTTTGAACTCTTATTATTTTTTTTTTAATTTTTTTCGATTTTTTTTAATATTGTCCTTGGTTCTTTGTTAGACAATTAAATAAAATTTCCATTATTTTTTCATAAATATTAGAGAATTTTTTTTTTCCTAATGAGGGAAATCTTTATCCTAATGAAGGAAAATCTTTATCATTTTCCAAATTAAGAGGCACCTGTATTAAAAGAATAAATAATTAAAAAAACTCATATAAATTTAAATATCATACGTCTTTTTTCTTGGCTCCTTCCTTTGGTCCTCTCGTATACCCTTCTCCTCTATTATATCCTTCTCCTCTATTATAGCCTTCTCCTCCTCTATTATAGCCACCTTCACCTCTATAGCCTCCTTCTCCTCTATTAAAACCTTCACCTCTGCCACCTCTTCTGGATCCTCTGCCACCACCTCTTCTGGCTCCACCTCTTCTACCACCTCTTTCTTGAGTCTCTTCACCTTCAACTTGTTCAACAGTTGCTTCTTCTTTTTCTTGTTGTGGTTGGGTTTCTTCTTCTTTTGGTGGCTCAGGCTTATCAGTTTTTTCAACAGCCCTTGGTTGAGTTGGAGCAGGTCTTGGTTTAAAAGTCACTAACCCAGTTTTGAATCCTTGAAAAAGTGTGAGAAAAAAAATTAGAATAAAAGAATAAAATACCTAGCAAATCAGAATTCTCTCCAGCTGCAGCTAATTTGTGACTGATTTCCTTGACGACTTTTGGCACTTTTCCTTTATCAGCTTCTTGATCTTTGCTTTTGACGATTTCCAAATTATCGAATTTTCCTTGAGTGTAATCAACTTTTTTTTTAATTTCTTTTGGTTCTTCTTTGATTTCGTGCTTGATATTTTTTTTGCTATAATATTCATCTAAAGTGAATTGCTCAGGTTCTTTCTCTTCTTGAGGCTCTTCATAGGCTTCGAAATTTTCTCTCTCATCAACTCGATCACCTCGATTTTCTTTAGTGTCATCTTCGGGTGTGCCCCAATTTCTTCTTCCTGCTCCGCTTTTACTGACTTCTTTGCTAATGATTTTTTAAAAATAATATCTATTTTCAAAAAAATTCTAAAAAACCCTCGGCCAGTGCCTGAATGTTTATCTAAAGGATGAGGCTCTGCTGGAACTCCCTTGAATGGTTTTGGCCCTTCTTTGGCTGATTTCTCATGTTTCTTTTCTTTACCTTCATCTGGTTTTGGGAGATATTCAACAGCATATCCTGTTTTCTTTGGAGGGTAAGCTTTCTTTTCGCCAGCTGCTTGTCTTTCTTCTCTTTGAACTAAACAAAAAATAAGAAAAATTTAGATGATTCAAAACCTGGAGCTTTGGTTTCTTTTGGTTTGGCTTGACCTTGGGCAGATGGTAAATTTTTTTCTTTTTTCTTATCAGTTTTCACTGGTTTTATGTCATCTAGATTTTCGGTTTCAGGATCCGAATCTGGTAATAACTCAAATATATTTTTTGAAGTCATATTGTCCTCTTGTTAGGGATATAAGAAATTAATGATAGTGCTTGTTGTTTAAATGTTTTATTTTAAAAAAAGAAAAATCCTTTTTTTGATAATAATCTCGAAATATTTATGCTTTTATATTAGTTTGACCAAAAAAATATCTTTCATAAATGATTTCCAAATTTTTTTTTGAATTATTATTTTTGAATTAAAAAAAAAAAATTATGAAATATTATAAAATATTAAGTTAAAATTAAAACTTTAAGAGTAGATAAAAATCTTATATTTTTCAATGATTTCAAAACCAGCCATTTTTAGCTTTATTTGAAAGTTCTTTCTTGCATTTAAAGCAATTTTTTTAGAGTTTCTAATTGGATATTTTATTTCCGAAACTGATTTGATTTTCTATTCTTTTTCTTTTTCCTTTTCTAATTTCATCATTTTAGCATCATTCGAACTATTCTTTCACCACTTCTGGCATCTCCTTCAGTTTTTATGTTTTTATTTGAGGATTCTTCAACATTTTTATAACAATTTTATCAATATTTTTATTATATTCTTCAACATTTTTATTAGATTCTTCAGTATTTTTATTAGTTTTTTCCAAATTTTCTTTCTTTTTTCTTTATTTTCTCTTGTATTTTCCAAATTTTCTTTAGCAATTTCTTTATTTTCTTTCAGAATGGCGTATTTTATTTGAATCTTCTATTTGCATTTGCTCATTTTTTCGGTTCTTTTTACAAAAGCATTTAGAAGAATTCTTCTATAATATAACATTACTCTGAGATGATCTCATAAACAAAACAAAAAAGTTTTTGTTCTTTTTTATTGGTTTTTTTAAAATTTATTTTTTTGATTTTTAAAAGTTTTGTTGAATTTAATGAATTTTTACAAAATAAATAAAAAAATAAAAAATTTGCTCTCTTTATTAAAAAATGGTCGAAAAAAGCAAGTTTTTCTCCACAGAAAAGGCCGGTGTTGTGCTAGATATTGGCATAGCCTATACAAAAATCGGTTTTTTTAACGAGAATATCCCTAGAAAAATCCTGATAACCCCAAAAAACCTGTTCAAAAGCATAAAGCAATTAAAAGTACACAAGGATTAATTCTTCATATTTTCTTGAAGAAATAGATAGATAAAAAAGATTCGCTTTTTCTTTCTACTGAAGAACTCAAAGAGTTTAAATTCGAATTAGAATCCTTTCTGAATCTCATATTATTCAAGTACTTTCCTTTTATTATTTCTCAATAAATAACTTTTTTCTCTCATAATACCATTATTGATGATTTTCTACAAATTTTTAGCGAATTATTGGTCAGTCCTAAAGAAAGATCGATCTTTATTTGTGAGAACTTTTTGACTCCGAGATCTTTGATAAACGTGATAGGGGAAATACTTTTTAAATGTTTGGAATGCCAAAAAGTTTATTTCCTTTTTTCAAACAGTTTGCCTCTTTATACTTCAGGTATTTTTTATATTTTTTATGAATTATAGATGAAAAATTTTCATTTCAAAAGGTTTATTCACAGGAATTGTCATTGAAAGCGGTTTTTACGAAACGCAAATAACGCCGATTTTTGAGGGTTTTCCAATGCTTCATTGCTTTGAGTACAGTGAGGCTAGTGGACTGATGATTAGCAAAGAAATGAAGCGATTATTAATTGAAGAAAACAAGGATAATTCAGCTTTTAAAAGAAAAATTCCTGATTTTGAATTAATAGAAAATTTGAAGGTTTTTCTTCAAAAAAAAATTGATTTTTTTTTGAAGACAAAAAACGGGTTTTTTGAAGTTTAAGTTCTTGTTTGTTCCGATGAAAAATCAAAGTGAAGAGTACCTTTCAAAGGAAGAAAATATTCAAAAAATGAAGAAAATGATCTATGATTATCAAACAGAAAATAAAGAATCAATTAAAGTAATAAATTTTACTCAGTGATTTTAAAGGAATTTATTCAATAAAAAACATTTATTTTTTCTTATTTATTTTTTCTTAATTAAAAAAACTGGATTTTTCTGAAGATTTTCATAATAAAATATTATTTATGCAATAAAAAATAAAGAATTCTTTATTTATATTTTGAAATAAATCTTTTTTTATTAAAAAGCTATCATATTATACTCGGTTTACATGTGGAAACCTGCTATTCGGTGATGCTGATTGTGAGCCTAATATAGCAGCCAGTCTTTTGAAATGTATAAAAAAAGTTCAATCCT